>LWDU01031912.1_pt1 | contig 61507 bp, 43 predicted proteins | sample 727161 | NCBI WGS metagenome assembly LWDU01 (sample SAMN04566230, study PRJNA314399) | hydrothermal vent metagenome | isolation source: deep sea hydrothermal plume seawater | place: Mexico: Gulf of California, Guaymas Basin | collected 2004-07-11
AACTACTGTGGAAGGAGAACTTCCAGCCCAAGGACAACTTGAATTATCTCTCCTAATTAATACAGGATTTGAAGAAGGAACTTGGAGTCAATCTTGGGTTCTTTCTATTACCAATCGTATTGGAGAAGTTTCAATTTTGAATCAATCTTCAACATCATTTACAATAATTTCACAACAACAACAACAACAAGAGGAAAAAAATACTCAAACAACAACTGAAGGCACCTCACCTTCTACAATTGGGATGACTGGAATCATTATTGCAATACTCGTTGTGTTCTCAATTATTGGTACAATTGGATACTTGAAACTAAGGAAACCTGATGAGGTTAAAGATGATACAAAATCATTTGATTCAGCCTATGACTATGTGCAACAACCGATTGAGCGAGAGATAGTTGATCAACCAATAGAGCAAGAGATTGTCCATGAACAACCAATAGAGGTACAACAAAGTCAACCATTTACTCCGGCGATAGATGATACAAAATCATTTGATTCAGCCTTTGACCATGTGCAACAACCGATTGAGCGAGAGATAGTTGATCAACCAATAGAGCAAGAGATTGTCCATGAACAACCAATAGCGGTACAACAAAGTCAACCATTTACTCCGGCGATATATGCGACTCCAACATCAACTGATGAACATGGATATGAATGGTTTACTGAAGAAAACGGAACCAATTGGTATCGCCTCCAAGGAAGCGGTAGCCAGTGGTATCTTCATCAACCCTGAGTTTATTCAAACCACTAAATCATTCAACTGAATGCTTTAGATTGAACTTGTTTCCGGCTTCTAAATAATAAGTTGGCAGGTAGTGGCGCTGTTTACAAAGACTTCTTGAAAGCGATAAGGAAAATGGAGGTGGTATTTTTGAATGCAGAATATGATATTATTATCGATGGTTCAAATTTGATTAATCATTCTGAAAAGGATTTCAGTGGGCCCTTTCATTGGGTACCCACTGTATCATAAAATCCACTTGACTGAACAGCCAATGGAATCAGTCTGTGAGTTCTGCACACTTTCTCCAGCCAAGTATTGGTCTAGCGCATCCATCATATCAGATGTTGTAGCCATCTGAGGATTCGTCGGAGAATCATCATATCTCCCGCGATATACTAACGAGCCATTTCCATCAAGTAGGTAGAACTCTGGTGTGCGCTCTGCTCCCCAAGCCTTGGAAACCGACTGAACAGTATCAATGAGGAAAGGGTATGGGACTCCTTTCTCGCAAGCCTCAGTTGTTCGTTGTGCTGAATCAGAGGCGTAGTCTGGATTAGCGGCATTCGAGTTGATAGCCACAAACCCTAGACCATTTTCCCCAGCCCGTTGTGCAAGACCCTCTATTCTTCCGATATTGCCCACTACATACGGACAATGCAAACAAGAAAACACAACTATTGCCCCCTTCTCACCCATCACATCCCCTAGATTCATCTCTGAGGCACCCATACTCGGGTGTGCGTTTGGAAGTGTGAAATCTGGTGCCTGGTTGCCTACAGTGAATGCCATGTATTCGCTAAGCAGTGATTCTGCATCAACTCTTCGCTTAGTGCTCAAGCGGTTTTAGCTAATGATACTCTGACTTCATCTAGCCTTGCTCTACCTAATTTATTGTCTGGGTCAGCATCCAATACTTTGCGCCAAGCGACTTCAGCATCTTGGAAATCTTCCCGCTCATGATAAATTGCTGCAACCCGAAGTAATGCATCTATATGCCGTGGAGCAAGTTTTGCAGTAGTCTTAAAATCTGCTAAAGCACTGTCAGCCTCACCCATCTCAAGATACAACATTGCTCTTTGGTAGTAACCTTCTGGATAATCGGAATTGAGGTTTAGTGCATTGTTTAGAGGTTGGAAAGCCTCGTCTGCTCTTCCCTGTGCAAGTAAGCAAGCACCCAGTCTCGTGAGGGCCACTTCATTCTCTGGTTGTTCTTGAAGAACTGCGCGAATCTCCCTCTCTGCCTCATCAAAGATACCGTGTTGGATTAGTGCCTCTCCGCGCCTTAGTTTAGCAAGCAGTAGGTTGGGGTAGGTCATGAGTAGCCAATCACAATCGTCCAGTGCAGTCTGCACATCTTCGGCTAACAAATGGAGTGTGATTCGATTGAGACGCGCCCTAACATGGTGCGGGTTTACCATCAATACCTCGTTAAACCTTTCAAGTGCTTCAGATAGATTGCCTCTCTTAGCAGCCACTAATCCCTTCACATACGGGATTACTAGGGATTTTGATTCAGTGATGTATGCTTCATCAATTAATCGAGCAGCATCATCAATTCTACCTTCATCCACAGCAATTAGGCTCTCTTCAGCAGCAATCATCGGGTCATCCATCAAACGGCGAGATCTGTTTAGTGAAATTGTTGCTTCATCAATATCACCGGCCAAACGCTGACAACGCCCAAGACAAAGCCATGCTAGACCACTTTCTCTATCCGATTCTAATGCCTCTCTAAATGTCGCTTCTGCGGCTGACAAGATATCTGTGTCAGAATGACCAGCATCCCTGTTAGCATCATAGTCTGCAAGTAGAAGTTTGCCTTTCTGAATATGCAGTTCGGGGCCACCCCAATTTGGCGCATCTTCTATCGCCGCCCATGCTTCTGACCGACGACCAGCGAAGGTGTGCATTTGGGATATTTCCGAGCGGATTATTGAATTAGATGGATCTTTTTCAAGAACTGATTGCAACCACTCAAATGAATCTGCAGAACGGTCACTTCGTTCCAATAGTTCTGCTTTAAGGAGAATCATTTCTGTTCCACCAGCATCTAGGGCGCAAGCGTGAGCTGCAGCCTTGAGTGATTCTGCTAAGCGCTTGGGCTCACTACTCAATAGATGGGCCATTAGAGCCCATGCTTCACCACTTTGTCTACCGCCAGGAAGTCCTAATCCTAATTCAACTGCATCAATTGCCAACAATGGTTCTTCGCGGCGACGATGAAGTCGCGCCTTCAACAGATACTGGTCAATGGTTGGATTCTGCTCTATTGCTGCCTCAACAGCAACTAGAGAATGGTCTGAGGAATCGCCTTGTAATCGCTCTTTCAATCCAGAAACAAAACTATGGTCAGCAGGGGTTGCTTTGCCTAGCGCCTCTAAGCGCTGTACATTACGCTCTGCTGTTTCAGGGCGTAATACTGACAGACGACGAAGTAGGTCAACATCATCAGGGAGTTGCGATAGTTGTTCACCCACCCAATGGGCCTCTTCTTCAATATCTGAAGACACCGCATTGAGGCTAAGTTTCCTGGGGCGAGGTTACTAGCGACTTCCTTGTAACACGCTCTTGCCCATGCATCTTCTCCCAACTCGTGGGCTATCTCCCCTAGACGACGGGCTTCCAATGCGGTAAGACCAAGATTCTTCGGGCCGTGAATATCTAGTTCGGTGAACAAAGCAAACAAACGGTTTGCTAATGCCATAACTCCTGAATCTGGCTTCTCCTCTGCTTGTGTGAAATTACCATCCGTAGGGTGAGTTGATAACATTCCTCTAATTGCTACCAACAGTTGTTCTGCTGCATCTCTAATACTTGGTGAACCAATTTGTGAATCTAATGATGCCTCCAATCCGCTGATTGAATTATGTGCCGAAATCAAACCTTTCAACTTTGGTTGAGTGTGGATTAATGCGGTGCAATCATCTGATAATCTACCAACTTCATCAATTAGCAACATCATCTGTGTTGATTGCCCCGCTCGTTCTGCAGCGGCATCTCGGCTATACCTTCGGAAGTGCCCATCAACTTGAATCATCCAGAAAATAATTCCTCCGCCAAGTAGTGTTCCGAACAAGGTCAACCCAATTTCGAGCGGTGTCATAGACACCACAGCCTACTGATTGCCTACTTGATGTTGACCCTCACTCTCCCGTAGGGAGAACGATTTTACCACCCTCTACATTTTTCCGACTGTGCCCCCATAATGATGTTAATTGCAAGAAAAATTGGTATATTTGGGTTGGAAATTGTGTGTATTCATGAATTGAATTATTTTAGCATGGAATTATCTTAAATTAGGAATGCATTCTAATTTTTCCTATTTGACCCTGGGTCAAGGGAACTATTGACAACCAACGGCGGACTCGCTGAATTGGGGATAACTCTTGGAGGGGGGTAACTTACTAGCCGAGCGCCGACAACGCTGGAGTAATCAGGGCTTTGATGCTGATGCGATTACATCCCATCTTGAAAATCTCAGCGGGAACATTTCGGAATCGGTTATCCGGATTGAAAAAGCAATGGCCACAGCTCTTTCACTGCGCCAAAAAGTTGCGAACTGGCCTACTCAATGGCCAGAAAGGGATGAATTACTCGAAATTCTACGAGACCCGACAAACTTGCAAGCAGGTGAAAGAAAATGGCGTGAAGTGATTGGCAAGAGAAGGCCGTGGGTTTTCACGGCTGAAGATTCTCGCCATAGTTGGTCAAGAGAAGGTCGGAGTAAGGAATTGAACGAGTGGCTTGAACGCTTAGAAGCAATAGATGAATCAATGACGCCTTACTCAAACGATGTGATTTCAGCGATTGAACATGTTGCTACTACCAACCACATTGAAGAGGTTGTTTCAAATCTAGAGCAACGCCAAATTAGGCGTACCGCAATTCTAGAAGAAATGGTTGAACATTTGCGTCAAGAAAGGGGTTGGGCCCTGACTGCATTAAATGGCAACCTACAGGAAAGATACAGTGAAGTCGATCGTATCCAAGAAATGGATACTACTCTCGGAAATATCGAAGAAATTGCCGATAAAGTAATTTCAATATATGATGCTGATGAGGCAACGAATTTACTTCATAAAGCCGCTCTAGCCCAAAAAATGGAAGATTTTTCAAGGCTAAAAACAATTCAAGAAAATGCTGAACAAGTAGCTTCTGACTTCACCTCAAGGCTTGCAGATATTTCTGCATGGCTTGAAAAACTTGAAGAAAATGGATTGCACATTAATGCACCTGAACACCCACAACCATCCGACCTTCTAATCCTTGAAGGGAGAGTAGAAGATGTTGAAAAGAAGGTTACCAGACTCAATGATTCATGGATAAAACTTGATTCATTACTGAGCCTTTTTCCCGAAAGTGCAGGGGATGCGATTGCTTTGCAGGGCCAAGTAGAGAGGGTTGAAAGTGTTGAAAACTTACTCGTGATTCTTGAAACTAAGAGAGATGAGAGAGAACAACAATCACGGGCTAGATTGAATTCTTGGCGTGATTCTGGATTTGAAGTAGAACCTCTTGAAACAATACTCAATAATCAACCTAGGACTGGTTGGTTAGCAATTGATGAACATGCTAAAAAAATCCAGGTATGTAAACAGATATTAGCAACTGTTGAAAGTGTTGATGTTTCTTTTGATGGTGGGAATGAAGTTGATGAATGGCGTACTATAATTACTTCAATTGATGTTGATTCTGAAGATTATGAATTGATCCAGGAAGGTGTGACTAAGAGGCTACAGCGTAATCGCTGGCATCGTGAAAAATTAGATTCTGCACGAATTACAATGGCAACCTTGTGGCCAGCGGAAATAAATCATCATGACCTTGTATTATCTGAATATGAAAAAATTATCATCAGTTTGGAATCCGGTGAAAGTATTGTCAAAACCGCAACAAAATCAACTGAAAACTCTGCAACTATTGCAGAACTCGATATGTGGAGACTGGAGGGATGGGATGTTTCTGCACTAGATGAATTGATAGAAAGAGACCATATTGAATTATGGATTCAACTACCAAATTTGAGAGAGGCTATTTCTAATCATGATCATTTAATTAAAAGATTGTTGAGACTACCATTTGAACGTGATGAAAACTTGTTACAAGATGTGATTGAAAACTCAGCCAGACCTGACCAATTAACTAGGCTCAATGACTCAATACCTGAACTAGCGAAGCACCTCTCTGCTTTACCAAAAAAAGACTCTAGGAAAATTACTCTCTTCACCCCTTCGCCACCACAAGTATTCGCTAAATTACATCCATTGAAACCCGTTCTCCAACCAGTTATTGAATCTGTAAAACCCCCGAAAATCAAAATTTCTAGGCCTGTAGAAATAGTACAAACTGATTCCACTGAAGTGATTTCTACCCCTGCTGATATTCAATCAAGTTCAACTTTGAAAATTGAGGATGAAATCCCCATTATTCCTACCCCTGTTGATGATTTTATCAAGTCAACTTTGAAAATAGAGGATGAAATCCCCATTATTTCTACCCCTGTTAATGATTTTATCAAGTCAACTTTGAAATGGGATAGAGAGGTGAATGATATGGGACCTCAGCCTGATTCAGATGATTCTACTTGGGGTAAGTTGCGGCAAAAAATTGGCGTACCAATGAACGCTTCACTAAGAGATGTACGTGTCCAACGATTAGTAAGATTGTGTGAATTATTACAGCCCTTGAATGGTGAACAAAGTGAAAGTGAATTGCAGTTAATATCTCGGTTAGACAAGGTCGCAGAGCAACTACAACAATGGACTATTCAGCGTCTTGAAAGAAGACACTGCTCTCTAGAAGGAAAATTGGCAGATACATCTCAACGATTGGCTGAGAAATTAGACGAAATACCTGGATCGGGATTCAATTTACCCCGTGGTATCGATAATGCAGCGTTACCTAGTGTTGATGATATTGAGGCTATCTCAAAACAAGTGAGAAGATTGGAAGCAACTGTAAAACTACCACTTGCTAGAATAAAAGATGTTGCTAATGCAAATGTCTGAATGATTTTATTCACTCAAATCATTGAGTAAATCAATGGCTTCATTGGTACTGATTGAATCTTCTCGTGGTGCCGCCTCAACTTCAAAACTACTGGGCTCTTTAGTTATTTGAGGAGCAAATGGATCTGGTGCTGTTTGAGCCACTCCTACCGGCGGGGGTGGGGGTGGCATCTCATCCAGTACTGGCTGGGATTGTACAACCTGAGGTGGAGCCGGGGGTGGGGGAGCGGGTGGTGCCAGTGGAGCTGGAGGCGTAGGTAATGGCTGTGCTTGAGGTGCAGGAGCTGGGGGAGTGGGTGGTGCCAGTGGAGCTGGAGGCGTAGGTAATGGCTGTGCTTGAGGGGCAGGGGCTGGGGGAGTGGGTGGAGCCGGAGGAGCAGGGGGTGCTGGTGGCATGGGGGGTGGGGGGTTTTGTTGACTTGGAGGTTGGTCATCTGCAGGCACCTTCATTGGCGTGGGAGGTGGAGTTGGGGCTGGTGGAATAACTACCTCGGGTTCTTCCACTGTTTCCTTTGGTTCTGATTCAACAGCCTGTTCTTCTGGTGATTCTACTTCAGGTATTACAACTGGGGTTGGAAGTGGTGTGGATTGGTTTTCAGTCACTTCAGCCGACTGTGCATCATGATTAGTTGGGGGTTGGGGGGCGGGTAAAACCACGGGCTGTGGTGTTGCCTTAGCAAGTTCAGCCGCTGCTGCTGCTTCTTGAGATGCTTTGATTTCTGCTGCTCTGTTTTCTTCTATTTCTGCTGATTTGGCTTCAACACTGCTACCATCTAATTGCTCGCCACTAAGCATTCGTTGCATCGTTGCATCGATTTCATCCATACTGAAATTCATTAATTCTCGATTAGAACCGTACCTGTATAGAAGCAAGCGGTGGCGACCTGCATTAGTCTCGAAACACAATAGTTCAGGGTCAAATAACTGGGCTAATGAAAGTAAGACGCCAGCCAAAAACAGAGACGAACCGCCGCTTGGTGAAAGTATCAATGAAACAACGCCAACAGCAGTCATTACCCACCAAGCGTATTTCCCAGTATCAAGCCAGTCATAGCGATAGTGAGTAAAACCTGTAAAGGCTGTTTTCTTTGTCATGAAGCGGTCTTCAACAATCACTTGTTCGTTGTCTATTTGGGCGTGTGTCAAACGTAGAAGTTTGCCATCATCAAGGAGAGATAGAGTCTTGTTTCCCTTTACTGATTCACGTAGAACAAACTCATTAGCCTTAGATTTGGCTGTTAGTGTACGTACACCTATACCTGGTAATCTACTGTTGATACTAGATAATTGTGTACTTCCTCCATTGGCTGTTAATGATTTTGCATTATACACCGCGCACCCACCAGCCGCTGCTGCAAAAATAATACTGACAATAGTCATCAATGCACTTATCCCTAAACTTGGGTCTGACTCCGCGGGTGGTTCTGGCATCATCATCCTCCAAGCAACAACGCCGATGAAAGTAAGACCAGCCCCACCAAATGGGTAGTATTGCGAGAATGGTAGTGTTGTGCCGCGCGTTTCCATGAATGTCACAACGAGTGAGGCGAGCAGGACAATAATTCCAGTTGTGATAAAGAGCATTCCTGTGAATCCAGCGCTTGCCATATCACCCACAGTCCCACATGCTTCTTCCATTTCAGATGAATTAAATTCAAGATCTGATCCGAGTGATGTGCAATTGTCGTACATGTCCGCTAAATCATCTTCCACTGTTGTACAATTTCCATCAATACAACTTGTTACAGACACGTCATCAAGCCCGACCTCGGATTCCACAGAAAAAGTCGTATCGACTATTGTTGTAGATTGCTCTTCAACACTCCACGCATCTGATAACACCCCAAATGACGCTAGAAGTATAGCAGTCAAAACGAGGCCTGTGCTCACCCAAACCATACGGTTGGGAACATCTTGACTAGGCGCTGTATGGTAGTGATTATGCACTACATCACCTGTATGTACATCTCCCCCAACCACACTATCCTGCATTGTGGGCGCTTGAGGCGGTGAAGCGGGTGCGCCGTCTTGGGGTTGCATTGCTACGCCAAATGCTATCGCTCTTATGAAAGAAGCGCGCCGAGTTGAGGTGCTGTTCTACTCAGAAATCTGAAGTTGCGTATACTGTAACATCTTCTGGTGCCTCAACATCCATTTTTGGTACAATCACAATATTGATTCCACTCTCAGCCACCATTTCCATCAATGATGCTGTTGCCTTTGTCTTGATGACAAGCGCTTGTGCGCCTTCTGTTTCGCCTGCTTGAGCAATTGTGTCTTTGACGCTAGCCGCATCAGAAACTGAATCATCTTCTAGAATGAATACTGCTTGATTTGCCTTCTTAGGCATGTTTCCAGCCCATTCTTTTACTTCATCAGGAATTTCTATTTTCTTTGAAGAGTCGTTGATTTCTCCTTCAGTTTTTTCAATTTTAGTGATAACGCGCTTTGCTGGTTCTGCTTGACCTAGGTGCTTCCCAATTACTTTCTTTTCTAAATGTTCAACTTCTCGGCTTTCTGGTGCAAATGCAATGTGGGTTAGTTTGTCACCAAGTACTCCAGCTAACTCTAATGCAATCATTCGGCCACCACGGTCGCCGTCTAAAAATGCCTTAACCATTGATTTGTTCTCTGCTAATTCAACCAATGAACTATCAATACCTGCACCCATTACTGCAATTACATTTTTTATTCCGCAAGATGCCAAATTTAGAACATCATTCCGTCCTTCAACAATAATCAAAGCATCTGATGCCTCTACATTCGGACCACATGTCATGCCTGTATCTTTGTAAGTAGTAACTTCACTAGTTGTTAACACACTGCGAACTTCATCAATCAAATTATCTGCTTCTGTGTCACGTTGCCTAACAATATCAAGAAGAATATCTTTTGCACGGTCAACCATTGAAGTCCGCTTAGAAGAGCGGATATTAGATATTTCAAGCACCTTCAATTGTGAAGCTGCCGGCCCAATCCGTTCTATTGTTTCAAGAGCCGCGCCAATAATTGCGCTCTCTACATTCTCAAGAGATGATGGGATTTGAATTACTCCACTAACTTTCCCCTTATTGCTATCTAGTTCAACATCAATATGTCCAATGCGCCCAGAACGCTGTAATTTTCTCAAATCGAGTGCCTCTGGCATTAATCCCTCTGTTTGCCCAAAAATAGCACCGATGATGTCTTTTCTACGAGCTTGGCCATCAAGTTTGACGCTGACTCTAATCATGTATTTTGCATTGCCTGATTCTTTCATTTTTCTCATTCCTTAGGTATACCCTGAACCGCCACTGGGGCCGTGTTTCTCGGATTCGAGCGTCTATGCGCCCGGTGATTAGGACAGGTGAACCTGTAAATTGGCCGAACTACCCTTCCTTCAAGAACCCACCGGACCCTTAGTCAAAGTGAAAAGGTGAAGCCAACGTGGCTACATTATGCCCGCAGGCGATGGACCGGTGCGAACCCGGGAGGTTTACGCTACGGTGATTGAAGTCCTTCTACGAGATGGGGTACTTACACAGGAAGAACAGCGATTAGCTACTAGATTAGCAATTCTTCTTTTTCAGAAGGGAAATGACTTGAAAAATGTACCAGGGGAGATTTACAATTCTGTGATTGCAGGTGATCTTGTAGATGGTGGTGAAATTATCAATAAAAACCAAAGAATGGACATCTATGAAGAAATGTTTGAAACTGCTTTTGTGAATGCATCATTGAGTCATGATGAAATGGCGGTGATTGCAATTTTACGGTCTAGTTTACGAATTACAGATAAAGAACATGAACTCGCTATTGAGGTGGTGAAAGGCACCCTAGAAGAAAGTGATGACCCTAAACTTCTTCAAAAAGTCAAAGATGAGTTGGCGGGTGCAATTGACCTCGTTGGTGGCATATTTGAATCGCTTCGCACAAAACGTTGAGGGAAGAAATAGACTGAAAATTGACTTAACAGCCAAAATGAACATGAAGACTAGCGCCTACGGCAGTACATGCGTTTTCTTGAGCCAGAGGATCCCATTGCATTAGCGGCTCTTGAATATCTGTTAGATAGAAACGCTACTGACATTACAAAACTACTAGAATGGTTGCCTTCGGCCCAAACTAGGCGAGACCGATTAGCAATTCTACAACGAGCCAATAGTTTGATGGAAGAATTAGAGTATGCTGTCAACAGAATCGCCGAGGTTGAATGAATGGGGACGCGGACTGTCGCTGAAGGGGCAATCATCCTCGCTGGTGGCCCCTCAAGTAGAATGGGTGAGCCAAAGGCTCTGGTTGAAGTAGGGGGGGAAGCAATGCTTCTGCGGATTGTGAAGGCACTCCAATCTGCTGGCATCACTCAAACAATTCTATCATTCAAAAATCAAGAACAAGCAACTTCAATCGTTAACGCTCTTCAACAAAATTCTCAGAAATGGCCACCAGATATTGAGGATGATGAATTAGCAATGAGAATGGTGTTTGACGACCATTTGAATCAGAATCAAAACTCAGCGATAAGAGGAATAAGCGAAGCAGCCATCGTTGCACACCAACTTGGATGGGATACCGTACAGATTGTACCTTGTGATGTGCCATTCATTGAACCACAACTGTTTCCCCTCTTGTATGGCAATTTATCAAAACACAGTAATTGTGCAGTCATTCGGTCTGATTCAGGTATTGAGCCATTACTATTCTGCGCTAAGACAGAAGCACTCAATGCCGCTCTCAACGACATGAGCATGGCAGCACACCAAATGATTTCAAAGATGAATTCAGTGGAGGTGGGCCCTGCTGAGTGGGGAGCAGCAGGAATTACAAATCGCTGCTTTACCAATGTTAACTCAAAAGAGGATCTTGATTCCATCAATTGATTCGGAATCGGCTACCGTCTGCAACCACCCTGCCTTCAGCAATGGCATCAATTACCGCCGGGTAGAGATTGTGTTCAATCTCCGTTCTCACCCGCTCACCTAAGGAATCTTCATCTTCCCCGAGTTGAATTACAGTGGTTTCGCTAGCGATTAGAGGGCCATCATCAACACCCGCACTCACGAAATGCACCGACGCACCAGAAGTGGTCGCACCAGCAGCCAAAGTATCCCTAACCCCGTGGGCACCAGGATAGAGAGCCCCTTCATCACCCCAAGGACTAGGATGGATGTTTACCACCCCACCTAATCTCGGAGATAAGAAATCTGTAGTCAAAATTCGCATGTATCCGCTACAAACTACCATTTCAACTCGGTATTCATCTAGAACTTCTGCAACTGCTTGTTCATGTGCTAATCTTCGAGCCCGAGCACCATCGGAACCAACTTCAAAATCACTTCTAGGTTGCAACGGAATGCAAATTCCAATTACTCCGTGTTTGGCTGCTCTATCCAAACCTTTTACTGCTGGTTTATCAGAAATCACAACAACCGTTTCATGAGAGCAATCATTTGATTCTTGGTGTTGTAAAAGCGCTTCTAAGCCTGAACCTGAGCCTGAAATAAGCACGCCTATTTTTAGCGGCTCGTCAATAGATGCAATCCTCGGAAGATTGTATTGGCCGGACATGTTCGGGAAACCTCACTCGGCATAGGCTAGATGCCTCACCCTCAAGTTAAGGGGCTGGGTCAACGCTTTTGAGCAAATCGGCTATTTTTTAGACACCACACTATGCCGCAATAAATAGGAGGAGATATTCTGAATGAGCGTCTAGAGAATATTGATACCATTGTTGAGAAGTATTCTCGTAAATCAACACCCATGAAAAGACGCTTCTATGTGTCTCTTGGATTAATTTTCATTGTTTGCGCAATTATTGGTATTTGGATTCCGGGTTGGCCAACTGTTTCTTGGGCTGTTCCAGCAGCTTATCTTTTCAGTCTTTCAAATGAAAAATTGTTCCGATGGACTTTGACAAATCGTTGGTTTGGCTCAGCATTGTTTGACTACTACTCTACAGGAAAAACACTACCCAAGCACGTTAAAACTTGGATAATTGTGTTCATTACCATAATGTCTACTATTTCTATTTGGATCACTGACCTTACGGGCGACCCAGGATATGGCCAAGCATTTATTGCTATTGTTTGGTTAATTGGTGTATGGTTCATCAATTCTAAAGTTAAGACCCGTACTTAAGTTTCAACAAATTACTTTTTGGTTGGTAATCATACTAAAATCCCCATGGGTATTATATTGAAGTAGTTCCGGTAACATACTATGAAAGTAAGAAGTTTGGCCCTTATTGGGATGATTTTGTTGATTATGATGCCTGGTTGTACCACTCCTTGGGGGTATGCCATGGCAAATGATGCAACAAGAGGAGGGGTGATTTTGGGTGTTTACGATGCAGACGATGCCGCCGATACTGCTACTGACGATACTGACGATACATTGATGAGAATTGATTGGATTGAAGGTGGGGATGATTTAGATTGGAATAAGGTGCAACCACTTCGTTTGAGTATTGGGGATAATGTATATGATTGTGGAATCCAGGGAAATTTCCCTTGCTTGATTCAACAAAATGGTGGTGATGATGATAATTTGTGGGAAATGAATGATATTCTCATGATTATAGAGAACGGGGAAAATATTGTTGGTGCAAGCGGAGGCCAGGTAGATATTCATATTTCATATGAAGGTAGTAAGATAAGTGGAACATATTCAATATATATTGTTTGAAATAAATTATTTATTGATTATCAATGTCTGAACAAACGAACTCCTGTGAAGAGCATGGTCATCCCATGCTCATCTGCAGCGTCAATTACTTCTTGGTCACGGATTGAACCGCCCGGTTGAACTACGCTAGTAATTCCTATCTCATGTGAAGTGTCAATACCATCTCTGAAAGGGAAGAATGCATCTGATACCATCATCGCACCTGTTGCTCGCTCGCCCGCACGACGTGCTGCAATTCTAACTGCTTCAACTCTGCTAGTTTGGCCGGGGCCAATTCCAACTGTTGCGAATCCTGTGGAAGTAGGTTGAACAAAGACTACACAATTTGATTTCACTTGGGCACAAACAGTAACACCAAATCGAGCCAAATCAATTTGACCTTCATCAGCCGATTTTTTAGTCACTGATTTGACATCTCCCCAGTTAATTTGAGGCGCTCCTTCTTCTTGTGCTAACCAGCCGCCATCAATTTGTCTCCAACGTAATACCGGATCTAGCGGAGTGAAATTATCAAAAGTTAGCATTCGGCGATTCTTTTTCTCTGACAATAATTCTAAGGCTGAATCGTCAAATCCTGGGGCAATAATACATTCAACGAAATGTCCCCCAATCGCTTCTGCTACCTCAAGTGACACAACTTGATTGAACGCAATTACACAGCCGAAAGCAGATTCTGGGTCGCTAGCAAGTGCATCATTCCAGGCATCCACTTGGTTAGTGGAAATCGCAACACCACAGGCGTTTGTGTGTTTTATGATTACACAACAATGAGGGTTTTGACTCCATTCATCCCCACTCACAGAGCGAGCAAAACGTAGTGCTGCATCCAAATCAAGATAATTGTTGAAAGATAATTCCTTGCCGCCATGCTGGTTTGCAGATGCCAACCCTTCTGGCATTTCCCCAACTCGTGAAGCGTCAAAAAAGCCTGCCATTTGGTGTGGGTTTTCCCCATATCTCAACCGGTTCAATTGACCACCTGAAATCAACAACCTTGGAGGTAAATCACCTTCTAATTCAACCCCTTCAAAGCGTTCTGCCAACGTTGTTGCTAATGCCACATCGTAAGCCGCTGTTCTCTCAAATGCAGTCAATGCAAGCCTTTGTCTTACATCTAATGGAACTGACTTCGGGTCACCATCTGTCTGCTGTAAATGTACTAGAACTTCATCATATTGACTTGGGTCTGCCATCACTAAAATATCAGGATGATTCTTTGCTGCAGCCCTGATTAATGTCGGCCCACCAATATCAACCATCTCAATCAATTCATCAATCCCAACAGGTGGTTGACGCGCTGCAACCTCCTCAAATGGATAGAGATTTACAACCACCATATCAATGCGCGGATATCCAAGATTGGCTAAGGTTTGTACATCATCTGGATTGTTTCCTCGAGCAAGAATTGGTGCATGAATTGCTGGGTGAAGAGTTTTGACTCTACCATCAAAGACTTCGGGGTGCTCAGTGATTGAACTAACATCATCAACCACTACCCCAGACTCTCGTAACAGCCGAGCAGTGCCACCTGTACTAACTATTTTCCAGCCCATCGCTTCCAAGGCTACTGCTAGAGCAGTGACCCCTGTTTTATCGTAAACACTGAGAAGTGCGCGTGGTGAATTATCACCTATTTTACCGGGCACATTGGTGCTCGTTCCGGGTTGTTCATCGGCACTCATCAAAGGAACCCGTTGTCATTGGATGGGGGGGCCACTCTTGACCGTTCTGCTAACCTAATTTTCAGAATATTGGAGTTAAGGTGACTAAATGTTTGAATTTAGTCACCTCTTGCACTGATAACTTGGTCGCAACGAAGAAGTGTATTTGCTGTTTCAGTTGCCGCCATAATACCATGAAATATGCTTTCAGCGGGCTCAAGAACATCTGACATTGATGTGATTGAACCATCTGAACTAACACCAGCAGCGACCATGTTTTCTCTTACCGCCGAACGGAGTTCAAGAAGCGCATCAAGTGGGTTGACACCAGAATTTGATGCTAACATCCATGGAATCATCTCAAGGGCTCTACTGAAAGCATCCATGCCAAGGCGACTTCGGTCAGCAATTTTTTCTGCTGCCTCTTTTACTGCTTTTGAAGCAATCATATGTGATGCTCCACCACCAGGAAGTAGTGTACCTTCACTAAGTGCAAGGCTAGTTGCCCTAAGAGCATCATACATCCCACGGATTGTCTCTTCTGCGCCCATTGCCCCACCAACGAGAATTGTAACTAGTGGGCCTGCACATTCATCGAAGATAATTCTGTCTTGGACTTCATCAGTTGCTAATCGTCGTTGTGCTTCAAAACGACCGACTAATCCTAGATTATCACTACTAAGGTCATCTAGATGTTCAACTAATTTTGCGCCACTGGCTTGAGCTAAATGGGCTAATTGCTTCTGGTCTACGTCATGAATGACTACTTTCCCAGCTGCTGCAAGTCGATGGAGTACGATTCGGTCAATGTCCCCGCTAGAACAAATTATTTCTGCATCGGTAGCAATTATTTTGTCAGCAATTTCTGCCAACGTTTCTTCATGTATTGCTATGAATTTCTGAAGATCTTCTGCTGATTGTAATTCTATCTCAGTATCCCTCTTTGTTTCTCTCTGCTTGATGTCACAATTGAGAAGTGCCACTTTGGCGTTTTCTTTGATACCAGCCATTCTCTCCATTGGAATTCGCTGTCGCCAAAATACACCCATAACCATACGAGTGTCATTTATTGTGCTATCTTCTAATTTTTCAAACAGTACGTCTTCGGCTTCGCAACGAATACCTGATTCAGTTTCATGGGTCACCAGCGCAAGTGCTTCCACCAGCATTGCCGCAAAACGCTTATCGGAGCCTGCTGCGCGCCCTGTCAAGGATGTTGAAGCAACCTTCTGTAACAACTCGATATCATCTTCTAAACATTCAATTACATTGTCTTCAAGTGCTGAAACCGCTATTTCAGCAGCCATCAAATAACCATCAACTACTGTAAGTGGGTGGACACCTTTTCGAATTAATCTCCCAGCTTCATCTAGAAGAGCACCGGCAAGAAGGACTGTTGAAGTCACCCCATCGCCAATCGCAGATTCTTGGGCTTTGCCCAATGATACGAGAAGTTTGGCACCTGGATTTTTTATCAATAAATCATTCAGTACCCTTGCACCATCAGATGTTACTGCAAATTCACCATTGGTTTTGTACAATCCTTTGTCCAATCCACGTGGCCCGAGTGTTCCTCGAAGTATTGAAGAGAGAGTTCTTGCGGCGTATATCAACTTCTGAGTTACTTCCACTCCAGAGGTGACCCTAGTCTCTTGACGAACTATCGAAACTGGACCCCGTGCACCTTCAACCATACACTCACCCAATATATCTGACCTACAACCCCTTGATGAACCTTTGAGATATTTGAGAGCGGAAAATTTGTTGATTAACGACGTCTTCCCTTACGTTTTGCCCTTCTGTCTTTCTTACCACTATGGGACTGCTCCCAAGCCCTTCCACCCATGCTTCGTTCAACATCCATATCATANNNCCAACAAGGACACCTATCGCTGAATCATCAACATAGACTTCTACACTTCCACCAGAGAATTTTACATGATGGATTCTGATTCCAAAATCTTCTGAAAGGCGGTCTTTGAGTTGGGCTGAAGCAAGGAGTTGCATTGGTGACATTTCGTCTCCAGACGCTTGTCCATCTGCATCAACAATACATATTTGTTCACCAAATGAGAAAATTTCGTTCAAAACTTTGCCATCGGGGTATCGTTTCACTAGGATTACAGGCCTAGCCAAATCAGATTGCATTCCTGATGGTGCTTTGACTGCCATTTCTAATTGTAAAACTTCACCGATTTTACCCTTTTCAACATGGATTACTGTTGTTAATATCTGCGCGAGAATTCCTAATTCAACCCGCCCAATCATTCGCTGAATCGCTTCACCAAGACCTGCCAAACGGCAATCGCCAAATACTTCGAAATCTTTGGTCTTACGAACTTCATCATACACGATAAAATCGGGTCTTGCTAAGAATAAGATGTCAGCAGTCAATTCCATTGAACCGCGCGAACGGTCATCCTCGGCTAGAGGTGCATATTGGGTTACTCTTTGGGGTAACTGCAAATCTCTTGGGCTTTCCATTGTTTTGACAACTGCTCCTTCGCTGTCTAACCAGCGAGCAATTGCACTTGCTAATGTTGATTTTCCTGAGCCTGGCATCCCACTAACGAGTGTTCCTTGATTTTGCAAATCTGCAATTAATTTCAAGAGATTTTCGTCTAAATCGTAATCATCAAGGTCTGGTTGTGCTACAGGCCGAACGACAATCATTTCCCACCCATCAGAGAATGGTGGCCAAGAAATTGTTACTCGTAAATCACCAACTTGCATGACTTTGCAACCATGGCGATCAATTTCTACAAAACAATCACTGCGTGTATCAGTGTGTTGTTCAAGAGTGATTTCCAAACCTTGGTACATCTCTTCAATTAGTGAACTGCTAAACGCCTCCACCTCAAGTTCAACGACTTCCAATTCAGTAATGTGGCCACGTTTAACGCGGGGAGGGCAATCTGCCTTCAAAAAAACCGTACTTACTGTAAGGTCTGAAAGCAAATTTTCCAGAGCATCTGGAATCGGTGGGTGGTCGCCAAATTAAATTAGTCATACACCAGTGCATGAATAAAACCGAAGATATGGCCATTGATATTGCGCCAATAAATGGAAATTCGAAAGTACCAGACATTACCACATACAAAACAACGCCAATAAGTGTGAGAAAAATCATATTTCCAATAGTTGCTACTCGTAAATCCAACCCCGAAATTACCTCATTACGGTTTGCCATAATCCACCACACTAGGGCAACAATACCAACCAGCGTGACATAGCCCACAAGCATTCCAACCGTTTGACCAAGGGCCGAAACATAGAGGTTGTAAAGAGGGCCGAGGAAGGATTGTGCTAGGTTCATGTGTTGTCCCACCTATATCTGATTCTTGAATGCTCTCTCAAAGATTTTGGTAAAATTACTCTCTACCAGCCGCCCTTAGTGCAGAGGAAACCATACCCACGCCCTCCAAACCCACTTTTCCTGATGCAAACGGGATGTCATTATTTTCTCCGTTTGCATGTGAGATGAAGGCCCTCAATTCTGCTGTTAAACTTGGCTCACCGAGTGGTAATTCAATGCGCTCACGAGGGGCTGCATCAAAACCCCCCCATTGTTGCCCATGGGCATTATTTGGGTGGTGGTGAATCCATAATCCTGAATGGTCGAGGTAATCAATAGCCAATGATGCATCTTGACCAATTATTCGTAGCACCCTGACTTTACCTTGGATTCTACTTCGCCATGATACAGTTACTACTGTTGATACCCCGTTTGGGTTACCGCCTGAATTTTCAGGGAAAACCATCTCAATAATTGCATGGTCCTCAATTTTTGGATTATCAGAGGGTAACGCCATGCAATTGATTTTACTTGGTTCAATGTCACCCATCAAATCTTTCATGATATCCATATCGTGGATTGCTAAGGCTGCAATAACCCCAATATCTGGTCTTGGTTCTCTTACAGAAAGACGGTCCGATTCAATGTGAAGAATTGGACCAAGTGTACCGTCTGCGATGAGTTCTGCTGCTTTACGTACAGCAGCATGATATCGGAATAAATGGCCAACCATCAATACTTGACCTGTTTTTTTAGCGCTGGCTAGAACTTCCTTGGCCTGATCCTCACTCATTGCTAGTGGTTTTTCAACCAGGACATCAATTCCTTGTTCCATCAATGAAATCGCTAGTGGTGCATGCTGAGGGGTTGGTGTAGCAATTGTTGCGGCACCGACGCCTAGGGATTTGAGGTCGTTAGCATCAGTACACCATTCACAATCAAACTCTGATGCCATGCTTTCAGCACGTTCTGCATCAACATCACAAACGACTAGTTCAGAGATTAAGCCGTTAGATTTCAATGCAGCTAGAGTCCGGACATGATTACGCCCCCAATAGCCGGTTCCGACCACTGCCATTTTCAAACTCATTGACCGGCCGAACCTACACCCCTCTTTCACGCTACCGGAATTCCCATCTAGTGACTCATGTCGGCGGTTTGTCTGATATAGGGTAAGCAGAAGCGAGAATCATGGTGGGGCTGTTAATCGCTGCTGTTCGGGACCTAGACCCCCCTGCTGGTGGCGCTGAGATGAGTCTTGCAACTCTTCTCAAAGGTGTGTGTGAGCCGGGTCCACTTCCTGAAGCTGATATTCTCTATTTACCAAGTCGCGATTCACCTCATATTGACCCTGCAATACTCCAACAAGCATGGAGGGCGAAAATTTTCCAATCTGATGCCCGTGGTGGAGCGACCCTACTTACTTCTGATTCAAAATTAGAAAGGATGACTGTTAAACTCCAAATTGAAGATTGGTGGTCTGGTCTTGCTTGGCGACTAAGAGGCAAAAGTGGGCAACCTAGCCCTAAATTTCAGCGCCGGCATCTGAAAAAAAGTAACAAGAAATTCGCTAAAATGCTGAAAGCAAAAATTGCTGAAGCAAAGGAACAAACCGAAAAAAGTGGGTTGCCAGTCCTTGGTATCACTCAATTACATTGGTCCGCTGGCGCAGCAGAAGTTTTCAAAGAATTACATATTCCATATGTGGTATTCGTAAGAGATGAATTACAGTTCATCCAACCAGATATTTATCGCGATAGTTTAGAAGGAGCTGCAGCAATATGCTGTGCTGGAGAAGGTTTGGGCCAACAGGTTGCCGAGACATTCAATGTAAAAGCAATCAGAAATGTTCGGCTTCCAGTTGATTTTGCAGAGCAGTTTGGAGCAATTGAAGAGATTGAGACATCCCGCGCTAGCGGCTTGGCAAATCGTGCTAAAAATGATGATTTAAACACCCCTAGGATTGCAATTGTTGGTGTTACTCCCGAGAAAGGATATGAATTCTACCAGCATCTTTTACCCCATCTCTCAAGCCTCTGGCCAGAAGCACGCGTTGATGTTTATGGGGGGGGTGCATACGCTGAGGAATTAGGTAAATTTGACAATGCCACATGGCATGGACACACACCCGTTAGTGAGGTCTTTAGCCGCTGTGACGTACATCTCCTAACTGTAGTCTCAACTGGTTCATGGGGTCGGGTGATTAATGAGGCGGGATTATTTGGAGTCCCATCCGTTTCAATATCAATAGGGAGTCAACCAGAGGCTGTTGGTGATGGTGGAATGGTTGTTGACAAAGCAGCCGATCTAGATGTTTGGGTTAACGCCCTGCGTACCACATACACCCAACGAGATGAATTAGGAGAATTAGCAAGGAAGCATGCTAGAATTGTTGACCACCGCCGTTCTATTGCTGCTTTTCGCTCAGTCATCAAGGAGTTCTCTGAGGGATTGTGATGGCTTACACTGAAGTCTCATTCGACGAGGCTTCTGCCTTCATTAACCTAGCAAACATTGCTAAATTAAGAGAAATAACACCACTTAAGGGTGGTTGGGCGAATTCAAATTATTTAGTCACCTTAGAAGATGATACCGAGTTGGTTTTGAAAGTCTGGGATGAGCGGCCCCCTGCTGAAGTTGAAAATATAATTGAACAAAGTTGTTGGTTGGAAAAACATGGAATACCAACACCAAACGCATTAATTCTGGAAAACGGTAAGAGAATGCTTGTCAAAAATGGACAAGCGTGGATGTTAATGCCGTTCGTGAGAGGTGGGTGGCTTCCTTCTGACCCTAAATCACTCTATGATTTGGGAAGAGTGCAGGCGAAGTTACACGAAGTACCAATTTGTGATGGTCTTTCATCAACTTTTTCAATTGGATATGTTCTTTGGCAGCAAATGATTGATGATGCAAAGAAAAATAATACTACCACCCCCTTTATCGAATTATTGCAAACAGAAATGGCGGCATTAAAGGAAAGTATCCCAGAGGATTTGCCTCGTGGAATTATTCACGGGGACCTCTATCCCGACAACGTAATTGGGGTAGAAGGAGAAGTGCGGGCACTACTAGATTTTGAAGAAATTTGCATTGAATCCTTAGCCATGGATTTGGTTACAACATACGTTGGATTTGGCTGGAAGGATGGTTTGCCGGTTCCTGAATTGTGGTATGCGTTGTTGGCTGGATATCAGTCGGTTCGGCCATTGACAGATGCAGAACATGCATCCCTTTCCGACCTACACCGATATTCGGTTCTAGCAGTCGCTGCTTGGCGTTATTGGCAATTCGTGATTAATATACCTGGAACAGAACACACCAATAGATATGTGGAAATGATTGAACGGTTGGATAAGCCGTTGCCTTTCTAATATCTAAAAAAACATCAAGGTACGCGAGACAGCGCTGTAAACTCTCAATATTGTTTAATGAAATGGATTAATAATAAAACACCCCCACCGTTATACGGTGGGCTTTAGTCCGATAAATAGGTGAGTGAACATGCAACGAAGTAAAATGTTGTCTCGCGTTATTTCGATTATATTGATTACCACGATGTTAGGTTCAATGTTACCTCTATCCCCAATTGCTTCAGCAGAGTCAGAAATCATTTATGTTGATGCTCTGAGTTGTTCACCTACATCACCAGTTGGTGATGGTTCCTCAGCATTTCCATTTTGTTCCATATCTGAATCCATTTTAGCCTCGTCTTCTGGAGATACAATTGAAGTTGCGAGTGGTACATACAACTTGACTCAATCAATTTCCATTCCTCATTCTATTACAATCAATGGAGCAAAAAGCACTATCAGCGCGCTCACACGGACTGCAGGTGATAGCAGTGAAAGTACCATTGATGCACGGGCATCGAGCGGCGCTTTCACGATTACCAGTAGTAATGTCTCAATTTCTGGATTTGACATACTTGGTGATGAAAATACAAGATTTGGATTTTCGATATCAGGCAATAACATCAACCTTTCAAACATAGAAATTCAAAACAACATCATCCATGGCATGGCAAAAAAGTTAGATCAAATGCGTACTACTTCGTGGGGAATTCTTACTGAAGCAAAGGGCCCTGGTTTCACTACAAATACACTTGACGGACTTCATATTCATGGAAATCACATTTATGAAATCGGGGGATTCAATGATTCAATTGGACTTGGTATATCTCTTCATGAAGTTGTTTCAGAGCAGATTGATGGTGGTGCGCTGATAGAAAATAACCGTTTTTCCAATATACACGATGGATTATGGCTAGGAGTAAATACCCCGGGTATGGGCGTGGTTGCCCAAGAGGAAATAGCGATTTATCCAACAGACTACCAAAGTGGTATCACGTTAAAAAATAATGAATACAACGATATTAGTGTTGGAGCGGCATTGCAAGTATCAGAAAGAGGCGTGTTTAATGAGCAGGGTACTGATTTCCAATCAGTTGATGTGTACCTCATTAATATCAATTTCACCACTACAGTCAATGAAAATAATCTTGGCCCTTTCGCAAAAATAACTGAAAAAAATATAACATATAACATTGATGAATCCTCAGCATATTTCGCTAGCCCGACTCTAGCAATCTCAGAGACATTGGCTCGTTCATTATCTGTTGCCCACACCATCACGTTATCAAGTGGGGTTTTTGATGAGGACTTACTCATATCCCCTACAAGACAACTTAGCAACTTATTGATTACAACAACAGAAAATGGTAATCCCACATTTACGGGTGGTATCCATTTACTAGGAACGTATGGCCTGAATAATATCACAATTGAAGGTTTGACGATACAAGGAGAAGCGACCCCTGGTATTGCATTCAATATTGATAGTAGTGCAGGTATCTCAGATCTTACAATCAAAAATATGACAATTAATGGGGGGGGGAACACCCGTTCTGGAATTATTGCATCAGGCTTGGCTGGTTCAATAATAGTTGAAGATAACAATTTCAATGATTTAGATGGGCCATATGTTTACACAACCACGCCAGATGGAATTGATTCTTCGGCTGGGCAAATATCCTCACTTAGTTTCTCGAATAATGTGATTGCCGACTCCCTTGGTAGTGTCCAAATAATTCCCGCTTTCAACCTAATTTCATCGGGCAGCGTCATCAACAATTCTTTTACTAACAGTGGTTCAAATTCAGTTCCAATGATTTCAATTTCAAATGCTGCAGTATTAACAATAGATTACAACGAGTTACATAATCTTGGCACATCTGTAGGGATTTCTGTTCAAGACGCGCGTTATTTGAGTGTTTCAAGCAACAATTTCTCAGACTTAGATTATGCCATCACAGTCAGCGAATCAAATGCAGGTATAATACAAAGTACCACTTTCAATGATAACTCCTTCACAGATATTGGCATCTATGCAATAGAAGTGCCAATAGTATTGACGGCCCCGGTGGTTGTGAATCAAAATTGGTTTGGAACCACAAATATTACTGAAATATATGGTATGGTGCAAGGTAATACACAAATTGGGGAACAATGGAATTCATGGCCCGGTGAAGATACTGATGATGATGGCTGGGCAAATGAATTTGATTTATGCCCCGGATACAATGACGCTATCGACATTGATGTAGATGGCATACCCGATGGTTGTGATTCATTGATTGACCGGGATAATGACTTAATCTCGGATGGAGAAGATAATTGCCTTACTATAATGAATTATGACCAAGCTAACTATGATAACGATACTTACGGCGATTTATGTGATAACGATGATGATAATGATGGCATGCCCGATGAAGAAGATGGCAGCCCCTTGGACGCGTGCCCACGCGGAGGAGAAAAGTATTGGACCCGTACAATGGTAACAGACCCGGATGGGGATGGATGTCATAATCAAAGAGAAGATGATGATGATGATAACGACGGTCTTGTTGATGCTAACGATGCATGTGATGGCCCCGGACAAACTCTAAACTGGATTTCTAATGGCACTACTGATTATGATGCAGATGGTTGTAAGGATTCTAATGAAGATTTAGATGATGATAATGATGGCATTGATGATTCCACTGATTCATGCCCTGTTGGTGAATTGAATTGGAATTCAAGTAGAGAAAACGACTTTGATACAGATGGTTGTAACGATTCTAATGAAGATTTAGATGATGATAACGATGGAATACTAGATTCTGAGGATATTTGTCCTAAACAATATGTAAATAATGTAACAGATAAAGATGGTGATGGTTGCTTTGACGATACTACAACAGAATTATCTTTTACAGAACGTTTTATGAATGGTGACCTATTAATTTTAGGTGTCGTAATGATTTCAATAATAATGATATTCGTTGTTGGAATTATAATATATATGCGAAATATAAATGATGAATTGAGGAATAAAATGATTGTTAGTGTGAATGGCGCTGATACACTAAGAAGATTAACAACCATCTCAAATCGTGTTAAAACAATATATATGGAAAAAACACTGACACAAGTTGATTACGATAAAATTCAAAAATTAATCGAAGAACGGAGAGCATTATTTGGAGAAGATGCAATTATAGAATTTGAAAAAGGTAATGAAGATTTAGCGCTTGTTTTTGCAAAAGCGGTGGATCTAGACCTAACAAATGACGAAGCGGTTGCACGAATGAATGAAAATATTGAATGTGGCAGATTTGAACCAGAATACTACCTAAAAATGTGGAAGAAGAGGATTAAAGCAAGTACAGACACTTCTAAACCATCAAGTAAAGAAAAAGTGAAAACCACTGATTCCAAAAATCCACAAGCGGAAACCATGGATTCGCCCCCGGCTCTTACAAAAAATCAATTAACAAAAATGAAGAAAGCTGAATTGATTGCATTCGCCAAAGAGAGAGGTTTGTTGACTAGCGGGACCAAACCGATTCTAATCGAACGCATATTATCTGACGCAGCCCCTCCTGTTGATGAAAAAGAATGAAACGTTTTGATTGATCAACAATCAATTTTGATTGTTCAGAATATTCTCATTTACAAGTGTTGATGGACATTTTGAAGTGCAGTAAAAGGAAGGGTGGTGAATAATACCACATCATTCATTTTTACGCATGTAATGTACTACAGTAGACTCATCACGATTCAGGCCAGGGATTGGTTTCAAATCGGAAGCTTGTTGCCAACGCTTCTCAAACCTACCAGACAACCAATCCTCCATAAGCATTGGACGGATATAGGATGTGCGGCAAACTGCACGAGTGTTTCCAAGGTCGCCTGCAACTGTGTCAATTACAGCTAACATCGTTGCCAAACGTTCTGGCTCTGTTTTGCCCAATAATTTACCATTAGCAGCAAGTTTTGCCAATCCTTCTGGACGCCTTAGCACCCTTCCACGCCATCTGATGATTACCTCACCATCTTCCTTAGAATTAGTAGAAAGTGCATCATCAGTAAGTTTAGGAATATTTGAGATTAGATTTTCACTGGCAGTTGTAATTAAAGCAAGTCTTGCACCTGTTTTCCATGAAGCGCTCCAAGTGCGGAATTCCTTGGCAGTATATCTGGTCCCATCTAGAGCGTCTTCGATATAATTGTTAATGTGTTCTGCTTTTACATCAAAATCTGCGCCATCAGCATTTTCATATCTGAATAAATCTTGAGTTTTATCTTTACCACCAACCTTCCCTGATTCTTCAATTAATATTGCTAAATCATCATCTTCAATCAGTATTTTCCAATGTTTACCCGATTTACCTATGAAGTCAAAAATAGCATCAATTTTTCCTTCTGCTTTTTTGCCTTTGATAATTTTTATATGCCCCTCTTGCAAGGTTGTCAAGCCATACGATTCGTTTTGCTTAGCGTATTCATCTGAACCGATACGTATGTGATATAAATCCATGAGTTTGATGACCAAAGCCACTGATTTCTCAAGTGGCATCCCACTCAAATTAAGATCTGCTTTGACTCGGTCTCTTAGCCTTGGTAACATCATTGCGAAATCATCTACATTAGCAAATTTAATATCAGCTTTAATTGCATTCCAATCGGGATGATATCGATACTGTAAGCGACCCTTTGCATCTTTCCCTGTGGCTTGAATATGCCCTTTTTCATCAATACATAACCAAACATCTGTCCACGCCGGTGGCACTGCTAAGGAATTAAGAATCGAAATCCTTCTCTTATCAACTAATTTCTTACCATCTGGTAATTTGTATTCATAGGCAATAATTGACGGGTCACCTTCTTCATCAAGGGGGGTTTCTATCTTCAAACGGCTAATTCCGGGCTCGCTTCTTTCACTAATATTCAAGTTAGCCAACTTTGCGGCTATAGTTGAATCAGTATTCATGATAGTATCCCCAGTGATTCCGCACACCCGATAAGTTATCAATATTCATCACTATTTATTCATCGGTGAAACCGAACAAATATCCAGACATGCACCACCTGTAGCACCATGCACAACCTTTGTTGAGGTACTCCAAAGTACCAACGATGTCCTGATAAGCCAAGGATTGTTCTGATTATTCGAATATACCATCCTCGTCATCATCATCGCTTGACATCTCGTGTTCACTTTCTTTCTTCAACATCTGGTATTCAGCCCACTCTTCATCAGATATTACACCATCACCATCTTTGTCAATCATATCTGTGATTACCTCTCCAAGAGAATCCCATTCTGAAGTAGTCATGCCTCGCTTACGAGTTACAATAACCGTCGCTACGAGAAGCAGAATAATTATTAGAAAACTGATTGATATTACCCCAAACAAACTACTGGTACTAATGCTATTAGATTCGTTATCGTCATCAACTGTACATCCACGGTTGTTGATAATTTTACCAACCTCCATAACTGTGGATGGGCACTCATCAAACTCATTTGATATGCCATCCCCATCAGTATCATCTTTGTCTGGGTCAAACACCCCCGCATCGACTGCACAGCCAGTTACTTCATTGATGAGTTGGCCAGCAGGTGTTGTTGGGCAATTATCGAGATCATCTGTTATACCATCACCATCTGTATCAAGTTGATACTCAGCGCAACCATGCAAATTCACGGGCCATTCTGTAGACGTACTTGGGCAGGCATCTAGCAAATTATACACGCCGTCATTATCTGAATCAGCTAACCCTGATTGGCACCCTAATGTATCAATTTCAACACCTTCAGGTGTGTTGAGGCATTGATCTATTGCGTCGCTAATTCCATCATTGTCGCTATCTCGCTCAGAAGAACCGCAACCTACCGAATTAATTGTCATAACATCGAATTCGGGTGTGTTAATACACTCATCAATATTGTCAGTAAGTCCATCACTGTCGGAATCTTTCTGAGTCAGACCACAACCATCGTAATCCACTATATCACCAATAGGTGTTTGTGGACATTCGTCAAAGATATCTGCAATTCCATCTTGGTCAACATCATCGGTAACAACGTCACCATCTGCACAACCAACCAAATTGACTACAGAACCAAGTGGTGTAGTGTCACAAATATCAATTTGATCATTTACACCATCATTGTCGCTGTCCTTCTCCTCGGCTGCACAACCATCAATGTCAACAGTTAGTCCTGGTGGAGATTCAGGACATACATCTTGAAGATCATAGACGCCATCCCCATCTGTATCAACCTGAGATTCACCACATCCATATTCATCTACAGATTCACCTAGTGGAGTATTCTCACAGTTGTCAACATTATCCTTGTATCCATCCCCATCTGTATCTCTTTCAGAAGGTCCACATCCAAATGAATTGACATGAATAGTTTCATCAATAGGGGTATTCAAACATAGGTCTATATTTTCTCCAATAGTATCTTTATCTGTGTCATCAATACAACCATCTGAACCTGGTTGTGTCGTACCCATGCCGATATATACATCCCATGAAATATCTGCATATTCTGTTGGGCAGGAATCATCGGGGTCATCGAATTGGTCATTGTCTTGATTATCAATACAACCATCTGAGCCTGTATTTCCTGAACCATCCCCTACAAAAATATCATATCCGCTTGCGTCCTCACCTGGACAATCATCATTCCAGTAAGGAACTTGATCATTATCGTCATCCGATTCGAGAACTTCAACTACAACCCACCCATCTATTGAAGAAGAAATACCCCCAATATCATCGGTGGCTGTATAATAAATTACTTGTAATCCAACAGGTAATTGAGTTGTGGTTATTGAATCTGAGTTAGCCCACATCCCTGGATAATAATAGTTAGAATATTGTTGGCCATTAATATGGTCACTGTACCATGAATGAATAGATATTGTTCGATCTGTTGTGACTTCAATACTCAAATTAACTGGCCTGCCCTTGTAGATATTCGGCAAACCTGTTTGTTGGTTGGTTGATAGATACTCACTTTCAATTTGGATTTGACCTAAGGTCGGCCTATCCCATATTGAATAATTGAAGGGTGTGGAATCACAACCTTTACCGTTGCAAGCATAGATGTTCAACTCAACTAGAGTTGTGTCTTCAACGATTGGTGTTCCCGAGATGACACCGTTTGAATTGTTGAATGTTAAACCGGGAGCGAGAACTGCATTGTCGCGTCCTGCAATGAGGCCGTAAACCGCATCAGGGGCTCCATAAGAGCCGACATATCCTCGAGCAAGGTTGTGTTTGGCATTGTTGCCCCAGCAGAAGAGCGCTTTGTTGTTCTGAACCATCACACACATTCCGTGGGCCGACGATCCTCCTGATGACAGAGATGTTACGTGGCTAAATTCATCCATCTCCCATTCTCCAAACTCGGCGGGTGACAAGCTACCATCTGTGAGGAATTTCTTGCCAATACACTGCACTGTTGAATTGCTGAACAAGGTGCAGGTTTGATACGTATCTGTCTCTACATGAATTGGTATAGAACCTGTTGATGGGGAATCGTAGACCAGTCCATCCGACGCAAATTGGGGGGCTGAATTGCCGACTTGAGTGTGTTGATTGCCGTTATATCCCCAACACCACAATTGCTCGTTTGATGTATCATCATCAGTACCGATTGCACAAGTGTTTAACTGCCCTACTTCGATACTTGAGACCGATACATTATGTGCACCGAAATCAACCTCCACCGGGGTGGTGGATTGAGTACTGTTGGTATTGCCAAGTTGGTAATAGGCATTGTATCCCCAACACCACATAGAAGCATCATCGGCTAAGGCGCAGGCATGTTGATTTCCTACGTCAACTGCAGTGAAATTGAGACCCGTGGGTGTGCTAACCTTTGTGGGTCGGAGGCGATCCGTGGTGCCTCCATTACCCAATTGACCATTCGCGTTCTCGCCCCAACAGTACACATCTGAATCTGCGACTGCACATGCTGAATCAATATACCAAGCAAAATCTGTGACTGTGGGTTCCGTCCAATTGACTGCAGGAGTTGGCAATGGCCACTTCAAGGCATCAATGAATACTCGATCAAAGTAAGAGTAGGTGGAGCCGTCATGTGTGAATTTGATGGTCAGGGTGTGGTTTCCAGCCGTGACATATTTACTCAAAGATCTCCAACTGGTGGGGTAGTAGTTGTAGCCGCTTTCCTGTTGGATTAGAGTGCCATCAAGGTAGACATACATGTGATCGCCGTATTGGTATGTTGACCGCATGAAACAGAAACTCAGAAGCCCGGTACCTGTTGTGACATTCATAGTGACAATTGAATCTTCGTTGTGCACAATTGTGTATGATGATTCAGAATCCATGCTTCCTAGGTTGCTTGATGCTGAACCCAAAACATAGTTTCCATGCAAAGTGTTCAGAGATGTGTGGACACTGGTGTTTGTGTAAGACCAGTTACCATCACTTGTTGAGGGGTTGCCATTTGGCTCGACAAGATGTTCTTCCCATGCGACTGCAGATGTGTTCTCAAATGATTCAAAACCATATCCCGTTGATGGGTTGATGTCTGAGCAACCTTGGGTATCGGGGCTACCCAGAATCGTGCCTGTGTTTACATATGGATTTAATTCAGGATCAAACAACACTTGTTCTGGACTTTGAAGATTCATGTCATAACCGAGTCCGAGATAACCTTGGCCGTTGTCGTCTCCCCAGCACCACAGACTACCATTTGTGAGAATACCGCAAAGGCCGTTTGTCTCCGCAGCAATCTTGGTGAATGTCAAATTTGCATCCGCGGCATCGGGATGTAATGTCGGGTTGAACACCCAGTGGTTTTGGCCAAAAGATGTGTCCAACACTCTGGCCTGTTCGTTCTTGCCCCAGCAGTACAATTTGCCTTCATCATCTAATGCACATGTTGTGGATGGTGAAATATCGACTTCGCCTGTGTAATTTGGATGACCTGAAGTCAGTGTCCAAAATGCATCATCTCCACCAATATTTGGTGGGGCCTGTATTGATTCGTTATCCCCCACTGTGAGATAATAATTATCATTTAACCCATGGGTGATTGAAGGAAGGTCCGGTTCACGAACTTGAATTGTCAACGTTGTAGTTGCACTACTTTGACCTGATTGCGCATAAACATCGTAAGAAGTTGCATCCCATGGAATTAATGGTGTTCCTGAAACGGTACCTGATGAATAATTAAATGATAGACCTGGTGGAAGATTCTTTGGGCCATCTGTCTGCCATTCCGACAAGGCGCGTGTAGTGCCTGAAAATGGGTTGATGTTGCTGAACATCCGCAATTCATCCATGGTGCCATCAAATCCATCTCCAAATATGCATTCTGACCCACCCCATGTCAACATGGAGGAAGATTGTGGGGTTGCTGTTAAGAAATAATATGGAATATTGTTGGTGCCATCAGAAGATGTTCCGTTGTTTACATACACCTGCACATACATATTCCAACTACTTCGGTAATATGAAACTGTGATGTAATTCCACTCATTCTGTTGTATCGGCGTATTCATTCCTCGAGTTGAATTGAAGGTGTAATCAAATTCTGTGTCGGATTCGTTCTGTGCTGCCCAGTACATCTTGGTTTGCAGCCAACCATCTCCGGTGATGCTGACATTGAAACCATCGAATCCACCGTAGGAATCGGTTCTTTCAATTGTTCTACTGAACAATTGGCCATCGAGTGAACTAGGCTTGAACCATCCCGCAAAGCCATTTCCGTAGTTTTGAGCGGCAGTGTGGGTGTTACAATTTGATGAATTGATATTATCCCCGGGCATTCCACCCAATTCAACGCCGCCGTAGATCTTACCTTGATTGATCCAATTTGTATTGCCATTGAGTTGTAGGGTGCCTGCGTTTCCATTTGTTGCTTGGGAGCCACTGTCATCTAACGAGGGTGTGTTTAGCATCCACCAATTACTTGAAGGGTTGTTGCTTGTAATTTGATTATTACTAATTCCCCAATCGTTAACGTTTGCAGTCAATGGGATAGACATCGCTGTAATTGGTGTTATTTGGGTGTGATTTATCAACGCATTATTTCCCGTCCATGAACCATAGTATGCTATTGATAGAGACTTACTTCCTTTTGAGGAATAACTATCTTCGTCCACTAAAACGTTGTTTGCCAACATTGGGGCAGCCCCCATTGTTATCATAATCATAATCAACAATATTGCTTTTATTTTCATTTCAATCACCTTTTTTATTTCCAATATTACTTTACTCGTCTTTAACATCATTTAGAGCAGCAAATAATCCACCTGCTTGACCTACCCAATCATCACGTTTCACCCTACCAGGGAAAAATTCGATCGCTTTATTGACTTGGTCCTCAATTTCAGGTGTCATGTTTGCAATCTGCTTGAAAGTGAAAATTCCTAGGGCATTCAGTTTTTCAACAATAAACGGTCCTATTCCAGATATTTGTTCTAAATCATTACTATCTGCAGCGTATGCAACCCCAATTGTGGCGAAATCAATGGTATCCGCTTTTTCAGCAATTCTAGCTAATTGTTGTTCTTTTTCAGATAACTCTGCCATCTTAGCATCCATTTCTACCATCTTAGCATCCATTTCTGCTATTTTGGTTTCTGCAGCATTAGTGATAGCTACATCTCCCCCATAAATATCATCTTCATCCCAATCATCTTCATCGGAAGTGCTGGGTTTGGAAGTTGATTTTTCTATAATCAAATTCTTATTAATTGATATATTTATTTCTTTATGTGAATCCTTATTCCTCTTTCCCGCAAGTAAAGTTAACACCACAAGTAGCAGTATTATCAATAGTATTGGTATGATGAAGCAACTCATTTGACCAAATATGGAAGATGATTTGTCTGTATCATCCGTATTAACAATAAAACAAGCATGAGATGAATTCGGGGTGCTGTTGCCATCCAATGGGTCGCTATCACAGTCTGATTCTCTAGCATCAGTCCATCCATCCTCATCTGAATCTCTCTCTGAAGCACCACAACCAGTAGGATTGGTTTGTTCATCAATAGGCGTGTCTAAACACAAATCGTGGGAATTTAATACACCATCATTGTCATCATCAAGACCCTCTTGTGGGGCACAACCGTTTCCATCAATTAGGCTAATTTGGTCTGCAGGCGTGTAGTCACATAGATCCATACCATTGTTAACACCGTCGCCATCCATATCTAAGTCATCATCACAACCATCGGGAATGCCATCGTTGTCCCAATCTAAACGGTCATCATGGCCTAAGCATTTATCACTTAAATCTGGCACATTATCCCCGTCGTCGTCGGTATCCATGACATCACAAATACCATCACTATCAAAATCAATTGGTACACTTGTAATATTGCGGGATTCGCTACCACATGTGAATTCAATAGAATCGGCCCAACCATCACCATCATCATCCGTATCGGCATTGTCACCAATTTGGTCTCCATCAAAATCTGCCTGTTCTGTAAAATCTAGTGGGAATAAATCATCGTTATCCAATACCCCATCACCATCATCATCCATATCAGCATTGTTACCTTCCCCATCGTTATCAGTATCTAAATGTTCAGTAGAGTCTCCAGGGAATGCATCTAACTCGTCATTTACACCATCGCCGTCATCATCTAAATCAACTAAATCAGGGACACCATCATTATCTGTATCCACTATACAATCATTTACTGTTTTTGAACCTAAAGAAACAGTAGAGGTACCCGATGGGCAAGGAATAGGGTGGACAGTGCCTGTACCCGGGGAATAGGTCCCTTGTGGTACAAGATTACACAATGATGCACGATATTCGGTGGTGTGATTCCCTGCCGAGCAAGGTGTTTGTTCTGAATTTCCTGTACCAGTGGAAAAATGACCAGGGGATGTCTCAACACATGCTGTTTGACCAAAGGTTGGCTGGTATGTTCCAGCTTCACAAGTTGTTTGATAACTCATCCCATGATTTTGAACAAAATTACCAGGGTCTGCGTTTTGACAGTCATTAGCAGTTGTAGACGCTGTTGATGGATTAAATGTCCCGGGTAAACATGACGATTGGGATGTTGCCCCAACCATGTCTACATAATTACCAGGTGATGCTGGGGTTTGAGATGATCTTCCTTGTTGGCTAACATAATATCCCAAATCTGCAACTAGACAAGCAGAATTATTTTCAGAAGCTGAATTTGGATTATATGTACCGGCTAAGCAAGGGGTTTGAGATGTTGCCCCAACCACATCTACATAGTAACCAGATGATGCAGGGGTTTGAGAAGTTCTTCCTTGTTGATTAACATAATATCCCAAATCCGCAAGTAGACAAGCAGAACTATTGTTAGAACCTGCCCCAGGATTATAGGAGCCTGCTGAACAAGGGGTTTGAGATGTTGCCCCAACCACATCTACATAGTAACCAGGTGTTGCTAGAGTTTGAAATGCCCTTCCTTGTTGGCTAACATAATATCCCAAATCCGCAAGTAGACAAGCGGAACTACTATTGGAACTAGAATTTGGATTGTATGTACCTGCTAAACAAGGAGTCTGTGATGAAGAGGCGTTTGAATCAACATAATACCCAGGTGTCGCCCCTATACATGATGATTGGGCGCTAAATGGTTGATACTCACCCACACCACACTCGGTTTGATTGGTTGATTCTACTGAATCTACATAGTGTCCCGGACTAGCATCATCGCATTGTTGTTGGCCACTAAGTGGTTGATATGTCCCAATAACACATTGAATTTGAGAGATAGCACCAATGGTTCCGACATAATACCCCGGATCTGAATCTATACAACTTGTTTGATTTGAAGCATTTTGATAAGTACCCGTGTAACATGGTGTTGATAATATTGCACCAGCTAATGGAGCAAAGAAACCTGCAGGAGATGGTTCACAAGAATATCTCCCATACTGGCCTGCATCACAAGATACCGAGCGCACAGGATTATTTGGGAATGCATCAGAAGGTGTTGGTACACCGTCTCCATCTTCATCATTAAGTATGTGGGTATCAAAGATATTCAAAATTGAATCTTCATCAATATCTCTATCTGAAAGGGTGATGGTTTCTCCTAGTAACAAGGTAGGTGTAGGAATCCGTTTAGTTATATTTGTCCCATCACCAAGTTGGCCCACAGAGTTGTCACCCCAGCAACGCAGTGCACCGTTATCAATTGCTGCGCAAGTATGAGAACCGCCAGCAGTAATCGCAATCACATTGTCAACAGAATTAATCAAAGTTTGTTGTGGGGTCGTGGCCATTGTGTTAGAATTAATTCCAAGTTGGCCGTGAAGATTGTCACCCCAACACATCATAGTACCATTAGAAATCATTGCACATGTGTGTTTATCACCAGTGATAATTCCTGAAATATAAGAACTACTTGAATTAGAAATCAAGTTAATTGATATTGAAGTTGGGCGGCTAGTCTGAGTACCATCACCAAGTTGACCGCGGTCATTCCAGCCCCAGCAACCTAAAGAATCATTTGTAAATAATACGCAAGTATGATGTAACCCTGTAGAAATTGCGAGAGGTACCCCGGTTGTTGAAACAACAGGTGAGTTTGTGCTGGTGAATGTTCCATCACCAAGTTGACCATGATTATTGTACCCCCAGCACATAATTTTTTGATTTGAGGTTATCACACAGGTATGCGACTCACCTGTAGAAATTGCAACTGCGTCGATATTGGTTCCTAGATTCACATTAACTGGAGATGAGCTACTATTTGTCGTCCCATCACCAAGTTGGCCGTGATTATTGTATCCCCAGCACATGACTGATGCGATATCAGTTATCGCACACGTGTGAGTATCTCCCGCAGCAATTTCTATTGCCACACGACCTGCACCTAAATCAACAAGTGTTGGAGGAGATGAAACGGTGGAGCCAATTCCAAGTTGGCCATAACTATTAGCGCCCCAGCAACTTAGATTTCCATTGTTCATTACTGCACAAGAATGATACGAACCAACAGAAGAACTGACAGCATAGATTGCGCCTAGATTACTTGATGTTACGAGACTTGAAAAATCCACTTCGACCGGCGTTAATTCAAATCCCTGAGCGGTAATATTTCCTAATTGCCCTTCACCATTTAAACCCCAACATAGCATACTACTGCTCTCTGTAATGACGCAATTATGCCCCCCGCCAGATGTAACTGTTGATGATGAAAATATTGAACCTGTTTGAAAACCTGGGTGAATTATTGAACCTGAATAATTTTTATCATCTAAAGCCAATGGTTTGTTAAAGTCACCCACCATTGAAATTGATGGCACCAACAATAATGACAGTACGGTAATTAATACCAATAGATGACGATGGTTGATTAAGCGCATATTAACAATGCCCTTAACAAACATACATAAAATCTCTGCAAGACAGATATTAAGGGCTCTTTTTGTCATTCACCATCAAAAATGTCTAACGTTGATGCTAAAGAGCCTATTTCTAAGCGTATTTTGTCTTTTTCCCTCATGCTGAGGGACTTGTCAATCAATTGCTTTTCAAGCCACGCGATTTCGCCCTGTACTGTTTCTCTTTCCTCACGATGGATCTCATCCGTCCTAGACATTTGTAGCCGAGCTGCGTGTTGTCTTGCAATCTTTCGACGGGTAGTTAATTCCCGGCCCGAGCCTGCTCCTTTCTGTTGGGTTTTTAATTCAATATTAACAGGATATGGGATGATTATTCCTTCATCTCTGAATCTATCCGCTACGTGCTGGAGCATCCAATCCCGGGCTGGCCATTGGTCAGCGTAATCTGCTATCCAAGTGTAAATACGGAAATCAATTGAGTATTCATTTAACTTAATCACCAAAACACGTGGTTTTGGTGAATCTAGAGAGTATGGACTGGTTTTTGCGATGTCAATCAATACTTGCTTAACATGGGGTATTTCTTCATCATATGCCACGCTAATATCTACCAATAAATTGATTCTTTTTGGGATGCCATCCCCCCCACCTCTTGCCATATTACAAATAGTGCTAGAAACAAGTGTGTTGTTCGGGATGATTACTAATTCTTCAGACCAAGTTAATATTTTCGTCGAAAGAATTCCAGTTGATACTACTTTCCCTTCGATACCATCTACTTGAATACGATCACCAACATCAAACGGTCTGTCCATTGCAAGTAAAAATGAATTCAATATGTTCCCAATTGTGTGTTGAAGTGCCAAACCAATAATTATTGAAAATACAGCAAGAGATGCGAGAATCCCAGATATTTCTAACTGGAATTCTGTTAGGACGAGGGAAATACAATATAACCAAATTATAATTCTCCCAAAACCACTAACGAAATTATTTCTTCCTGCCACTGCAACCCCTGAATTATCAGAACTCATCCAAGTGAAAAATGGAGGGGTAATCACTTTTATTGTGCTGGTAATCATACTAGTTAGAATGACTATGTATGCAGCATTCATCGGATGTACTAGCACCACGAGGGCATCTGGTGAAACCCATGCCAAAGAAATATTAATGCTTATTACAACCGAAAACACCAGTATTCTATTTGATAACGGTATGAATAAATCGTTATCCCAACCCACATCGGTTTTCTCAACGAATTTGCCCAAGTTTTTTAGTAAAATATATTTCACGAATACAAAAAGTAGCGTACTAAAAATAACACAAACACCAATTTCACCGTAAATAGGAAGGGCGTCAAACCAATTGACTAATGTAGAATATTCATCACTAATTTGACTCAATCATACCACCTTCATAAGACTTGAATAATATTCGGGCGCGGCCATCCCTTGAAATGGGTTTTGCTTTTTTATCCTGATGTAAAGAAAGTTCCTAAAGTTGAATCTAACAGAAAAACCGTTGCATAACTTGTTATTGCTGCTATCCACATCATGGAAGAAATTTGTCCTAACGTAATAGCCATTCCACCACCTCTCAACCTAGCGCCGATCGATGATAATACCATGACCATCAAAATAATCAATATTGAAGTGATAAATTTGAAAATTTCTATATTTTCAAGTATTCCCCCTGGGTTTTCCAACACAGGTATCCCCAAACCACCAGCGTTGCTAGTTATCTCACCTACGTCCATGTTTTCCATTCCTTGGGCAACTCCCGCAACGTTTGTACCCAATTGGAAAACTACTGCAATAGCTATGTTAAAAGATACTATTGTAGATACTAACAAACCATACGAAATACCTCGCATCGTACCCGCTGTAAGCGATCTACGTCGGCGCAAAGAAAGAAGATTAGTTGTGTTCTGGCTAACTAAATCTGCAACTGCAGCAGGTTCTCCACTAGATTGGGAACCCTCTAGATAAATTCGATTAAAGCGAGATACCATCGATGAGTTCACCTCTGCTGAAAACCAATCCCAACTCCGTTCAGAATCAACCCTTAGCATTAATCTGCTTTCTAAACTAGCAATTGATTTGTTTAACAGACCAAAATCAATTCCACGAAGGGCTTTGATAGTTGCTGATGGTTCTGATGCACGCGCTTGTGCTGTGCCACCCAATGCACGGATAAATCCGGGGTATGATTCATCCCTTCTAACAATGCCTTTTTCTTCACGAGATGCCGCAATCCCGGGTATTAAAAATGGGGTGAATAAAAGTGCCACCAATGGTAAACCAAATTTATCCCAAGAAGAAAAGAGTGTGTCTGCATACATGAAAAAAATAGCAATTGTGCAGACAAATATGGGTAAAAATAACCCAATGGATGCAATCCATGTTTGTTTGATTCTTGTTCGATAATTAGTATCAAATTCATGATTACTAAAAATCGGATCGTCCGGTACAAGTGCTCGGAAAGCCATCAACATTACAGTTTGCATTGCCATGAATCCTATAGCAGACAGTAACACCCAGCGTATGCGAACCATCATGCCAAACGAAGTAGATCCTCCGGTATCTGTAATAAACAAAACTAGATGTATGCCGGAAACAACCAATGCAAAGATTCCTGTTGTTGTTAATGATATGTAAATTTCTTGCAACATGTCGATTGATTCCAACCGGGTATCATACAAGGTATCGAATGACTTTGCAAATGTTTTTTGTTCCGATTTCATGAAGGACTCGATGGGTTGACCTGCTTCAACAGAAAACGCCATTCTATCTAAAAAATCGCCCCAGATTGGCGATGGGCTTTGGCGCCCAACAATCCGCGATGCTTCTGGTAAACTCGTATGCCATTTTTCAACTAGAGTTTCGATTGATTTTACTTCCTTCGCCAATGCACCATAATCTGACATTTGTCTCAAAACATCAAACATGGATTGAGCACTTACTTCACCTAAACTAAGAATACCCATTCGTGTAATGAACATGTGCATTTCTTTCTCAATAGCGGTAGCTTCTCTCGTTGTCTGAATAAGAGGCCAGCAAAGTGCTAAAATTGCTGATAATAAGGGGAAAAAAATCAGCAAAATAATTCCTGATGCGCCTATGAACAATGAATTTAGTGAGAAATATAATACTACAGACAACAACAATCCAATAATTAGTGATGGAAAAACAAATCGTATTATGTATTCGCCAAGAGATATTTCCATTCTACGAATTGCAATTTGATAAAGTGGTAACCTTTCCATTACTTACCACCTCAATCAGTATTTATAGGGACCCAAACGTCAATTGCATCCGAAAAAGCCTGCCAATCTTGTTGATAATATACATCTATCAAATCGAATACATCATCATAATGAGTTAGCCCTCTATCAACCATTCTTTTCAGCGCTTCTGTGCGCCGAGCCATTTCATCATAAATGTCTCGTTTATTCTCAAATCCCATCAAAGCAGCCATTTTATTCTCCATCAAATGAGATTGAAACATTCCTCTAAAGTAATGTTTATCTCGGACGGGATCCCAATCAAACATGCCTCTTGTTAATACCCCATCCGCTTCTTTGTTGTACCCAATTACCTCATCAATACCAGTTACTCTACGGGCAATTCCCCCACCAGGTGCTTCTACAACTTCTTGAAAAATTGCAAAGTTTAAGTTGTCGAAAAATCGCATAGGTACATTGATTGGATCGCCAGTAAAGCGCTGAATCATTTTTACGATTGAAGAAGCGTGAAAAGTTGCTATCACAGGATGACCAGTTTGCATCGCTTGGAACGCAGTAGCGCCTTCTGCACCACGAATCTCACCGATGATGATATATCTTGGACGGCTTCTTAATGCAGCTTTCAAAAGGTCAAACATCTCAACTCGGGAGTCTTCGTTTTTTGAACTACGAGTCACCAAACGCTGCCATAGTCGATGGCGAACTTTCACCTCGGGCGTGTCTTCAGCAGAGTAAATCTTTACATTATGGTCTATGAAAGGAAGTATGGCATTCAGCGTTGTTGTCTTACCAGATGCAGTTTCACCCGATACCATTAATGACATTCCGTTCTCTAATCCTAACCAAATATAAGCTGCAACTTGGGGAGATAAAGTGCCCCACTGAATCAATTGAGTAATCGATATTGTTTCCTCTGCGAACTTACGAATTGTGAAAGAAGACCCTAACGTAGAGACGTCATCAGAATAAATGATGTTAATTCTGCTTCCATCTAATAGGGCGCCATCAATGATTGGTTTACTATCTGAAACAGGGCGACCAATACGTTCAGACATAGCGCGGAGATAACGCTCAAGCATGTCTCTATCTCGAAATCTGATGTTTGATGTTACCATACCGAATACTTTGTGATCCATACTGATGTATCGTAATCCAACTGCGTGAATATCTTCTAACATCTCATCAGAAAGTAATACTTCCAGCGGACCCGACCGTACCAAATCGCGTATGATTGTATATTGTAAGCGTTCTAATTGATCCGTAGTCACATTAATTGGTGGGTCACTAAAATTGAAAAATTTACGAACAAATGGCGTTGTATCGCTTACTGGTTGTGGTTTGGCGATGATTTTTACATTCTTAGATATCATGCTATCAAGCATTGATTCAAATTCGGAATCGTTTGAAAAGGAGGGGGTATTAGGGGCCTCTTTCAGAAGTCTTTCAACTAATTCTTGTTTAATTGTTTCTTCATCTTCTGTCAAATATGGTTCTATTCCAAACCAAAGTGTAGAGCCCCCTCCTTCTTCACCACTGGGTGGGCGGTACACATGAGCAAAAAGTGGGCCTCGCAGATGATAAATCAAGTTCATCGGTTTTAATTTAGAGGCGGCTCGGTTCAATGGGCCGTAATATATCGGACGTGAACCGTGTTTTGTTTCGAATGCTTCGACCCATTCCTTGACATGGGTGTATTTATCCATGATACCTTCTAAATCGCCGCGGGCAAACTCTAATTCTTCCACAACCATATCTACCAACTCAACTTACCGCGGTAATATCTACGATGAATCCCATGGACGGCTCAACGCGCCACCCTATTCGTGGTTGAACGGGCCCCTGAGCACGCAAAAAACGGGTAACTGCAAGGACACGGTTCAGAGAACCGCCTATTTCCGATGTACGCATTTCCAACACTACCTCAGCAGAAGCTGAAAGCACCCTTACCATTTCAGGCGGTAATTCATCTGGGTCTAATAACAGCATTAACGAACGGCCCTCAGAACAAAATTTACGAAAATAACTAAGTAATTTATCAGGTGAATCATCATAATGTTGCAAAATTGATGAGGCTCGATCTATGATCGATATGTCTGCATTTTGTAATGCCTTTGATTCTAAAACATCATTTATTTGAACGACTTCACCAACTTCATCAGATATGACTCCAAAACGAGAAAGTAATGTGAAATCACCTACTTCTGCAGCAGCATTCAATGAATAACCCAAACTATCCACTTGCTCTAACCACCCACGAGTGGTTAGTTCAGTAGTAACTAATGAAAGGCGCACATTGTTAGCAATTAAACCATAAGCAAAGCGCTGAGAAATGAGGCTTTTTCCCGCCCCATTCTTTCCGAATATAATGTATAATGATCTGCGTGGAAGGAGTCGCCCCAAACTATCAGAAAGGCTATCGGTCTCTAACTCAAATGCAAATCCCTTATCATCATCAGACAAGTCGAATCACCTCAGTGAAAGAATACTGACCGCGAATTCCTTTGAACAGTTCGCTACGAACAATTATAGTAACAAATATTTCTTGGCCGCTAGTCATGGCTATTCCCGCTGGACATACATGTAATTCAGCAACTTCGCCGGCACTCCATGTTGTTTGATTACTCAGTAATTGAGATTGATTTACACTAGCAGCAGAACCATTCACAATAACCCCAACATAATCTATATCTAAATTTATTTTTCCTGTATTTTGAATGTGTAAAGTAAGATTACAAGATGTTTGATTCCAACTTATATTTATTGGATCGCTAGTTAATGCCCCTCTTGTTTTCGAATCTGCCTCAACTTCAATTTGAGTAATGTTAACTGAATTAGCCAATCCACCCCAAGAAGAAATGAGTAAACTAGCAACTATACCAGCAGTTAGTAGCCCAGTAATGAGCATAATTAATTCACTAGTCCCGCCATCAGCCATTTGACCACCTCAAGAAAAAGCAACCCCCGATTGGGCGCCCATACTAGCTACAAAAATACGAGATGGCGAGATGGCCCCGTGCGTAATCTGTAAATGAATAGTCTCCCCTGGAAATAAAACCGTAGTTATGCTATGATAATCGCTTAATCGAAGAGGAGTGCCCCCATCTACACTGAACCAAGCCTGTTCAAATGAAATGGTTTCGACTCCGACATTTGTAACATTAAGGTGAATCAAACCACCCCCTGAAGAGGCATTCAACAGTCGAAAATCTGGTTCTCTCGGAATTTCTTCTAGTACATCAGAGGCAGTTCTTGCACTATCACTTAATGACAAAGATGCTAGAGCAAATATTCCAAGTAGAGTGGTGCCCACTATCAACGCAGCAATACTAACAGAACCACCCACATCTCATCCCCCCTAAATTGAGTTTTGTGAATCGCGCCAGGCTTCAACCATAGCACTAAACATCAATAATGTTCGGTGGGGGAGGTGTTCTAGCCCGTTGTTATTCACTTCGGGATTGGCTAAAGAAATCAATGCCATCAACTCAACCCCCTCGTCTTTCGTAATCATGCTGCTGCCTACGGCTTTTTCTACAAACAAAGTTGCTGAAGGCGCAGATAAATTATCTAACAATAACGCTGTAATTTCACTCATAGTCACCATAGATTCTGTAGGGTTATGGTCTATTCGTTTATTCAAAAATGGATTGATATCCGCTACACTTCCCTCGTACAAATCTAATAGATTCAAATCATTAGTGGTGGCTGGTTCAGGAATTGTGCCCTCCGTTTGCTCATCGTTTTGGACCCCATTGCTTGATGATTCATCTAAAGCGTCGTTGTCATCTGATTTTACAATTAAATCATCCGTTGGGAGAATTTGTCCTGCATTATTGGACGGATCGTATTGAGTAAAACGGGCTTCTATGATACCCATGGTTGCTTCGATTCGGTCAAATCCCTCGGCAATCTGTTTCTCGATTACTTTGTTATCAACCGATGCTATCGGAGCGGGTTCTTGTTTAACCTCAGGAGCTACAATCCCGGTGGCCCCAACTCTAACCCTACTAGGAGAGGGTGCTAAGGTCCATGCGTCCTCTTCGATTGGTTTGGTTTCATCTGGAACTAATGCATCTTCAATAGATTGATTCACTAAGTACTCCAGACGTTGTGTTGACTCTGCTGTAGGGTTATCTGATTCGGAATCTGAATCTGAATCTTTTTTACCCCATAGTCTCAACTGAACACCTCCGCTTGACGCCGTTGCCCCCCTACGGGGGGCAGATGGTTATAGTATCAGACTATTGTGGCGCCGTTATCAACGCTGTTGTAGTGTAATTGAACGTAAGTTTCGCCACCACCGTCGATTAGAATACGCATTTCTTGATCGTCACCAACTGTTGGTGAACATGTTGTTGATGTGTCGATTGGAACAAGGAACGTTTGACCTGACTCCACTGTTGAACCGGCTACGATAAGAGTGCCTGAAAGGTCTGTTGCCAAACCATCAAAATCGTTAGAATTTACATCTGATGTTCCTGCAGCTGTATCTTCACAAACAATGAACCAAGAAATATCACTAAGTAATGTGCTATCTGAGCCGGCACTAAGTTGGGTTATGAGTGTAATCTCATCAGCAGCGGTCCCTGCTGCATTATCGTCGCTTATGTAGGCGCCAATCACTTGGATTTTTCCACTCAATTCATCACGTGTATCGTCGCCTGTTTGCTCAGCTCTCTGCTGAAGTTCTTCGGCTGTTTTAATGATAATTGTTGATGCGACGGCAGCCACCAAAATCAGGGCGATGAAAATAATCATCGCTCCAATTCCTATAGCACCTTCTCTGTTTTCAATGAAGCCCCTTTTTTTATTATACATGTTAACACTCTCTGTTATATTTATACCATCGCTGTAGGTATATTAAACTAGTCGTGGACCACCCACAAAATTAGATTTTTGTTTGTAATGAAATTGCCACATATTCCACTTGTTTTGGAGATAATACTCTGATGTAAGGCCAGGAGTTAGTAGTCCAACCCGGGGGAATCCAAGGCATAATTAATACCTCAGTCATTTTTTCAGTTGTTTTGTTTTCAACACGTGTATCCATTGTTAAACCGTGCGTGGATAATGTATATCCAGTTATTATTGATAGGTTTTCTTGTAAACTACCTGGGGCCCCAATATCACGAATTGATGCCATTGCTGAGGGTATGATGTTGAACAAAAGTTTTGCAGATTCACCGGGTGCTAATCTTGGAATTATTTGGGTGGGTGGTGAGGCCCTCCAGTTAGGAGGAGTTGGGGCTTTCATATTGAAACTCGGTAACGGGTTCTCGCTTGTGTTTTCGATATTGACTAATAGTTGGCCATTTTCTTCACCTAAGTTCCAACGCGCTTCTACCCCCATCCAAAACTCATAGAACACAAATGGATTCAACGCTGCACTATTAACAAGTAAATGATCTACTAAATTTGTTAACTGATTAGATGCCTCATCAAATGCGCCCCTAAGGATGAGGGTTTCTGCGGTTTTCATGGTTAACAAAATATCAACAAGTTCTGTTTCGCTGGCTGATCTTTCCCTCATTATCGTGTGTAACATTGCAATTGAGCGGTGCATTCGTCCGATTTGATTCCGTAATTTACCAACATCTGAACGTGCATGCTGTATACCTCTTCGCGCATCTCTTGCATGTTTGTCAATAATTGATTCCTGAACAATATGAATGTGCTCATCGAGAATTAAATTCAGTCTTGTTATCTGGGCTTGGTACATCGCCGGTGAATCTTTCGTTATTGCATCAAACATTTTCATCAACTCCTATATTCACAGAATGTTCTTCTCCCCAACGTTGACCTACTGTGATTTCTCTGAGATTGGTGGATGGGTTGCCAAGTTGTTCCAATAATTCTTGTCTTTCTTTTTCCAATAACTCAAAATTTGAGAATATTTTATTCCAAGATAATAATGTGAATTGGATTATGAAAAATACTGTTATGATACCAATGGAAATATAGAGTAGTGCCATACAGATATTGGCTAATGACCACGAAATTTCATGGGGCATTAACAACGTAACCAAGGAGAAACCTAACGGCGCCAATGAAAGTTTCAATTTCAGTCGATTAGTGACTTGTTTTACCTCTAAATCATGGTCTTCAATAATTGATTCATGGCCATGTTTTTTATTTTGTTTATCTGACAAAATTGCTGGGATTTCAAAGTTTGCAGAACGAGAGGTGATTAACGCCACCCACAATAATGAAATTGCTGCTAATGATAGGTTGATGTTATTGCCTAAATTATAATGTGTAGCAAGGCCCAACAATATTGTTGCCGAATATGCACTTAACATCAAATAACGCTCATCTTCTAATCCTCTCTGGAGAAGTCGAACTGATAAACCAATTAAAATAATAGTAATTGGAATTAAAAGAAGTAAGGGTAAAGACCAAGATTTGATGGTGATGTCTCTTGATAATGCGTCGTTTGATACAGAATCCCCTTGCATAAATGGGGATTCAATTATCACACCACAATTGACTGTTTCTTCAGACACCCACCAATTCAATGCTTCTGAATGAATATCCCAATTTAGTTTTCTAGATTCGAATGGGGTGAGGCCAATTATTGCTATTGTGGGTTCATCAAGAATAACAATTCCTGAATCGCAACTTAATGTTGCCACAACCCCTAACGCTGTTCCAGCATTACCGTTGTTTTTTATTATAGCTGACATAGTTCCTGTTTTTGATTCAGTAAAATATGAAAGGTCATTGATTGTGAGTGAAATTACCCCCGGATCCGCCCATGCATCAACTCGAATGTCAGCAGTTATTGCTGTGCTAGTTAATTCATCGGGGTGTTTTAGGTCGAACAACAACATCCAACCATCGCCAGGGGGTATACTCTCGGTCGCAGGTAACTGAGCCCTCAGGATCATCGTCTGTGAAACAAGAGGGGGGACGGCTGGAATTGAAAAGGGGTTTTCATCCAATGGAACAAAACCATCACCATAATCTAGCCAAAAACCCCAATCAACCTCACCTGAATACAATTCTTCATCGATATATCTTGACATATTTGTGACATTAAACATGTAGCCAATTTGGCGAGTATCTGCTGTTTGGCCAACTCCTTGGACGTGCATCCAATCAATTCGAATGTCATGTACTCGTAACCCCCCTGACAATTCGTATGTTGAAGATGTTCTCATTCGAGTGATTTTGAGTTTGGTGGTAAGCATCACATCTCCTGAATGGTTATCTTGAGGTGAGAATGTAATACTCATATTCGCCTCTTCATCATTATAATGATTGTTTGCAATACTCTGCACTGAAAATGTAAGCGAAATCACATCTCCTGAATCTAGAGTAATGTTAGTTCTTTCACATTCCGATACTAACCAACGATTAGGAGGGTGTACCTCGCATGTAATATCTAATGTAACATTTTGATTGCCGTCATTAGCAACTTCAACATCAAATGTTTGTGTTTCACCTGGTAATAATTCTACAATTGGGGGAAAATCTTCTGATGATAATACAAATATTGGTTCAACGTTGAAAAATATTAATGTTGAGCCAGCTTGAATATTGTCTGTTATATTTGTCGCTATCAAAGTAATATTGTGTATTGCCCCTGGTTCCAAACCAGCCTCTTTCGTCATTGGTGGCACCATTACATCCACAATTACTGGTAAGGTCTCATTACCTTCAGCATCGATTGTTAGGTTCTGTGGCCTTACTACAGCGCTCCACCCAATAGGTGTGTTCGCTGAAAAATTAATTAATTCAACTATATTACCCATATTTGTTACATTAACAAGTATACTAAGATTCATACCGGGAACTACTGAATACTCTGGAAAGTGTTCAAATTCTATTTGGTGGTTAGGTATGATTTCAATATACACATCTATCCTAGATAATTCATTACCATTATTATACAAAATAATTTGAGCGGTGTGATTTACATCGGTTCTAGCAAATTGCCCTGCTGCAACTTCGATCTGTATGATATTAACTTCGCCGGGGCCTATTTGCACAACCATGTCAGATGTAATTACCATGTTAATGTCATCAAATGTATGTTCGACCGCTATTGTGAACTCTTGTTGACTGTTTCCTGAATTTATTGCCTCTAAAGCTATTGATTCAGTACTATTTACTGAAATTACTGCCAATACATAATCTGGGGACAAATAAGCGCTAATTATTTCTTGAACTAAGAAAGGAATGTTTACTTGAGTGATGAGTTGGTCGTCACTGTGAACATTTAGTACAATGTCGGGTATGGTGTCTGCCCTGGCATTAGATGGCGCGGTTACACTTACAATTACTGAAGAATTATCGTTTCCAATTAATGGCCAATTATCCATGTTAGAACCCACACCTACAATAGTGCTTGGTGAAACAGAAACCAGCCAACCCTCTGGCCCCTCTACATCAAATGTGAAATTTGTTTGGTGGTTTCCGGTATTCGTGATATTTACAGCGATAGATGCTTGTGTATCGGGTGCGATAATGGTTGGTTCTGGAATTTCAATATCTGCAGAAGTAATCTCTGGAACATTAAAAAATAATTTGATTTCGGTTTCTGGTGATTGGACGCCACTACTCAGCGCCCCTGAAAGAGTAAGGTTAGCAGTTACACCTACACTCATAATTCCTGCTAATGCCAACATGTCAGAAGGCCCGAGAATTGTAGTAACAAGTGGTTGGGTCGCGCCCAATTGCATGGAGATGTTGTTTGGGGAAATGGAACTGTTCCATCTTTGGATTTCGTTTGTACCCATACCTTCCTGTGAGGGATTGAATGCTGTCGGTGCGGTGTCAAGTGTAATATCAACTGTTGAAGATAAATTACCTATTAAATTGTGCCTTAATTGCATTTCTATGTCAACAAAGCGATTAATTGGCCCTGGCTCTATTTCAGTATAATTGATTATAAACTGTGTTTGAGAGGTCAATAGTTCCACCATTATAGTTGGTTGTACTTCAAGAATTGTGTGTTGGGTATTAGGTGCCCCCCCACTTTGAGGTATTGATGATATCCAAAGTGATAGTTGGTTGCCTTCAGCTAATTTGGTAGTTGGGTCAAATGGCATGGACAGTGTGGGAGGTGTAACTGATGCCACTACCACAATTTCTTCTCCAACTGTTAGGTAAGGTGTAGTAGTTGGATAAATGGTTGAAACCCACCCGGGGGTTGTTTGCACGAATCCTATAGTCAAATCAAATGTTGCTGGAGAGGTACCTGTGTTTTTCAATGTATATTGGATTACTTCTTCAGCGCCAGGAACAATAAACACGTTCCAATTACTTCGATTTAGAGTTGCTTGTAAAATATCACCAGCCATTACTGTACTTGATGATTGCATGAGATATCCTTCCGCCACGCTTTCAATCTGCACTGTGATTACATCTGATTCCGAGCGGTTGGTACCCAATGGTACTGAAACTGGAATCAAAATCGCTTCTGATGATGATGCGTTGATAATCCCTGTTTGTGTTGTTGATGAATTAGACCAGCCGTGATTATCTGATACGAAAATATTGTAACGATCGGGCGCCTCTCCTATATTCTGTACCATAAATGTCAATGTAGTAGAGTCGCCGGGTTCAACCGCTCTATCACTTGGGGAAATAATAGTTGCCCGGTACTCACTAAAAGTAACATCGCGGTTAGTTATTGGTACCGCGTCTGATATGCCTAATGATGTTGAATTGAAATAGACCATCCCACCCAATTCGTATGTACCTGATAGCGATGTGCCGGTGATGAGAAGAGGAATTATTTCTACTGGGGATGGTTCAACCACACTACCTGTTGGCAAGGTTTTGGTTGAAGAGGTGAAGTATTCAATGGCGCCACCTGAAAGTGGGGTCAAGGAAATGACTGCTGTGGCATTTGTTACAACATTCCCTGCGTTGCGGACACCAACTGATACGACCGCAACCTCGTGTGCTAACCGGGATCCGTTGGCAGGTAATGTATCTGAATATACATCACCTGCATTGGTATTTTGTACATCATAACTCAATTCCAATATATTGTTAGATAATTCTAAATCTGCATTTACATTGGCGTATGCACGGATTGATTGGGATGTTCCTGTTGTAGCTAACCAACCAAAAATGTACTGTACGACTGCGCCTGGTGCCATGTTTATTGGCTGGCTACCCACCAATACAAAACCCGAGCCACCCCCTGTATCGCTGTAGAATGAGACTGAACCCATACCTGTCGCTAATCCATCGTTTTGGATAGTTACGCGAACCGATTGAGGCCCGGTCGCTAAGATAGGGGTCCCACACACACAGGAATGAGAGGGGCCCAAGAATTCAATGGATGTGATGTTAATGTCGGGTTCAATGGATCTTGCTTTTGCTTCATTTGGCTCATTCTTGTCCGGGGGTTCCAAATTATTTATCGCTACAGGGGATAGAGAATAAAGTAATAATAAAATAATCAAAGTAATGACGCGAGGTTGTTGTACTGAATTCAATTTCATATTAATCAACTATAATCTGTGTAATGAATTGTAACTTGTTGCTAATGGACATCGGGGCGGAATATTCTGTGCGGTTTCCTTTATTTAATATCTGTATTCTACATTCTGAAAGGTTCGTAAGCTTGAATAATGCGTGTTCTTTAAACAAATGAACATATACATAATATATTCCTTTTTTAGCACTACCATTTGCCCAATAAATATTCTCAATTGGTTCGGATGATTCTCCTTTTTTATTCATTTCGACATCTAAAACCCCACCCTTGGCTATAGAAGGGTTTCGGGGATGTATTATTTCTTTAGAGGGGGTTACTACTAGTAAGTTCAAATCATTCTTATTGTTCCAGAGTAGTGAAATATTCATCTCCCCTGTTTTTGCACCTGCTGCACCTAATCTGTTTTCAAATTCTTTTTCCGTCCATTCAGATAATTCTAGTGGCTGTAATCCCCCGCGCGTGTAAGATTTGTTTAATACATCGTGGAGGCGGTTTTGTTTTTCTTTCTCTAGTTCAGAACCGTCCAATGCCATGAATAATAATTTGCGTTTAGCATCTCTCGTTTTTTCAAGTGATTTTATTTGTTTTTCACTAAGGGTTTCATCAAAAACTATAATCGATAAATCAGTAATGGTTGTGGCGGTGTTTATTTCCTCTCCTTGCTCTTCAAACAATTGTATTTGCTCGTCGTGCTGTTGCTTTTTCAACCCTGATTCTATTATTTTTTTACGGTTAGAAAGTGCTTTTTCGATGTTTCCCAAAACATCATTTGAGACATCATCGTATCTTAAATTAGTTAATGATTCGATGTCTTGTGCGGATTCGATAGATTTCATTATCCTATTGTATTCTGCTTTTTGGTGAGCAATAAATTTCTTTTTCTTTTTCTCTTCGAGTAATACTAATTGCTTCTCTATGATGTTGGATAGCATTATCACATGAAGCGCGGAATTATTAGGATCTATATCTGGAATGGTTTCGGCGTTTTTGGCTGCTAAAACACTAGCGCGTTGGTTATTGTACAATTCACTCTCGGTTTCAATTCTTTCAAACATTGTTTTTTGGTTTGGTACCTCTATCGATGCTATTTGAAATAATTTGTCGCCATAACTTGTTTTACCAGTATACTGGAAATAATCCGCCCCCACTCTGACGCGTAACATATACTCTGTTGGATCTGTTTTCCTTAATTTGGAATGGCGTTTTCGGTGCCACAGAAAGACTTTGTAATTTCCACTCGGGGGGGTATTTTCATTATCCCAAACAATATTCTCTATCGCTGCTTTTGTCTGTGGCTGAATATTCATTTCCAAATCGAGCTTGCCGCCACATGAAGATTTTCTTTTTCCGCGGTGGATAGTGTCCCCTTTTGTTGTACGAACAATCAGGTCCAAATCGTTCATATTATCCCATAATAAACTAAATCGAAGAATGCCGTTGCCCGCCCCATATGTTTTCGAACGTGTCCTAAATTTAGATTCCTGTTCAAACAAAAATTCACCGGGCTCTGGAACCTTCTTTCTTCTTTTTTCTGCTTTATCAACGTGCTTTGCAATGAGTTCGTCTTCCGCTAAAATGTCCCTTAATTCGGCTTGTATTGTCAATAATTCTTCTTCTTGCTCTTGATTAACACCATCAATGATTATTTCATCTAATTCTGATGTTGATGGTATGGATTCAATTTGTTTATGCAATTTTCTAAATTGTACCATCTGCTCTTCTTCGACTTTTTTACGCTCTATTTCTTCAAGACAATCTAGGCGGGATAGTCGTAACGCTTCGAGTTCTTCTTTCTGGTTTTTTGATACATTATCAATTTCTATTTTTAAGAGGGCATCTATCTCCTCTATTCGTGGTATTTCAACAAGATACTTTGTGTATTGTTCGGTGAATTTGTATTGGCGCGCTACTTCTACTAATACCGCTCTGCGGTCAACTCGTAAATCATTCAATTCTAACTCTTGTGCCTCGCTAACATCTTCAATTACTATGGCGTCTAATTCGAGAACATATTCACAATTTATAATTAAAAGGTGTTTTTCATTGAATACCAGATCTGCTCGCGCAATGGTAAAAAGTTGTCGTAATTCCTCCTCTTGTTCCGGGTTAACGCCCTCAATCACTATTTTATCCAATATTGCAGAACTGGTGGCTGATTCGATTGCTAAGTAAAGTTCTGCTGATTTCGCTTCTTCTTGGGCGTTAAGGGCTTGAATATCAAGTATCTTAATTCTTTTATCCCGTAATTCATTAAGATGGATTTGTTGCTTATTGTTTACACCTTCAAATTTAAGTTCCTGTATTTCTTCTTGGTTTTCTGATGAGAGTACTACTTGTTTATAATTGGTGTAATTTTCAAATTCCGACTCTATTCTAACCTTTTCAGTTAGCCGCGAATAATAAAAATCGCTGTGAGATTTTAGTCGGGCTTGGGCTTCTACAGGGAAGTCAGAAAAATCTAATTCTTCGAAAAATTCGATCGTTCTAGATGAACGGATATCCCTATACAATACTTCTTCCCTACGGAGTAAATCCAATTCAACAGATTGGCGATCTATTTCGCTTTTTATTGAAGATTGTTTATGCCCTTCTTCCTTTGATTCTAAACTTAATTCACGGCGGCGGATTTTTTGGACCTCTTCTTGAAATGAAATTTGATATAATTGATCATATATATCCAACAATGTTACTTGGCGTGTATCTAATTCTGAAAGTGTCAAACCATCTAATGGGGCCTCTATTAATTCCTGATCTAATTCTATTTTGTATTGGGTGCTTAAAACCTTTATCAAATCTAAAAGTTTGTTGCATTCTACAACTTTACTGGTTGTGCGCTCCATAATTGAATAACGTTCAATATTGATTTCTTTTAGTGCATCTATCTCAAGCGATAATTCGCCGCGTGAATCTTTTATTTCGTGCTTGTTGTGATGTGGAAATGGTTGGCTTTTAGCAGTATATTCAAAACGTGGAGCTATTATTTCAATACCATTTGATTGTATGAAATCATTAACTTCTATCTCATCTATTTTAATTGGTTTAATGAGTGAACGGTGTGACCGATTCCCTCTATTGAAGCCACTATATGCTTGCCATGCTAGCACCAATACAATTGATGCGACAATAACATAACTGAACACTGGATTCATAATATCACACCATAATAATAGTCAGCCCTCTTCATCTATATCCTTGTCCGTTCTTGTGTGTTCAATTACAGAGAGGATATGTGTTGAGCGCCCCTGCCTGTGGTATCGGATAATTAGAGATGCAAGTAATCTGTCGTGTGCTTCTTCGGAAATACCTAATTTCCTCCGCTCGCCCCAAAGTAAGATTTGTTCAGTCCTACTAAGTATGCCATCATCGAGATACACTTCAATCAATCTGCGGTATGTATCGCGGTTTGAAATAGCATATACTAATTTAGAACCATCAACCACATCAGATCTTTGCTGAATTTGGTTGCCTAAATGTGTCGCTTCGTTGTGAGTGATTTCTCTGCCATCATACAACACCTGGATTTCGTTTGCTATTGTTTGTAATTTTTCAATCGTATTAGAGCGATTAATTCGGCGTTGAAACTTTCTTGTTTTGCGTGATATATTCAATTAATCACCCAACCGGAAATATACACGCAACCCTTGGGGGGTCGTCATTAGATATTTCACCGCGATATTCACGGTGTTCAAACCCATCGTTTACTAAAACCCTATAATCGGTTAAATCTTCTTTAGCATGTTGTTCAAAATGTTCTATTATCACTTTATATTCGCCTTTCGGTGCGTTATCTAATGGCCAGAATACGTTTTCAACCGGCTTATCGCTAGTGGGTGATTCGTTCATATCAATATCAAGTTGCCCGCCACATTTTGATATGTTGTTATCGAACGAAATTCTTTCCCCCGATGGACATATCACACTGAGATCGAGGTCATTTATATTGTCCCAAATGAGGCTGATTTGAACTTGCCCTACCTGGGCACCCTCCCTAGCAAGGCGTTCGTGAAAATCTGAAAAATCTGAATTGGTTGATAATTGTCCTGTTTCAGCATTTAATGTGGAGTGTGTGTCTTCACTAGTTGTATCTTGTTTTCCACCCAAATCAATCGAAATGTGGGTGGCATCGGTTGATTTCATAGAAGGGGTGTCTATATTTGGTTCCTCTTCGTTTAGTTGTTCTTCTTCAAAACCAATAATTGGTTCTTCAATGGGTTTCATATCTTCTATCAGAGGTGGTGGTGTTTTTGGGGTTTGATTGATTGTATCTTCAAGAGCGAAATTAGGTGGTCGCTGTATAGATGAACTCACCCGGGGCGCCCTAGCACCCATCAAACGGCTGGCTTGTGCTGGATTGGCTTCTGATGTGAATATGTTGTATATCCCATAACCGAATGGAATGGTAACTATCCCAAAAATTAGGTAAGTTGACCAAATTGCCATGACTCTTTAGAGTCATGGCAACATATATTAAATTGTTGCATGTTTAAACACGATAAACAAAAAGAGTAGTTTTGAATTAAATGTCGTCAATAATTTGTAAAGCGGCAAATGTGATGTGGTATTCAACACGATTCGCCGTAAAGGTACGCTCAATAAAACCAAGTGATTGTGCCCTACCAAGGGCACCACTCCGCATATGTGGGATTACTGATTCACTCCAATTAGACTTGGTTCCTGGCCCGTATCTACGTGTGATTCTAGATAATAATGATGCGGTGGTATTGGATCCTAGGTGGATGCCATCCAATATATGCCTAATATATCCCCATTCTTTGGCCATATTGGCACTAATATGTGATACGAGCAACATTTGTTCATTCGCTGATAAAGCTGCTAGGCCCCCATCTAAATTGTCAATAATTGGGTTTTGCTGAAGAACAAACTTCTTACCTATTTCAGTAAACTGAATTCGGTTGGTTGAATTTGAAATATTAACAGACCCCCTTGCCTGTCGGATAGTATAAGTGTTCAAGAAACGGTTTATTGCATACCTTTCGTTGTTTGGAAAGGATGAATGGATTCTTTCCCCTCTATCCCTGTTATATTCTTCATCAATGGTCCTCAATAACGATCTTATTGGGGTGATGATTGGTTTCAACGCCTTGTGGAGTTCTGATATTGTGGGCCCCACTCCCGCTTCATCGAATAATGACCAAATAAACCTACAGCCAAATTTTAATGGGAACAATCTGTTGATGTGCCCCGTTAGAGCTTCTTGTGTGTTTGGCTCACCTTCAATGATGATGTTTAACAACGACTCATCTAAATTGTCTAACTTGAAAGGTGTGAGTGTGTCTGCTGCGGTTGTTTCTAGGTGCTTAGCGTTATTATCTTCTTGCAAATAATTTTCCAATAATAATTGACAAAATTGGCTGATGGATAAATCTTGTTTGTTCGCGCCTTCTACTAATTTTTCAATGAGCGCTGGTGGAAGTATGATTGGGGCGCTCATAATCAGCCCATTTGTTGTTGGTTTTTAATAATTCCTTAAAATTACCAATATTACAATATGTATCGTATTAATTGGAACTTGGGGGGGGGTGTATATTTTTTAGGAGTGAAAATTGGTGTGGTTGGTGCTATTATTGTGTGGCTTGAGAGACATAACAAAACAGCCAGCACTAATAATTTTAAAATAGGGTGTATTTTAAAAATTAATTTAAAAGGTTTATATTTTAAATCAATTAATTAGGTTTATGTGTTGTTTGAATTTAGTATGATATTCTTTACTTTAATTTTCTAGTAGTAGTGATAGGTATGTATGATTCAACTATTGCTTTGAATTGAAATATAATTAGAGTTCTTGTTAACCAACCCGCTCTCTGCATATCGATTTAGATTACATAGGTGATGACTTGACAAAACACCCTCGTTTTGAGTTGGGTTTACTTGTTTGATCTAACTTGTTGAAATCTAGTTTCTATGGGTATTAACACCATCTCAAGACAAGCGGCATGCAGGGTTGCCTGCATAGGTGCCTGCCTCTGTGATATCCTTAGTAACAACTGCACCGGCGCCGATGACAACATCATCGCAGATTGAAACCGGCATTATTGTGGCGTTTGTTCCGATAGAAACTCGGTCACCAATCTTAGTCTCAGCCCACTGAGATTTATCTCCTCTTGCTGGACCGCCGATTTTGAAAGGGTCGTTAATGAACATGGCGCCGTGGCTGATGAAACAATCTTCCCCAATTGTCACTAATTCACAGATGAATGCGTGTGATTGAATTCTTGTCCTAGCGCCGATTGTGACATCTTTTTGAATTTCAACAAATGGTCCAACAAACACATTATCAGCAATTTTACAACCATAAATATTGGCTGGCTCAATGACTGTAACACCATCACCAAACTCAACATCCACAATGCCAGACTGTAAGCGACGTGGTTCGCCCATAGTACCTGCTAGAGTTGTTGGTTCTTCAAAGCAACCCCCCGAAACAATGACGGATGATGGCCACCAGGGGGTGGATATGGGGGTTGAGATAGAGAGAAGATTTTTGATTCAAAAAAACAACCCTCCCTCACACCTTTACGTGGGTGCTACTGGTGCTGGCGGAGTTGATATCGTTCAATGTTACCCTCCTCTTGATATTTGGTTGAAGATTTGGCCCCGTGATATTGATGAAATTGATGCTCTATTGTACGATTCACAAACTACATTCCGTTTGCGAATAATGGGTAAACAAGCTTATGCGACTGTAAAAGGGGCTCCAAACGGCGCTACAAGAATAGAATTTGAAGAAGAAGTTGACTACAATGAAGTATCTCTAATTATCAATTCAAATAAACATCCTTTTGTTGTGAAAAAGAGGTATGTTTTGCCCGCGGAGGGGGGCCTCAACTGGGAAATTGACTGTTTCGAAGGCGATAATTCCGGGCTAATCATTGTAGAAATTGAAATCCCCACACCAGATTATCCCCTCATGATACCCGCTTGGCTTGGAAAAGAAGTGACGGAGGAGGGGGAAAAATGGTCAAATTATGCTCTAGCCCACAACCCACTTTTGAATCGAACTTAGGGTTGAAAACTACAAACTGCAGAAATTACCTGCTCTACTTCGTCATCCGTTAAGTGAGGGTGAACTGGAATTGATACTACACTCGCACAGATCGCTTCAGTAACTGGTAAAGTGCCCTCTTGGTGTTGTGGGTGCCCCTCATACAATGGTTGTCGGTGGCACGGGATTGGATAATGAATCCCCGTAGAAACTCCTTGCTCATCCATGTGGGCTTGGAAATCATCTCGCCTATCCACTCGCAAAACATACTGGTGCCAAGCGTGTAATGCACCTTCACGTATTGCTGGGGGCCTAGTCCATTCAAGGGATGAAAACGCCTCATTATATCGGGCTGCTATTTCGTTACGTCTTGCTACCCAGTCATCTAAATGCTTGAGTTGAACCCTACCGACAGCACATTGCATTTCAGAAAGGCGGAAATTTGAGCCAAGGAAATCGTGACGGTATTTATCTAAACGGCCGTGATCTATTGCCATGCTAATTTTGTCTGCTAAATCTTCTCGATTTGCTAAAATTGAACCACCGTCGCCACCAACAGCCATATTCTTGCTTGGGAAAAATGAGAAGGTCGCCAAATCACCAATGCTACCAATTCTCTGGCCGTTGAGTTCGGCACCGTGTGCTTGGGCTGAATCTTCAATCAATGGGATACCGTGGCTCTTTGCGATTTCAAAAACAAGTGGTGAGATTGGTTGGCCATACAAGTGGACTGCGATAATCGCTTTGGTGGAGTCTGTAATCGCCTTCTCAACTTCATCTGGACACAGCGTATGATATTCTTCCTCAACATCAACAAAGACTGGAGTTGCACCAACTTGGTCAATACAAGTAGCGCTAGCAATGAAAGTATGTGATGGGACAATTACTTCATCACCGTGCCCAACATTGAGTAGCCGTAATGCAGCAATTAGTGCGGTTGAACCATTTGAGCAAGGGGTTCCTGCAAGGGCGCCGCAGTATGCCGCCCATTCTGCTCCAAATGCTTTGGAATGTGGGCCTTTTATCCATCTCCCTGAATCAAGAACGTCACTTACAACCTCTCGCATCTCATCATTAATGAACATTCGACCAAGTGGAATTTTGTCAGCCAATATCTCACCTTCTGAGATGCGCGGGTAGGTATTCCCTACTTGAGTGAGGCGGAAAATAACCTCTCACCCACACGGCAAATTCACATAACCGTTGAATTGAAATCAAACTTTGACTCCGTTCACCTTACGCAGGGGTTGCCAAGCTTGGTCAACGGCGCTGGGATGAGGTCCCAGTCTTCAGTGGTTCGCAGGTTCAAATCCTGCCCTCTGCATCAAAACAATCACTTCTTATAACAATAATTGGATGATTATTTGTTGTGTTGAAACAGTGTTGAATTGAAATATCACCCCACCTCGCGGTAAGTGGTGAACCGGCTGACTGATGACTCTGGCGTGCAATTCTCCCATGGGAGCCATGTCTATCTTGACTATGTCAATTTCAATCCAGAAATAGAAAATGTTGGTGCTTGGGTATTGTCAATACTACGCACAAGTGTGAAAGAATGTGGGGTCAAAGAAGTGCACGCGCATTGCGAGGTTTTTGATGGGGTTGAAAGTCCCCTGGGGTTTGCAGCAATTGTCCTAATTGATGAGAGCCACGTAACTGCTCACTGTTACTCTGAAAAGGGATGGTTAGCAATTGATGCTTTCACTTGTGGGGCACATGACCCAAATGATTTGGCTGATGCCATCCATGCCAAACTAATTGCTGAGTGTGAAAAGTTGAAATTAATGAATCGTAATGTGGTCAAACGATTTCTCTATGATGATATATCACAAAACAAGGAGTGATTAGGTGTCTGGAGTACGTCAATTCATTGACCAAAATTATCATCACTTCAATGCTGGGGCACTAGCTGATTGTACCCGCTCCCTTGAGGAGTTTCTCACTCATGGCGGTAAGTTGATTGTCACGCTGGCTGGAGCGATGTCAACGGCTGAAATCGGGCGCTCTTTGGCGCCTGCAATTCGTGCCGGGTTGGTCCACGCAATCTCATGCACTGGTGCGAATTTAGAAGAAGATTTGTTTAATTTGCTTGCTCATGATTCTTATGAAAAAATAGATTGGCGAAACCTCACTCCTGAAGATGATGTCAAGTTACAAGAAAGAGGATTGAATAGAGTTACAGACACTTGTATCCCCGAATCTGAGGCAATACGAGTTGTTGAAAAAATACTCTTACAAACATGGTTGAATGCTGAAGAAAATGGTGAAACTAAACCACCTCATCATTATTTATTTGATGTTATTAATTCAGATGACATTGAATTCCAAGCCAATCCAGAGGAGAGTTGGTTGGTTGCGGCTCAACAAATGCAAATCCCTATTTTTACACCAGCGTGGGCCGACAGTACATTGGGAAATATTTTCTCTGCTCGGTTAATTGATGGGACTATTTCAAGTGATAAAATCATCACAACCGACTTACAACGGATGGGCGATATTGCCACCTGGTACCACGAACAAAAATCACCCCTGGGTATTTTACAAGTTGGTGGTGGGGTTGCTGGGGATTTCCCTATTTGTGTAGTGCCGATGTTACGCCAAGATCTAGGTGAAGATGTTGATTTGTGGGGTTGGTTCGCACAAATTTCTGAATCTAATCCCTCTTATGGTGGGTATTCGGGTGCACCCCCAAATGAAAAAATAAGTTGGGAAAAGTTGGGGATTGAAACGCCACGATTCGTCATTGAATCTGATGCAACTATTGTGCTACCATTGATTCTGTGCTACCTTTTGGAAGGTTTGAAAAAATAAGTTGGGTTTTTATTTCAATCGTGCTTGGCGTTTCCGTTTGTGGGTGGGTTGTTTCCGGATTCCGAACCCTTATGACCTGAATGGTAGCCGGAAAAATGATGGGAGATTGGAATGAGCGCCGCAGAAGCGGCGTGCTAGTTCGCCGTATTTCTCCAAATTTTACCAAGGCCTTAGCAAATTATTTCGGAAGTGGGCCGACTGATGTTAAAGCATCAATTCAAACCCATAATAAATATGTAGACATATTACAAGAGAACGGTTTGGAAGTTACTATTCTCCCTAGTTTAGCAGAGCACCCTGATTGTTGCTTTGTTGAAGATGCGGCTGTCATCATAGGCGATGCGGTTGTAATCTGTAATCTTGGCCACCCAAGCCGCCAAGGAGAGGGCGCGGGTGTTGCAGAAGCTCTTTCCCAACATTTGGAAACTATTGTTATGCCAGAGGGGGCAAAATTAGATGGTGGAGATGTTGTTTTTTATGATGACTATTTTCTAATTGGGCGTTCAACTAGAACAAATGCAGAAGGTATAGATTTTATTGAAAAAATATGTCATGACAGAGGGTTCAAAACTTTTGTTTTTGAAGTCCCAGACACCACACTTCACCTTTCGACTATCTGTTCTTCACCAGCACCTGGAATCATAGTTACAGCAAAGGGGCACTTGCGCCCCGAACAATTTAATGGGATTACTGCGGAAATTATTTGGGTTCCAAATGAAGAATCGTATGCAGCAAACACGATTGGATTTGAAAATGGACGTGTGATCATCTCAGGTGGTTATCCAAAAACCGCTGATTTACTAACTCAACATGGATTCAGTGTCACAACTATTGACATGGAACATATTCGTTGTGCTGATGGTTCGCTTACTTGTTTACGCCTATTTTTCAAGTAAAACCACGCGCTCCGTCAATCGTTGGGTTCAACAGGGAATTGATGTTCGCATTGCTGATGCGCGTCAAGGCGGTACTACTCACCTTGCTCTTTGCGACCTCAATGTTTGCTGGTTGCTTGGGCTCAAATGATGAAAATACCCCCGGTGCTGATGACTTGGATGTCGGTGTCCAAACATTGATTGGTGGAATCTTTCAAAATGTAAAATTCTCGGCTAGCAACGACTTGGCCGTCTATATTCCATATTTGATTATGAACCCCGATAGCGGTTATGTGCAAAACTCTACAATAATTGACATCAAAAAAGGTAGTTCTGTTGAAGTTTCAATTCTTACACCACCAAGAGCTGAAGTTGCATTATTTATGATTGGTGAACTGGGCCGAACAGATTGGCCAACAAGAGAATCAAATGTTTCATGGAATACATGGGTTGGAAAGGATAGTGCTAACTCCCCCTTAAATGGGGGGATTACTCGCGTTGTTGGAGAAAATAGTTCATTTGACACCATCAATGTATCAACTGAAAATGGAGGGGCTGTCGCATTTCAGACTTTTTCAGTGATTAGGCCCTCAGCACCAGGGTTTGGACCCGATGCTGGTGGTGATTTTGCTACTGGGATCATGAATGGTAGAATGGTTTACGACCGCCTACATGAGATTACCGACCCAACCCCTGACACAACAGATATTGACCGTAGGATGGGTTATTGGGACCGCTGGGCAGGTCAAGGAAATCCTGCTTACGAAGATGCTGCAAACTACTTGGTAGCCGAGCTAGAATCCTTTGGATTAGAAGTTATCAAGCATCGTTTTGAATTCACTGATATATTCAGTAAACAAAATCCTGAGGCACTCAATGTCTGTGGTTACCGTTGGGGTAAAGAAGTACCAAACGAATGGTTGGTGTTTGGTGCTCATTTTGATATCGCACCACCAGCAAATGCTGCGATCCCTCTCCTTGACCCCCACATCACAGGAAGTAGAACTTACGGAACCCGTGTTGGTGCTTATGATAACACCGCGGGAACAAGTATGGTTTTAGAAACTGCAAAAATGATGTCTG
>LWDU01032574.1_pt1 | contig 61464 bp, 62 predicted proteins | sample 727161 | NCBI WGS metagenome assembly LWDU01 (sample SAMN04566230, study PRJNA314399) | hydrothermal vent metagenome | isolation source: deep sea hydrothermal plume seawater | place: Mexico: Gulf of California, Guaymas Basin | collected 2004-07-11
GGTTGAAAACAGTTCCTCCACAGGTTGTGGCAGGATCAGGAGAATAACCTCCCCATCGAATAATTTCTTTGGATTCATTTTCACCTTCACCAGGTATAAATGACTCTAATCCATCCGGTGCATAGAAAACTTGAGTTCCTTTGTACAATCCGGCGCCATTAATTTCAGGATACGGATCTGCACCAAATAAGAAAACCTCACAGTCATCATTGTTTGTATCTGGTATTTCTACATCACAATAAACATGAATATCTTGGTTATGAAAACCAGCAGGAGGATTATTCCATTCAGCTCTCTTAACTGGATGTGATTTGTCGCTAACGTCTATTAAATCCAATCTGTTCAAACCACTATTAGCATCATCATCATTAGGAATAGGATCTATTTCAGAGTTTGTTAACTCATGATTTATCAAAACCCAGTTATTATCAGAAGTTACTTTGATATCAATAATTCTTGCAACTTCAGCATAATATGTTGAAAGTAGCACAATATTGTTTGGCTCACTAATATCCAATATTTCGAATTGGTTATAGCTTGAAACATAAGCAAAACATCCACCCAATCCATCACTATTATCGCAACCTTCTAGAAAATTCCCTTCAATAGCTATTTCAGAATTATCTCCCGGAGTTGGTGCTACATTTTTGAATTCAGGTTTACAAGGTCTACCTGCAGTATTATCTAATTCAGCAGGTGGTTTGACATTTCCATCACAATTTAAATTATGATAGTCAATCAAAGTAATATTATCAGTTTGTAAAAAATGTTGCATTATATTGTCATGTTGATGATTTTCATCTTGTCCTGTACAATTCAAACAATTTTCAACTTCAGTAATAGGGTCTATCCAAGCTTCTAAAATATTGTTAATATCATTAGAATCTTCACTATTATAATATGCAAGTGCAGCCATACCTGACACGCTCAATAAGAGAACAATTCCTATACTCAGTAATTTTTCTTGACTAATATCCATTAAGTAACCTCTTTCCAGTTAGCAACAAGATAGATTAATATAGTTTTTTAATCTTGAATAATAGCAAAAGGCATTGTAGTATTCGAGGTTCCGTATATTTGTCCATTACTATGAATTCCTATGATTCCGATTTCAACATCTTTAGGTAGTAATTTGACACCCCAATTCATTGCTTCCTCTATATTTTGAGAATATTGATATACTCGATAACACATTAATTGCTCAGTAATCACTTCTCCAACTCCTGTAGCTAATATTCCAATATTTTTATCACAATAGAAACCAGAACCCCACAGTGGAGTATCTCCGACTCTACCTACTGGTCTTCCGCTAACTCCTCCTGTCGATGAAGCTACAGCAATATCGCCGTTAGATGATTGAGTTACAGCACCCACCGTGTCTCCTGTCCAGCTTTTCTTCGATCCTTCAACTTTAGTCCTTTTGAAGCCTTTTTCTAATGCAAATTTAATTGCACCTTCACCGGCAAGCATTGTTACAAATTCATCCAATAATTCTCTTGCGACTAGCACTGGATTTTTGAAGTCCTGAAGGTTAGTAATGGATCCGATTCTTCCATCACTTGTAGCTACAGCAGCATCATTTTGAACACGACCATCATCTCGTAGACAACTTCCAGTTCCAGCATTAAATCTAAAGTCATCTTCCATTACTATAGTTGCAGCTGTAGCTGCCAGTAATGCATTATCCGTTTCTTTTAGAATTTTCCAGCCTTCTTCAGCAGCTTTATCGACGCCATCTTGGACTTTAGGAGTATGCCCTGCACCTCCATGACAGATAATTTTCATTTTAGAGTTATACCGGTTTGACTTAATACCGGTTTCCTCTCCGCTAAACATGGAAGAGGCAGTTTCACCCGTCACATCAATACCAACCTTAAGGCAGTTAGCAATGCCTAAGGATACCAATGCATTGGGAACTATTTTTGGAGGGGTTATTCTTAGTCAGATTGATCAAGCTGCAGCGATTGAGGCTCACAAGTATCACAAAGGTGCAGTAGTAACAGTTGCAATGGATGAGATAGAATTCAAACAACCCGTTTTTGTCGGGGACGTCGTTTCATATTATGCTAAAACTCATAAATTGGGAAGGACTTCTGTAACAATTGATGTTCATGTTTTTGCTCAACGTCAGTTTGCAGAAGATGGAGATTTTATTGCAGTTACTGAAGCAAGAGCAGTAATGGTTGCCGTTGATGAGAATAATAAACCGACTGCTTTGAATAAGTAATGTTATTGTGTTGTTCTTTGGTGGGTCTAACTTATATCCTCCAAAGGCTCTAGAGGAGTGTGGCAGAAGAGAAAGAACAGTGGCAAGAGTACTGGGTTTGTGAAGGATGTAGTAAAGAATTCAAAAGCGAATCAGAAACGATAGAACACGAAAAAAGCTGTCAGCAATATCTTGAATCTAAAAATTTAGTTGGAAAAAAGCAAAACACCGAGTTTGAGGAACCCGAAAGGAGTATTGCAGCTATTCCTATCTTTGAAGAAGATTAAGACAGTCAGATGAGGAAGTTATTGCTTCAATAATTCAAGTATTGATTTCTTTTTAGGTTTGGCCTTTTTTTGATCTAGCCCCAATTCCATAGCGATTACAGCTTCACCTTGCTCAGATGTAGTAATGCCATATTTTCTTCCCCATTGTTTTTTCCAATAGTTCAAATTCTTAGGCGCATCATATCTGCTAACAAATTGGCCTCTGATGTTTCTTGGGTGTTTTAAGTCAAATATTTCTTGTCTTAATTCTTTTTTTTCCTTCTTTATCTGTAATTTAGTAGTAGTCATATTTCTATCTCTCTAATTTGTTTCCCGTATTATTGAAAATATTTTTTAAGAATCGGTACACTATTAGCTAATATTCTGTTTTGATTAAAGGCTTTGGGCAAGTGCCCCTCAGCACTCATAGGGCTCTTCAACGCATAATGCTCAGCCACAATATTACATCACAGGGGCATACTCCTAACAGCCCCTCCAAAAATCGCTCTTAATCTGAAAAGTAGGTGCTTGCAAACGATAAATCTAATCGCTTACCAGATTGGTTCAAAGTTACGTTACCGTCTGGAGATACTATGCAGCGATACAAATCTACTACTGCTGCTGTAAAAGATAATCAATTGAATACAGTCTGTGAAGAAGCTCGTTGTCCTAATATTCATGATTGCTGGGGTCGGGGAACTGCAACTTTTATGGTTGCAGGTAAAGCCTGTACTCGTGGTTGTCGATTTTGTGCAGTAGATACAATTCGTATTCCACCTCCACCTGAAGAAGATGAACCACAGAAACTAGCTGAAGCAATTCAATCAATGGGTTTAGCATACTCCGTTATTACTGTTGTTAATCGTGATGACTTAGAGGATGGCGGAGCTTCACATTATCGTAAATGTTTAGATGAAGTTCATAAAATGAATCCAGACATAGGATTAGAATTACTATGTAGTGATTTGAGTGGTAATCTCAAAGCTCTAGAATCTTTGTTAGATAATGCACCATTGAAAGTATTTGCTCATAACGTAGAGACTGTTAGTCGATTGACACCTCGAGTTCGAGACCCTAGAGCAACTTTTGATCAAAGTATTATGATATTATCTAAAGCTAAGGAGCTTCGTCCAGATTTATTAACAAAATCAAGTATTATGTTGGGCCTCGGTGAAACTGAAGAAGATTTAATTGAAACCTTCAAAGCTTTGAGAGAAGCAAAGGTAGATCTTTTGACTTTAGGACAGTATCTTGCTCCAGGCCCAGGATATCATCCTGTGGTCTCATTTCCTAAACCTGAAACTTTTGATAGACTGGCCCACATAGCAAAAACAATGGGTTTCAAAGCTATAGCTTCGGGTCCAATGGTTAGGTCATCTTACCGTGCCGAATCGTTGGTTGCAGCAGCTAATGGTCAGTTGATAGATTCCGAATTAAAGGTGGTAGCGTGAGTAAGAAAAGAACATTACATGTACCCGACGCTCCGTTTAGACCAGGAGATAAACCAGATTTCACAAGTTTAAAATTACCAAAAGCAGGCGAATTTGAAAAACCAGATATTTTGGTAAATCCTTCAGAAATTAGAGACTTAGCGTTTGGCCTTGTTAGAGTCTTAGATGATAAGCATAAGGCAGTTGGTTCTTGGGATCCTAAGCTCAAGCTTTCAGTTCTCAAAGAAGGATTAAGACATATGACACTTCTAAGGATATTTGATGATCGTATGCTAACAATGCAACGTCAAGGTAAATTGTCTTTTTACATGAAATCCTTAGGAGAAGAAGCTGTTGCGATAGCACAAGGAATGGCTTTAAGACCTGATGATATCCTTTTCCCATCTTATCGTCAACCAGGTTTACAGTTTGTAAGAGGTCGGAATTTAGTAGATATGATATGTCATTGTATTACAAATTCTAAAGATAATGTCAAAGGTAGACAAATGCCAGTCCATTATTCTTGGAAAGAGGGTAATTTGGTTTCTATTTCAAGTCCAGTTGGAACTCAATTTCCACAGGCGGTAGGTTGTGCAATGGCTTCAGCTTACAAAGGTGAAGATAATGTATCAATTTCTTGGTTAGGAGATGGAACTGCAGCTGAGGGTGACTTCCATTATGCAATCAATTTTGCTTCAGTTTACAAGGCCCCCGTCATACTAAATGTCGTCAATAATCAATGGGCGATTTCTACTCATAAGAATTTTTCTTCAGGTGGATCTACATTTGCAGCCCGAGGAATTGCATATGACTTACCAAGTATAAGGGTTGATGGTAATGATTTCTTAGCCCTTTATTCAGTTACAAGTTGGGCAGCTGAAAGAGCCCGTAAAGGAGAAGGTGCTACTCTCATTGAAGTTTTTACATATCGTGGAGAAGCGCATTCAACTAGTGATGATCCAACGCGATACAGACCTAAAGATGAATGGAAGGCATGGCCATTAGGTGACCCAATAGAACGATTAAAAAAACATTTAATTGGCGATCAAAAGAAATTAGAAAAAGAATTAGATAAATTAGTAATAAAGTCCTACAAAGAAGCTGAAAAACATGGTACTTTGAGTGAAGGGCCTTGGGCTTCTGAAGAAACTTTATTCGAAGATGTTTACAAGAAGCCTCTAAGGCATTTGCGTAAACAACGGCAGGAGTTAGGAATCTAGTATGTCTCAGATGAATATTATACAGGCAGTAAATTCGGCATTGGATATAGTTCTTGAAAAAGACCCTAATGTATGTATTTTTGGAGAAGATGTAGGTTATTTTGGAGGTGTATTTAGGTGTACAGACGGTCTTCAATCTAAGCATGGTAAGCACCGAGTATTCGATACGCCATTATCCGAAGGAGGTATCCTTTCTACAGCTATAGGTATGGGGATCAATGGTTTGAGACCAGTTGCCGAAATACAATTCTCAGATTATATTTTCCCTGCATTTGATCAGATAACTAATGAACTTGCAAAATTGAGATATCGAAGCGGTGGCGAGTATTGGGCTCCTGTAACAGTTAGAACTCCAAGTGGTGGTGGAATAAGAGGTGGACATTACCATTCACAAAGTCCCGAAGCATATTTCACTCATACTCCTGGATTGAAGGTAGTTATGCCTTCTAATCCTTATGATACTAAAGGCCTTCTAATTACATCAATAGAGGATGATGATCCCGTGATTTTCTTTGTCCTTTTGATGGTGATCATAAAAAAGCAGCATTGAAGTGGGATACTCATCCTAAAGGAGAGGTTCCTGAAGATTATTATTCAATACCACTTGGCCAAGCTTCGATTGAGAGAGCTGGAAGTAAAGTAACTGTATTGACTTATGGAACTATGGTTCACGTTGCACGTGAGGCTGTAACTTCTAGCAGTATAGATGCAGAGGTAATTGACTTACGAAGTTTAGTTCCTCTAGACATTGATACCATTATAGAATCAGTTAAGAAGACGGGACGGTGTGTTATTGTGCATGAAGCACCTCGAACTGGTGGTTTTGGAGGTGAATTATCTGCACAAATTCAAGAGTTATGTTTCTATCACTTAGAAGCGCCAATTGTGCGCGTTACTGGATGGGATACGCCGTTTCCACATTCTTTGGAATGGTATTATTTCCCTAGTCAGCAAAGAGTTATAGAGGCAATGAAGAAAGTAATGGAGAGCTAAAATGGCAAAACACGTATTCAAGCTGCCGGATGTCGGCGAAGGAATTGTTGAGGGTGAAATTGTAAAATGGAATGTTAAACCTGGAGACACAGTAAAGGAAGATGAACCTTTAGTAGAAATTATGACTGATAAGGCTACAGTTGCAATCCCATCTACAGTGAATGGTAAGGTAGTCTCTACAACAGGAACACCTGGGGATATGATTCCAGTCGGGGCTGAGTTAATTGTGTTTGAAGTTGATGGTCAAGGCACAGCAGAGCCAGAACCAACACCAGAACCAACACCAGAACCAACACCAGAACCAACACCAGAACCAACACCAGAACCAGTTGCTCAACCTGCAGTTTCCAAGACAGTATCTCCAGTTGTAGCACCAGTACAATCATCAGGATCGAAACCACTAGCTTCTCCTGCAGTTAGAAGAAGGGCTAGAGAAGCTGGAGTGGATTTATCGCAAGTACCTGGTACAGGTCCAGCAGGCCGGATTTCTCATGATGATTTTGATTCGTTTATTTCAGGAGGTGGAAGATTGGCTGCAGTTCAATCCGGAGTAAAGATGACTGGAGTTGAAGAAGTTCCGGTTATTGGATTACGTCGTAAAATTGCTGAAAAAATGTCAATTAGTAAGCGCAGTGCTGCTCACTTCTCTTATTTTGAAGAAGTTGATGTTACTGAACTTGAAAGTTTACGTCAACATTTGAATGCAACACGTTTAGAAAACCAACCAAAATTGACTTATCTTCCATTTATCATTCAAGGCTTAATTAAGTCTGTAAAAAAATTCCCGCAGTGTAATGCCATTTATGATGAAGAAAAAGGTGTTATATTTAGACATGAAGCAGTTCATGTTGGGATTTCTACACAAACCGATGATGGTCTCATGGTTCCAGTAATTAAGCATGCAGAGTCCAGGGATGTTTGGGATACTGCAAATGAGCTTATGCGAGTGACGTCTTCAGCTCGTGATAAAACGGCTACAATTGATGAATTAACAGGATCTACAATTACAATAACAAGTTTAGGTATAATGGGTGGTTTGGGAGCTACTCCAATAATTAATCATCCGGAAGTATCTATAGTTAGTATTCATGCAGCAAGAGATCGCGCAGTGGTTAGAGATGGTAGAATAGTTGTTCGTAAGATGATGAATATCACTTCTTCTTTTGACCACCGTATAGTAGATGGTTATGATGGTGCATTATTAATTCAAGAATTAAAATTAATGCTTGAATATCCTGCTAAAATATTTATGTGAAATTATTATGGCCGAAATACGTAATTGTAAAGTATTAGTTGTAGGCGCAGGTCCCGGAGGATACGTTGCAGCTATTAGAGCGGGTCAACTTGGTTTAGATACTGTAATTGTCGAAGGCTCAAGAGCTGGAGGTACATGTTTGATTAGAGGATGTCTTCCATCAAAAGCGATGATACATGCAGCTTCAACATTTGAAAGTTTAGAATCTCATTCAGGTAAAGGAAAGATGGGAATTAGCGTATCTGGAAAAGCAAAAGTGAACATGAAAGAGTTAGTTTCATGGAAAGAATCGATTGTTAATAAGTTGAACAAAGGTGTTGAGACTTTACTTAAAGCAGCAAAAGTTGAATTGATATCAGGTTGGGCTAAATTTAAAAATGCTAAAACATGTGAAGTTAGTGGTGGAGAAAAAGAGTACATAATTAACGCAGAACATGTTATCTTAGCAAATGGCTCGCAATCAGTGGAATTACCATTTATGCCATTTGATAATAATATAATTTCCTCAACAGAAGCTTTAGAACTAGAAGAAGTGCCTAAGAAACTAGTAGTAATTGGTGCAGGTTATATTGGATTAGAATTGGGAATTGCATATAGAAAATTGGGTTCTGAGGTAACATTTATTGAAGCCTTAGATCAGATTTTACCAATTTATGATTCAGAAATGACACGTCCTATAACAATGTGGCTACGTAAGCATAAAGTCACAGTTAATTTGGGTGCAAAGGCTAAAGGAGCAATTACCAAAGGTAAAGTCACAACTGTAGAATATACCGATTCTTCAGGCAAAGATCACAAGATTGAAGCAGATAAGGTTCTTGTCACAGTCGGTCGCAAACCAAACACACAAGGTTGGGGCTTAGAGAAAATGGCTGTCGATATGGATGGCCCGTTTGTCAAAGTAGATAATCAATGCCATACATCAATGAAGAATGTTTGGGCTATAGGTGATATTGTAGGTGAACCTATGTTAGCACATAAGGCCTCAGCCCAAGGGGAAATGGTAGCTGAAATAATAGCAGGTCATAAGAGAGCTTTTGATCCCATTTCAATCGCAGCAGTTTGTTTTACTGATCCTGAAATTGTTGGTGTTGGCTTAACTCCTGATGAAGCTAAGAATGAAGGAATAGAGATTATAGTTGGTAAATTTCCGTTTGCGGCTAGTGGAAGAGCATTGGCTATGAATGCAGGCTCAGATGGTGGATTTGTAAGAATTACAGCTCGAGCAGATAATCAAGTGATAGTAGGCATACATGCAGTTGGTTCACATGTTTCTGAGTTATCAGGGGAATTTGCACTTGCGATAGAGATGGGCTCTCGTTTAGATGATATTGCAGGCACGATTCACGTTCATCCTACTTTAACAGAAGCTTTTGCAGAGTCAGCACTTGCTGGATTGGGTCACGCAATCCACATCTCAAAGTGATTCCAACCGATATAATTCAAGCTGGTAATTCATCACACGATGAAATTGATCAGTTGATGGTCAAACTTCAAGAAAGAAGAATTAAAGATAAAATTAGAGATACTTTAATTTTTGTAGAACATCCTGAAATTGTAACTGTTGGCAGAAGAGGAATGCTTGATAATATTCAGGCACCGAAAGGTTTTGCTTCATCTAACGTTGATAGAGGAGGGGGTTTGACTTGGCATGGGCCAGGTCAGCTGGTTGGTTATCCTATATTCAAATGGAAAGAAGAATCAGTTAGAACGGTAATAACAAAGATTGAAGATTGGATTTTATCTTCATTATCTTTAGTTGGTATTTCAGGTGCCCGTAATGAAGCAATGCAAGGAGTTTGGTTTAATGGATATAAAATCGCAAGCATCGGTTTAGCTTTTAGCAAATGGGTTTCCAGGCACGGTTTTGATATAAATTTGAATACGCCAGATAATAGGATTGAATCTATCGAAGGCTGTGGTTTACCTATCGGAAAGCATACTTCATTATCAAAGTTTGATTATGATATTTCTATTGAAAAAATGCAGAATTTATTGATTGAAAAAATGCCAGAAATCTTAGGTCGGAAAGTAGCCAATACTACTAATTTAGAAACTCTTTAACTAAATGTTGATTTTGGTCTTTCAATTCGTGATGATTTTTCATCCATTCAGAGGCTTTTTCAATACAAATTGCTTTGATTTCACCAGTAAGAAGTTTTCCAGAAACATATTCTTCTCTAATTCGTTCTAATTCATTATCATTTTCTTCAAAGAAATATCGAAGATATTGATATGCGACATCAACTTCAGGATTTCCTCCTTTTGTACGATGTTCTTCAACAGTTGCTTGTCCTCCTGAAAAGGAAGTTTTTATTTTCTTTTCAATATCTTTCATTGAATCATTTAGAAACATGGTAGTTTCAGGCTGACTTGAACTCATCTTTCCTCCAGTCATACCAACTGCAAATTGGTGATATGTTGATGATGGCTGCATCAATCCCATACCTCCTAATTGTCTTTCAAGAGTTAATAATTGATATTTAATATCATTTTGATTCTCGGCTATAGCATCTTTGATATCAATTGTACCATGTTTTGGATTTGAATTTATTTGATTAAAACCAGCTTTATTAATTGCACTAACTGCTTTATCGATAATTGTTTTTCTCTGATTTATATCAATACCTCCATCACTTTTCATTCCCATTATTTCTTGGTTATTATCTTGGATTGACAAGCCAATAGTCAAATTACCATTCTTATTTTTATTTACATTAAACCAATTAGTTTTTGATACCATTCCTCTTGTTAATCGGATATGTGGGTCTTGGTCGATACCTACAGGAACTACAATTGGCCTTAATCCTCCATATTCATCCATTTGAGGATGCACAATATCGCCAGCTTGGACTAATGGAGATTGTACATGTGCTAAACTTGTCTTACCTGAAAAACCATAAATTGCTTCCATTTCAGATAGATTAGTTTTTGTTCCCAAAGTAAACCCTAATTTTTGAACAATTGGTCTTTCCGATTGAAAATAAATGGTAGTTTTATCTGGATCTAAACCCATTCCAGCATAATTAGAAATATATTCTTCAATGGCGTATTTCCTACATTTTTCAAGACTTAATCCTCTCGTTGCATGAGCTTCTAAGTCAGCTACAGTAATGGTAACATCTCCTCCAAGTTCTTGAAACCATTTAGCTTGGTCAAGAACCATTTTATGACCTAAATGTATTTGTCCAGATGGCATTAATCCGGATAAAACACCAAAGGGTTTGCCCGCCTTTCTTGCATTTAAAACATTATCTAAATCACGGTGTGCGAAAATGATTCCACGACGATGAAGATGTGTTGGGTTTGGTAATTTAGTGTGGTCTATCATATCTAGGCCGAATCTATCACAAATTTCTTTGTAATTTTCAACACCTTTACTATCCCAGGGATCAATTTCCATTATTCACTTAAGGATAGGGGGCTTAAAGCGAATTCCTGCCTAATAATTCGTCAGGATATTTCCACTTTATTCAATAGTGTTTGTTGGGACTTCGCCATAATCATTGGCAACATCTTCACCTTCTGATACAAACCAGAAGAGAATGATAAGCGCACCTATAAGTGGAATTATTGCAATTAGTAACCACCATCCAGATTTACCTAAGTCATGCATGCGGCGACATGCTACACAGAAACCTGCAGGGAACAAAAGTATTGTAGCCATAGATAGAGGTGCTCCCAAAGTCATACCTATAAACATTAGTCCAAACCATAGTAAATTTACAAAAAGTACGAAGAACCAATATTCTGATCTTGACGCTCTTCCTTGTAGGGTAAATGACTTTTGCATACATCCTTTAACTGAATCAGCAAAAGACATCATGTGTGCTGGCCGGCCGGCTGAAGTGCTTTCCATCATGCATTGCCATTAAACAAGGGGTTAAAAATAAGTCAGGACTCTCTTAGCAGACTGTGGAAAGAGTAGAATGGCCAAGAGCAATCCTTCATGTGGACATGGATGCTTTCTTCGTTAACGTCCACTTGTTGGAAAATCCAGAGGATGAGGGTATACCTCTGGCAGTAGGGGGTAAACCAGGCCAAAGAGGAGTCATTGCTTCAGCTTCTTATGAGGCTCGTGATAAGGGAGTACGTTCTGCTATGGCCTCTAGTAAGGCTCTCAAATTTTGTCCTAATCTAAAGATAGTATCATCAAATAGGCCTTTAATTCGTTCATCATCAGCTAAAGTTATGGAAGTTTTGTCAAGATATGGTACACTTGAAAGAATGAGTGTCGACGAAGCCTTTGTAGATTTATCTCTTCAGAAAAATCCAGCAGCTTTAGTTCAAACTATTTTAAAAAGGATAAAGACTGAAACAAATTTACCAGCTTCCGCAGGTCTTGCTACATCTAAATTAGTAGCTAAAATAGCTTCAGATTTTGATAAACCCGAGGGCTTTACTATTGTTGAACCAGGTCGAGAGTCAAAATTCTTAGCACCTTTAGAAATCCGTAAAATTTATGGTATTGGACCTAAAACAGCATCAATTTTGAATGGTTTAGGAATTAAAATCTGTTCTGATATAGTTTCCATTGATATTCAGAAACTTTTACCAGTATTTGGTCAATATTCAGTGAATTTAAAGAATAAAGCAAAAGGAATCGATAATCGGCCAGTTGACCCTTCTCCATGGATAGCTAAGCAACAAGGAACTGAAACTACTTTTGATGTAGATATTAAAGATGCAGATAAGATTGAGTTGGCATTACAAGAATTATGTAAAGAAGTATCCGAAAGTATTGGTAATATGGGGCGTTCGGCACGTACAATAACAATCAAACTACGTTGGTCAAATTTTAAAACAATAACACGTCAAAGAACCGTTCCAGGAGAGATAAATAAATCACAGGATATCTATAAAGTAGCTAAATCACTGCTTTATGAGAATTGGAAACCGGGAAAACCAATACGCCTTTTGGGAGTTGCAGCAAGCCGTTTAGGAGTTTCAGATCAACAAAAGCTACAGTTAGAATTCGAATAAGCTTTTTTGTTTACTATCATTTTTTGGAGTTATTTTTGTTGGCTCTTCTTCTTTCTCTTCTATATTCAAAGCTCTATAGTCTAATGTTACAACCTCTTTTTTTTGTCTGAATTGTTGTGACTCTTCCATAATTGCCGATATTCGTTTATCTTTTTTCTCAATACCCATCAAAATAGCTAATTCATTATCATTCAATTCTAATTTACCGGTAATTTTGGCAGCCTTCGATAAATCGCTTCTGCAAACTGTAGAAATAACGGCCAGTTGATCCAGTTTAGATTCCTTAATTGATAAGTGTGTTGCTCCCCCAATTTTTTTGGCTAAGGAATTACGATAGGCTCGTTGAAAGCGGCTCGCTCCCATCTTTCTAATCCATGAAGGAAATTGTAATCGTCTGCCACTTGTTGGATGAGATTTTGACAAGGCTACACCACTTGACATTATTTCCGAAGCATATCCCCAAAGTCCATAATTTTGAGTCCTAGAAACTCGAGCTAAGAGTAAATCAGCATACGCCACTCTGTCGTATGCTCTTTCAATATCATTAGGATGCTTGTATACAATAGGTATATTGTCACTGATCCATGTAGCAACATCTCTTGGTTGTTCATGTAAATCAAATATGGCCTTTCGAGGTTCGTCATAATTATCGCTGTTAAAAATTATATTGAGTGCATCAAACATTTCACTTTCTCTATCTCTTGAGTCCAATTTTTCATAATCTTCTTTATCAATTATTCGATTGCCTTCTGAGATAGATTGTAAGTCATTAATGGCACCTCTAAGATCTCCCTTAGCCGCTTCAGCCATTGCCTTAATGGTTTCTTCTTCGATTTTCAAATTCTCTTTTTCACAAACGTTATTCAATACCATTGAAACTGAAACTGCAGATGGCCTCTGAAATTTCAATGTAAGGGCTAATCTCTTAATTTTAGCGCCTGTTCCTTTTGTAAGATTATACAAATCATTTACAGTAATTATTACGGGTTGTTTTGTCATTTCTAAGGTTTTAGAAATGGCTTTCTTACCGCCTCTATCGCTATAATTTTTTGTTTTGTTTTTAGATTGTTGAGCTCTTTCATATAGATTATCCGCTTCGTCTAATAATATCAAATTTCTATCTGAGAGTCCATTGGCTCCAAATGTCTGAAACAAACCAGCTCTAAGCGCAGTACCTTCAATCACATTTCCGGAACGTGCATCAGAAGCATTTAGTTCAATTAATTCCCATCCCATATCTTTGGCTAAGGCAATTGCAGCTGAAGTTTTACCGCATCCAGGAGGTCCAGACAATATAACTCCTTTTTTAGTCATTCTTTCACCCCAAGAGCTGGCCCAGTTTCGAAGTTGAGTAATCGTTTTTGTATTGCCTATAATGTCTGAAAGACTGTTTGGCCGGTATTTTTCAGCCCAAGATTCCATTACTCACCCAGTTTCATAGTGAAATGTAATTTTTGATATTTAAGTATAGATTTAGCACTACTCGATATATTCCAGAAAATAATTAAAATACATATTCCTGAAGTACCCATTGCAGTCGCAAATGAGCTTTTAAATTCACTACTTTCACTTAGTTGAAAAATGGAGATATTCCAATCTCCATTGCCTAGATAAATAATTGTAGAACATAACATGAAGGCCAATAAACCAGAAAAAACAAGTGAACGGCTTTTTGTTCGTCCATAAAGTTGTACAATTGGGGAGATTAAAGTTAAGAATAAGCCAATACCTACGAGAGTGAAAAATAAGCTCATGTATTGCGTTTGAAAATAATTTATTGCACTGACAGGTATTGTTTGATTTATCATAGCCTCAAATATCATAAATAAAGGCGCATAGGTTGCTAAACCTGCTGCAATAAAGACAATTCTTGCTAACATTATTAGTGTTTGAGAATTTTTACTATTAACATCTAATTTTTCTAGTTTCTTATAAGTGCGTTTCAATACTAACAAAGAAATTAAAGTAGTAGCACCAACAATTGGCATAAACATAGTTGTAATGTAAATAATTCCCGTTAATGCCATACTAATGAGAGGGACCTTCATCAGAAAACCTACTCTAGATCCAGCCATTTCAAGAATCACTTCACTAAACATGTAAACGGCTATTGCTTCCAAAATAAAAACTAGAGTCAATAGAAATCCAGCTACAAACATTCTCGAACCAAAGCTACTGTAAATGTATGCATCTGGCTGGTCTTTGACAAATCTAACCATTATATGTCCAGAAGGGCGCTGTTAATTAGCCTAACTCAAAACGCAGTTGTTCAGAATCCTTTCTTCCTGCGAGTTTTTCAGCTAACTTTATTCCAATTCCAGGAATACTATTAAGATCAGAAGGTCTTGCATCTCTTATTGAACTTTGACTAGTGAATCCAGCATTAAATAGAGTTCTGGCACGAATTCTACCTACTGAATCAATTTCGAGTAAAGGCAATAGTTCTTTTCGAATTCCATTCTTTATTCTAATTCGTAATTCAGTTATCATTTTAGTATTTGAAGGCGATAATAACTCAGCTAGTTCACTCATGGCATAAAGTATCCATTCAGCCGTTTCAACTTTAGCACGAATATCTCCAGGAGTGGTAGAATAGCGTTTCAATAGATGTTCTTCAGGCGTTTCTTCAATCCAATCCATTAGTAGTAATGCAGTTTTCAAGTCCCATAAGTAAAATTCTAATTCCATATGTTCTACAGGAGGAGGAAGCATGAGATCACCTTCCATTTGCATAAGATGAGTTAGATATGTTTCCATTTCATTCTTTCTTACATATAGTGAATAGATATCTGGAGTTCTTGTAAGAGTATGTAATAATCCAAGTGAATTAGCTTCAACTTCAGATTCTAATGCATTTTTAATTATTACTCCTGATAAAGGATCTATATACAATTGCGATACCTTTCTTCCAAAAGCAGTTGGTTTTAATTTCTCTTCAGATACTTTATTTGCAGGTTGAAATTCATTGTCTTTCTTTCCTTCAATTTCAATCAATTGTTCTTTATCTAAGAAATCCAGAACTTTATTCAATCTGTGTTGAGTTCTCCATAGTTCACCTTGTGCACCAAATAGAGTTTTTTCAAGAAACTTATGCAAACCTTCTCTCGTATTTATGGTTCCTGAAGTAATCAAAGATAAAAGGTGAGTTCTTAATGCAGGTTCACTACCTAATCGGGATATTACTGGTTCAGTTTCACCTTCAAAATATCGTTCTGTAAAAGAATCAATTTGCTCTCTTTTTTTAGCAATCAATATCCCTTGTCCATCAACGTCAAAACCAGGTCTTCCAGCTCTTCCTAACATTTGATGAACTTCTAAGACAGGTAATGGTTGATTTGATTGAAAAGAAGAATCCCAACGGCTTAAATCTCTGATAATAACTCTTCGAGCAGGTAAGTTTACACCTGCAGCTAGTGTTGGTGTTGCACATAATACTTTCAATGATTTTTCCTTAAATGCTGTTTCAATTATTAGTCGTTGTCTATTTGTTAAACCAGCATGATGGTAAGCAACACCATTTGCAATTAATTTAGATAAATTAGAATCAACAGATGTAATTTCATCAGCATTCTTTTGAATTTGGTCTGCAAATTTTTCCAATTCTTTTTGCTGCTCCGAATTTAATTTTCCCCCTATCATTCTACTCAATTTCTTTGCTTGAGCTTCTGCAGATTTGCGAGTTCCAACAAATACTAAACATTGTTCGGGTAAATTGTCAATTGCAATTCCTTCAACACCATCCAATCCCATATATTTTCTTTCACCATCCTCCCATTCCACAGTTCCATCCAGCGATATTCCTTTTCTGAGAGGAACTGGTCTAAAATCACTCTCAACTAATTTTGCATCTAGCCAGTCAGCTATTTCTTTTGAATTTGAAACAGTTGCTGAAAGTCCTATAATTTGTATGTTTGGATTTATCTCTCTAAATTTTGAAAGTGTTATTTCAAGCGTAGGTCCTCTCCCAGAGTCATTGAGTAAGTGTATTTCATCAGATACTAAACATTCTACCTCAGATAACCAAGAAGGATTGTGTCTGATTAAAGAATCAGCTCTTTCAGAAGTTGAAACTATAATGTCATATTTTGATAATCCTCTTGCTTTATCATAATCTCCAACAGAAACTCCAATCTTTGCCCCGTCCAAAATATTTTTACAGATATCTTTTAACTCATTGACTTTTTCCCATGCCAGAGCCCGTAAAGGTACAAGATACATTCCTTTCTTTTTAGCTTTTACAGCTTTTATTAAAGCAGCATATGCAACCAATGTTTTTCCTGCAGCAGTAGGTACTGACATCAATACCGAATTACCTTTTTCAACAAGAGCAATAGCTTCTTTTTGTGGAGGGTATAATTCTTTAATTTTTAGATACTCTAATAGTTCTGATAACAACCTCACCAGCTCTCATCTTGATCATTTATACCAAATTCAGGTTTACTTTGAAACGTCAGATATAATGCAATTGCTCCAAAAAGTGTAGATAACAACAATCCTCCAAGTCCAATAATTGCTGCCGCACATCCAATTAAAACAATATTGTAGTTTTGTCTCATCATTAACAATGCACTTGCTACAAATGTCAGAATAGCACATATTAGTTCCCAGAACATACCAAATTTCAAAACTTGACGAACAAACGATTCATCAATTTCATTGTCTTCTTGATCAACTTGAATACTCATCTCACCCATGACTTCATTATATTTGATTGTAACACCCTCTATTTTCTCACTATCATTTAATATTCCATTCATGGTAGTAGCAGTACCTAGCAAGATAAATCCAGCTAGAAGTAAAGCAATGGCAGCTTGAGAGGGCTTACTCGTGGTTGGATATAATGAAACTGAATTACTTGTACTATCTTCATCACCTCCCCAATCTAAGGATTCGTATTGGGTTTCTTCCCATCCTTCAGATTCATTTTCATCAACCATTATTCAATCAGTGCTAGTCCCATAATTAATGGTTGCTCTAAGAATTTTTTAGACCTTTGATAGTTCCACTCGTTCTTACTGTAATTATTTTTAGTTCTTCACTCTCATTATTCATAATTTCTCTTGATTTATCTAATAATTTATGATCAACTCTAACAATGCCATTTTCAATATTTACTTCAATTAATTTCCATTTTATTTTGGACTCTAAATTTCCAATTTTAGTTCTGAAAAAATTAATTAAATTACTCTTTGAGCCCTTATTTGAATGTTTAAAAAGGATATATCTTTTCCTTCCTCTTTTTTCTTTAACTACCATTTATTCAAATGCTTTTGTAATATTCTTTATTACGTTTTCTAATTTTTCTATTCTCTCTTTAAGTTTATTAACTTCTTCTCTCAATTCAGTATCATTATTACTAGATTTTGTATTCTTAAGTTTTTCAATTAACCAGGAGTCTGTTTCTTCTTTTAACTTAATAATAGATTCTAAGTCTTCGGAATTATCTTCATTATTATCTATAATCTCTTCTTTTATTTCTTCAACATTCTTCATAGTTTCTTCTTCGAATTCTTCTATTATTTCCTTGGATTTTTCTTCAATTTCGTCTTCGTGTTCTTCATTAGTAGTAGTTTGTGATTTTTCTCTATCATAATCTTGAGTAGTCATTATATTTCCATTACTATCAGATTTAATTTTTTTAATTTCTAAAAGTTGGTCAAGACCTTTCTTAAATGATTCCATTATAATCGAATTTTCAGTATCACCTGATGCCTCTCTGTATGCATTGAATAATTCTCCTGAATCCATTTTGTACCCTTCAAGTTTAAGAATATTTAGTAAGATAGCTCTTGGATCATCATTATCCCATACAATATTTTCTTCTTCACCTTTGACATCTTCAATAATTACATCGTCATCCACAATATTTGAGCTTTCTTCAATAGTAACTTCCTCATCCTTAATGACTTCTATTTCATCAGGTACTTCTTCTTTTGTTTTCTTACTCCACGGATAGTCCATATTATTAGAAATAGTGCCGTAATATTATAGTTAATGCCAACTCAATACGTTTAATCCCCCCTTAAACCTGAAGCATTGTGTCTCTTACTGATAAGATTTCTGAAATTGAGGAAGAAATTGGTAATACTAAGTACAATAAAGCTACTCAGCATCATATAGGTAAATTAAAGGCTAAATTAGCACAGTTAAGAGAAGAAGTAGTAGTTAGTTCTTCAGGTCCTAGAGGAAGCGGTTATGGAGTTCGTAAGGCAGGAGATGCTACGGTTGCCTTAGTCGGATTGCCTAGTGTGGGAAAATCTACATTATTGAATTGTCTTACTGATGCAAATAGCGAGACTGGCTCGTATGCTTTTACTACTTTAGATGTAGTCCCAGGAGTTCTAAAATATAGAGATGCTAATATTCAAATTTTGGATTTACCGGGTTTAATTGAAGGTGCTGCAAGAGGCGCTGGGCGTGGTAAAGAAGTTCTTTCAGTTATACGTTCAGCAGATTTGATAATACATATAATTGATGCAGTTGAGCCAGCCCCACATGTTATTATCAAAGAATTATTCGATTCTGGAGTTCGTTTAAACAGCCGTCCTCCGAATGGTAGTGTTTCAAAAACAGGGATTGGAGGTATTGAAGTAATATCAACTATAGCTCAAGAACTTGAGGAAGAAGTAATCAAAACAATAGTTAGAGAGTATGGCATCGTGAATGCTCAGGTTGTATTAAGAGAAAAAATAACAATTGATGATTTAGTTGATATTTTAGCTAAGACTAGAGTGTATGTTCCTTCTTTTGATGTTATTACTAAGGTAGATATGATTGAAAAAGAACAGTTGCCTATTGTTAAAGAAATGTGTACTAATAAAAAAATTATCGAAGTAGCGGCACCTTTGGGTAAAGGTATTAAAGAATTAAAAAAACAGATTTATCATACATTAGATTTCATATCTATATTTATGAAACCTCAAGGTGAAAAAGCAGATCTTAAGGAACCAATGGTTATCAGAAAAGGGACAACTATTGCAGAAATATGTCAACGCTTGCATCGTGATTTTAGGCGTAAGTTCCGTTACTCTCAAGTTTGGGGTCCTTCAGCAAAATTCCCAGGTCAAACAGTAGGTTTAAATCATAATGTTAAAGATCAAGACATTGTGAGCATTATAACTCATCGCTGATTTATTTTAATCTTGCGATTAAGTCAGCTTTCTTACCTGAAGTTTTTAGTCCTTTTTTCTTTAATTCAGCTTTTAATTCAGTTAATTTCATTGAGCTATAACTTTTCTTAGCTTTATTTGGTTTGGAAGTTTTTTTTGTCGATACTTTTTCAGTTTCGCTTTTTTTGAATAATCCCATAATTCGTGATGCTCCACTTCCAATTCCTGATTTTACAGCTCCAGCACCTCGGCCAATTCCCGATTTTACAGCTCCAGCACCACGTCCAACCGCAGCTCCAGCACTACCAATTGCAGATTTAGTTTTAGCACTACCTGATTTAATCCCATCACCTATTTTACTGCTAATACCAGTTGAGTCTTCTTTTACTTCGACTTTAGTCTTCGTATCAGTTTTTTTCTCAATTACTGTTTTACTTTTATTTTTTGGAGTAAGTTTAAGTTTTGATCTTGGTTTAAAGACAATATTTGGTTTATCTGTATCTTTAGCTTTATTTTCATTATATTCTTTACGGGCAGAATCAGTCGTAACAGATTTCGGTAGTTTATCTCCAAATCTATCTTTGTATCTGTCCTCTAAACTTTTGCCTTTTGAATCCATCATATGATCTAATCGTTTATGTATGTCCATTAATGGTTTTTCACTCTTTTTTTCCCATCCTACAGTTCCTGGAACTGCCGATACTGGAACTGAATCGGTAGTGACCATCACATTGTTATCAGCTGTAACTCCAACAGGTGCAATTTCAACGATAGGTTGTATCGCCGGCGTTGCTTGAATTACAGCAGGTGCAGCCATTTGGTTAACTGCAGGTTGTGCCACTGCCTGAACTGCAGGTACTCCTACAGGCTCCAAGACAGGAGGTCTTCTTTTTGCTTTTTTCTTTCCGCCGAACCAAGCCATATTTTTACCAATATTTTTTAACGATGTCTACCACTTTTTCAAAGAGGCTAAAAAGTGTTGGAGAACTCTTTGCTCTTCTGTTTGAAGAACCATTCCCAAGTGCTATTTCAGACTCGTTGTCATCTGGAGACATTTATCGGTATTTATAGTAATCAATTAAAAGCTTGTTTCACTCTCATTATCCTTGCCAACTTGTCTTTTGACTGCCTAATCTATGCCTGTTGTAAGCCTTTATGATGTCTCCTTTAGTAATAATTCCTATCAATTTTTTGTTATCAGCTTTACTGACAACAGGTAAATGGCTTATTTCTTTGTAACTCAATGAATCTAATGCTTGAGCTAAGGTTTCTCGTTGAGTAATCGTAATCAAATCAGTTACACAATAATCTTTTACAGTTAGATGCCTTTCATGTTTAACTGCAGCTTCATGTATATCAGACCAGGTTATTATTCCATATAATTCACCATTTTCATTTAGAACTGGTAAACTCATATGTCCTGTATCTTCTATCATTTGTAGAGCCACTTCTAAAGGCCGATCTGGTTTAATGGTTAGAACTTCTTCAGACATGGCTTCTTTGACTTCTATCATTCTCATTAAATCTTGTCCAGCTCCTAAATCAATATGGAAACCCCTTCGAGCTAATTTGGAGGTGTAAAAAGAATGTTCAGAAATTACATAACATACGGCATCTGCGACAACACACGATAACATTAATGGTAGTATTATTTCATAAGTGGCTGTCATTTCAAATAAAAGAACAATTGCCGTTAAGGTTGCACGTGTCATCGAAGCTACGAAGGCAGCCATTCCGACTAATGCAAAAGCACCAGGATGACTTACAATACCGAAGTCATAAAGGACTAATCCTAGTCCTGCGCCAATTGCAGCGCCAATGAACAAGCTAGGCGTAAATATACCGCCTGATCCTCCACTTCCAATAGATATAGACGTAGCAATTATTTTTAGCGCCATAATAGATAATATAAAAAGTAATAGACTAGCGATTCCGGAACTAATGTCAGTATCAACTGGGAAACTTTCTCCGATTATAAGTCCATCAGAATTATCTGGATCTAATGATATTAAATCAGAAGTTACATCAAAACCATTTCCTAGCACATGTGGAAAAGAAAGTGCAATTAGCCCAACACAAAGCCCTCCTAAGCAGGTCCTTAATGGAACGGGTATTCCTTTAATATTTTCAATATTATCTTCCACAAAGTTCATTAATTTTATAAAAATAGAAGCCGCTAAACCTATTACTAAACCCAGAATTATATAGAATGGATATTCAATCGGAGAACCCAGAGTATAGTGTGGTATCTTATCAAATGCAGCAACATCTCCAGCTAAACTTCGAGTCACTGCAGTAGCTATTACTGCGGCAATTACAATTGGAATAAATGATCTAGTTTTGAGTTCAGCTAAAATTAATTCGATTGCAAATAGAACTCCTCCTAAAGGGGCATTGAATGCAGCAGTAATTGCACTTGCAGCTCCACAGCCAATGATAGTTCTTGTTTCTTCTACAGTTTTACCGGTTCGTTGCCCGATTTCGGAGCCTATAGTTGAGGAAATAACAATCATTGGTCCAACACGCCCTAATGACATTCCAGTACCAATACTTGCAGCTGAAGCAAAGAATTTAGCAACTGCTTTTTTTGCACTTAATCTAGCTTGTTTAAAAGCTACAGCTTCCATTACGATTGGTACACCTGCACCTTTTGCATCTTTTGATCCATATTCAATAATTAGACCTGCAATCAATCCACCTAAAGCCGGTATGAAAATAATCAACCATTCATTATCAGTACTTCTCAATGAATGATTCACAAAACTATTTCCATAGAAGAATTCTTTGATCATATTAGTTAAATTTATGAATATCCAGGTTACAACTGCTGCAAAAGCTCCCGTTAAAGCTGCAAGAATATTTATTTGTAACATTGGAGAGTTTATGACTTTATCTAGTCGTTTTTTTACTTCAGAGTCCTTCATTTAGTCAAAACCTCATTCCCACTACTAGTTATCATCAGTGTGTGTTCAGATTGGGCTACCATGCCTTTACCTAATTCATCTAAAACAGGATAATAGGAAACTATTCCTGCTCTCATGAGTTTCTGTAAATTTTTTATCGCGTCTTTTTGGAATGCGTGTAACCATCTTTCAGCAAATGGTAAACCGTTGTATCTATTCTGTATTTCCATCATTAATTCGCTTGCTTTTTGATCACGGATATTACGAACCTGTCTTAGATGATATATATTTGAATTTCTCTTACCGCCTACTCTTCCAGCCCCATCAGTCACAAATGGTTCTATAGCTACGATATCTCCAGTTTTTAGAACTGGTCCACCTCTTTCTCTTACACTGGGGATGGAAACTCCACTATGTAAATTGTATCTCTTTATTTTGTGCCCTGTCAAATTAGCAATAGGTCTATATCCATATCTTTCAATTGTTTCTTGTACGGCATGACCAATAACTCCAACACTTATTCCAGCTGCAGCAATCTCCACAGCTTTATTGAGAGCCTCACGTGAAGCCTCTATCATTTTTCTATACTTATCAGTGCCAATTTCTATAGTTAATGCATTATCTCCAATATATCCTTCAATGTGCACTCCGACATCAAGTTTGACTAAATCACCTTTACAAAACGAGTCTTCACTTTTACTTGACGGAGTCCAATGTGCTCCAACATTATTAATTGCTAAATTAGTTGGAAATGCCAATTCACCTCCTTTATCTCTTACATAATTTTCTATTTCTTCGGTAATTTCCAACATTGATTTTTTCTCTTCAATTATACTCTTTCCGAACTGTAAAGCTTCACTGGCTAGGTTACCAGCTTGCCTCCATTTTTCGATTTCATCAGAATTCAAACATACCCTCCAGAATAGTTGAGTATAAAGCACCAATACGTCTTATTTCGGGTTGGTCTTTCGATAAATCAATGATAGTAGATTCAATATTTGTTGGTTTATCTCCATCTAAATAATAACAATTATTTTGAAAGATGTTCTTAGCCTCTTTTATATTCGCTGCAATTTTTTCACCATGAATATTCGCACTTGTAGTTATGACTGGTTTATCTTTTGCCAAATCATTTGCCGTTTTATTCAATGGTATTCTTATTGCAATATTTCCATTTTTAGTAACTCCTTTTGCAAATTTCTTTTTAGATTTCATTATGAGAGTTATAGGGCCTGGTAGGAAATCTGAAATAATCTTTTCGTATTTCTTATTTACTTCACAATAATTATAAATTTCTTTTTTATTATTTAACATAATACTGAGACCATCACTTTGTTTTCCCTTAATTTCAAAAAGTTTGTCAACTGCCGTTTGATTAAATGGGTCACATCCCATTCCTAAGACTGTGTCAGTTGGATAAATCACAATTTCCCCATTTCGAATTGCTTCTCTAGCTTCTTCGATGGAAATCATAACTATTGATGAGAAATGTACCCGTTTTAATGTCTTTGTATAAATTATCTCTGTTCGATAGGTCTAAAAGTTCGATCAATAGTTCCAACATATCTAGCTCTTGGCCTAATTAATCTATTATTCTTATATTGCTCTAATACATGTGCAGTCCAGCCAGCCACTCTTGACATTGCAAAAAGTGGTGTGAATAAGTCAGTAGGGATATCAAGTCCATAGAGAAGCGGGGCTGAATAGAAATCAACATTTGTAATAATTTCTTTTCTGGCTTTTACTTGTTTTTCAATTTCTTCAGAGACATTAAAAAGTTCCATTTCACCTCTTTCTTCCCAGAGTTTTTTAGCCATACCCTTGAGATGTGTTTTTCGCGCATCATCTACTTTGTAAACTCGATGTCCAAAGCCCATTATTTTTTGTTTAGTATTCAATGCATTTTCGATAAAAGCAGAGGCATTCTCTACCTTTCCAACTTCAATAATCATTTCCATAGCCTTTTCATTAGCTCCACCATGTAATGGGCCACTTAGTGTTCCAACTGCCGAAGTTATTGCTGAATGCATATTTGCTAGAGTTCCTGCAGTTACTCTAGCTGAGAATGTGGATGCATTAAAACCATGATCTGCTAATAAAATAAGATAAAGGTTTAATGCTTGAATTTGGATATTCGTTGGTTCTTTTCCATGCAACATTCGCAAGAAATCTTCAGCATGCCCCCTATTTGGATCTGCTTCAATGAGTGGCAGTCCTTCTCTAAGTCGGTGTATAATTGCAACTGCAGTAGATATTTGGCCAACTAAACGTAAAGCCTTTGGAGGCAACTCATTTAGAGGAACATTCTTTTCAAAGTGTCCTAAACTTGAGACTACAGTTCTTAATGTGCTCATTGGAGAAGTTTTACCAGACAATTCAGTTATTACTTTTATTACTTCTTCTGGAAGAACTCTTGCTTCACCGATTCTCTTAGTCATTTCATCAAGACGTTCTTTATTTGGCAATTCAGTATCGTAAAGTAAACAAATGGTTTCTTCAAAAGTCGTATCAAATGCTAGATCATCAATATTATATCCACAATATCGTAGAATGCCTTTTTCCCCATTCACAGAGCTTAATTTAGTGTCGGCAGCGACGATACCTTCGAGTCCTTTTACAGGTTCAGCAATTGAATCTTTATTATCTTTTGGTAGAGACACGTTTTAAACATAAAGAGTATTATATTTAGTATTTGCCAAGCTATTTTTGTTTGTATTTTGTAACTCTAATTCCTAGTTCTCCTCTTATAGCTGGTCGAGTCATAATCTCTTTCATTTTATCATTGAATGAAGCTTCTAAATCTACATCCATTGCAATCGCATGACCTATTGTCAGAATCAAAATATCTGCTAATTCTTCAGCTTTTTCAGATTGAAGTTTTCCTTTTGTAAAACATTCAGCCAATTCACCTAATTCTTCAATAGTTAGTAATATTCGATAGGCCATATCATGACCATTATTCTTTTTTTTGCTAAATTCATGCTTATCATGGAATTCTTTTACTTTTGCTAGCATCTCAGCATAAGTTTGACTCATAGAGTGTTACAAAGGTTAGTCTTTGTTAGCTTTACTCTATTGTTTAGTTACTTTTTCAGCGACTGAAATACAAGCCATAAAATCTTCAGTAGCTTCTCTTAAACTACCTAAATTTTCAGCTTTAATAATAGCTTTTATTTTATTATCAACAACGTTTGTTTCAACCCAACCTATATTTTCAGGTTCAGTTGATTTAGCTACTGATTTAGCAATAATATTTGAATCAAATACTATTTCCAATTCAATTTTATGTTTAATAATATCTCGTATTGCTTTTTGACTCCCACTTCCATATTGTGCGGCCTTTTTCTTCCTGTCTGTAATTTCTTTTGGTAATCCCAGTTTTTGAGCAGCTTGTCTAAGTGGAACTTTACCGACATCTCCGATGCGTTCTTCTTCACTAAAGGAATTAGCAGCTTCAACTACATTTTCTGAAAGATAAGGACACGAAAGTTCTAAATCAAATATTTCGGCTATTTTCTTTTCTCTGTTCTTTAATCTTTTATTTAAATCATCAACTTCTTTTGACAAATCATTCACAATACCCTCCTTTCTAAATCTAGCGTATCCTCCAAATAATTCATCTGCACCCTGACCACACATTAATATGGGATTATTTGAGTTTTTAGCAACTATCCAAAATGGTAACATGAATTCAACTTCAATAGCTTTCAGGTTAATTTTTTTTTGCATATTAAACCCCTCGATAACCATTTCTTTAGGTTCAATCTCAATAATAGTAAGATCCATTTCAATCATTTCCGCAGCTGTTTTTGCAGCTTCTAAATCATGAGATTTTGGAGTTCCCACTGCGATAAGTTCGACGTCCGAATATTTTTTAGCTAAAAAAGCTACTAAAGTCGAATCAATTCCTCCCGAAAAAGATACTGTGACAGCCTTGTTACATGAATCTTTTACTGCAATATCAATAGCATTACTGAGTATTTCCAGACGTGTATATTTCATTATGAAGCAATGCCACTTTCTGTCATGAATATTTTCAATTCTTTCAAAGCTTTTTTAGCTTTTGCCTCACTAATGACATCTGTAACAATTAATACTCCAGACTGAAAAATAATAAAACTAGCATCAGGTTTGTCCATTCTTAGTACTAGTCCTTGGAAACGTAGTGGGTCATATTCAGCACCAGGTATTGCTAAAGCCATAGCTTTTAGATCAACTATTTTGCCAATATTTTCTTTGACGACCATGTTTTCTAATTTAGTAGCTCTTTTTGTACTAACTTTTGAATCAACATTTTTTACTAATTCTTTTAACTTAATCATGATATTTTTACCTTCATTCAGAGTTGTTACACCTGTAATCAAGGCTTTACCATTACTGAATAATACGCCTGCTGCTTTTTTGGAACTGTTAGTATCCATTTCAATAATGACTGAAGGATTACCTGAACTGGAATATCTAGCGTTAGGTAACTCTGTTGCTAATGTGATTAATTCTAGTGTCTTCCCGAGATGGGATACGGCAATTACATTTTCAACTTTGATGGTACTCACAAATTATTCAAAACAGGCAAGTTTAATAGCTTAACCTTCAAGCAAATTCATCAAAAGGATAGGGTTCGGGGTCCCTTTTCCCCATTAATATTTGGGTTTCTGGAACTGTTAGTAATGGTATCGGCCATGTTGGTCCATCTTCAATTGCCAGCCTAGGGCATGCCGTAATAACTGCAGCATCTATTCCCAATCCCAATAATTGTTCATGAGATTGGTGCATGCTTCCAATCATAATAGTTTCCTTTCCATTTTCAATTAGTAATTCTTCAATTTTATCGGCTAATTCTATCCTTTTTTGCCCAATTTGGTTTGAGAAAAGTATGGCCCACCTTTTTGCATCTGTAGCTACAGACATAGCTGCATATCGCTGCTTCAAGAAAGGCCTAGGATCGGCTATAGTCACGGTACCATTATGAGGTTCTAGGCATGCAACTGGTTTGCCTGTTGAGAGAGCGACAGTCAATGGATGAAATAATCCAGTTCCAATGTATAGATATCCGTCAACGTTTAATTTTCTAGCTGCAGATGAATTACAACCTAAAAGTTGTCCTGCAGCAGCTAATCTTGGACCACCAGTAGTTACACTAGTATCAAATCCTTCTTTTTCTAGTATTTCTCCTGCACTATCAATCATATGTAGATGTTGAGCTGTGGTAACGACTCCAATTTTATGAGGAAGTATATTTTTTAATTCTAATATTGCCTTTTTCCCAAGTGATAGTTTTCCGGTGTGTCTTACGGGAACAAAAAAAGTAGGAATTGCATAGAATTCTGAATGATAAGGCATGGGTAAATGACCCATATGAATTAGGGCGTCTGCTCCAATTTCTTCTAAAGGCCTATCTGCTAAGTCACAAGCGCCATACGTTGGTTCACCCCAGAGTACGACTTTGGCATCCGTCAGTTTAGTTACAAAGGTTACTATTTCATGAGATTTTGTTTTTAATCCATCGGGAACCTGAATTCCAATTCTTTTTTTTCCCTTGAGTTTTAGGCAAACCTCTTCTATTCCCGGTTTCCAATCAAAAGTTATTTCACTCATCTACTAATATGGTCCTTCTGATATAGGATATAATAATATTGGTTTGAATTATTCTAGTATTATTAGGTTTAATTCTAGTAATTTTTCAAGAAATATTTGTACTCTACTGGCCGCAGGTGCTACTTCTTCTCCAAATCGTGAATCAAAGATATCCACTATGTCCTTAACTGAATTTTTACCATTACACAGTTCCCAAATAAGAGTAGTATATTTGTCAAGAGGTCTTTTGATTATTTCTGGACCTCCGATTCTGTCGTGAAACCATTTTTCTATGGATCCAAAATCTTTAGGATAGGTTATTACAACTACATCTCCATCATTCTTTGAACTTATTTTGGGGTCGGGATTCTTAGTTGGTTTTTTTAGTAAGATCTCGTTTTTTTTCATAATTTTTCCATTCCTATTATCATCACAACTAAAGTTGCAGCACCACTTATTGCAGCATATCTTATAGCTAATTTTTGGTCTTGCCACACAAAACGTGAGACCCATACTAGCCACCCACATACTAAGGCAATGACAAGCATAATTCCAAAAAGGATAGTCCACCAGTTCACAATGTCTTATTGGTTGGGATTAATTAGTGGTAGCCCCGCCAGGATTCGAACCTGGGTCTCAAGATCCAGAGTCTCAAATGATGGACCGCTACACTACGGGGCTGAACAAGGTTCAGCTTGGTTCGGTGCATAAAAAAACGTTGGTATTTGTATTCGCCTAATTTTCATCATAAAATTCATCATCGTCATCTTCGAATTTAAATTCTGTAGTTTCATTATTGGCTAATTCTATTTTTTCTGGAAAGTATCTCAATATAATAACGTCATCTAGGTCCTGAACCCATCTATATGGTATGATTATATTTTCACTATCTTTAACAAGTCTGGGTGTCGTTCCTGTAATTAATAATGCGGAAATTACACGTTGTGTTGTGTCAAGTAACACATCATGAACAACGCCTAAACGTTGTCCATTTCTGGTATAAACCGTCAGTCCAGCTAGTCTTGAGGCTTCATTAAGCACAGTTGGTTATCGGGTCTCCATATAATTATTTTGCTCTCGAATAATACAGCCGTAATTGGTAATAGACTATAAATAGAGGCCAAAAGTGAAGCGGATGCATGGGTAGAGTAAGGCCAACATACATCAAACGCGTAGCTATAGAATTAGTTAGGAATTTTCCTGAGAGATTTACTGAGGATTTTGATCATAATAAATTAGTCGTAGGAGAATTAACAGATGTGGGAAGTTTAACTATGCGTAATAGAATTACAGGTTATGTAACTCGTTACCGGAAACAGGAACGGAATTGAATCATTATGATGTTTTAGTTGAGGGTGCAGGCCCCGCTGGAGCAACGGCAGCTTATTATTTGGCTAAACAAGGGAAAAAAGTAGCATTAGTAGATAGAGCAACATTCCCTCGCGAGAAAGCTTGTGGCGGAGGTTTGTGTGTTCATATTGAAGAATTCGATCATATTATTTCTAATTGGGATGACTTTCTTGAATCTAAATGTTTTCGTGGAATAGTTTATGGTCCTGATTTTACACCTGTAGATTATGTTAGTGAAAAGCCTTTCTTTTACAATATCCGCCGTTTAAAATTTGATAATACTTTAGTGAAATATGCTGTCGCTGAAGGTGCTACTTTGATTGAGGGTGTAGCTGTAAAGAGTTTTGAAGTAAATGAGGATAAGGTTGTAACTAAATTAAGAAATGGTAAAGAACTGTCAAGCGATGTAATAATTGGTGCAGGAGGTTCTTTTGACATGGTTTCTCGCAGAATTAGAGAAATAGAGAATATGCCTATGAAATGGAAAGATGAAGACATTGCAACTGCACTTTATTTTGAAGTCGAAGTAGGTAGAGAATATATGGATAGAGTATATGGCAAGGAACGTATTTCAATGGCTCATGTCAAATATCAGAATTTAGATGGTTATGGTTGGTCATTTTCTAAAGATACTGTTCTTAACGTTGGAATAGGATGTCCTCGTTCTATTATTAAGAAACTTAAGAAAGATAATCCTAAATGGGACGAACGTCAATATTTGCTTGATTATGTTGATACTTTGAAAGAACAAGGCTGGTTCCCTAAAGATATAGAAGTTAATCGGAAAATGATTGCAGGTTCAAATATTCCCGTAGGAATGGGAATGAAATGTACTGTTGGTGATCGAATGTTAGTTATTGGTGATGCAGGTGGTTTTGTTTCACCATTGTCTGGTGAAGGTTTGTATTATGCTTTAGATTCAGGCCGTATTGCAGCGGAATCATTAGATGCCTTATTCAAAGAGGGTAAATTTGACAAGCAGTCTATGATGCTTTATCATAATGCCTGGAGTGGTAAATGGGGTGATGATTTGGAATGGTTAAAAGTTGGTTGGCATTTACTAATGGTTATGCCTAATAGTTTAATTAAATATGCAGCTTTAGATGAAGAAACCAAAAAATTCTTTACACACATGTTTGTTGGCTCAATGCCAGCTTCAAAGATTAAGAATAAGGTATTAGCCCTTATTGCAAAGGGTGCGTTGAAGCATGATTTTTTGAGTCATGTCATTGGTAAACATGAGCAAGTTCCGCCAATTTCCAATTAATTTAATTGATATGGAAAGGCTTTAAGAACTAACATACAGAATGCGTCATATGCCGTCAGCTGATGAGGACTGGGATGATGAAGAGTGGGATGATGAAGAGTGGGATGATGACTCAGATTCAGGCACTAAACTTATTGTTTTTACAAATTTGAGAATAGCTATTGGAGTTTCTCTAGTCATTTTATTATTGGTTTCTTCTATGATTTTCACTAACTTTGGTTTTTATTCGGGTGCAGGAACTCTTACACTCCTTATTGATGTCAATGAAGGTAAAGATGAGAATGATGTAACATTCACTTTTAGTGTTTTTGCAGCATCTCCAGCTTTTGGTAAACTGGCTAAAGAAGGTAGCTACAAAGTTATTGTCACACCAAGTTCAGTAGAGTATTATGACAGTCCTATCCAAGTATCTCAAGGTTCATTTTCTTTAGATGATAGTGGTAAAACTTCAGTTTCGATATCGTATTCAGACTTATTTGAAATGAATGGAAATTATATGGTTGAAATCGAACTTGGTGGTCAGAAAGCTACAGACTCCGTAAATCTTAATAAATTTGCAGACAGTGCACTGTTTGACCTAGTTCTTTTCGATGGTAGCGAGCCTATCGACAAAGATTCGGAGGGAATTATAACTAATTTACATTTCTTTAGTGAGATACTCAATAAAGAAGATTCTAGTTCAGGTGAGTCAATCATGGTAGTGCCATATGTTAGTGGCCAAATTACAGTTTACCATTCAGAAGAGATATTCGACTCTGGAAAAGGTGAAGAGTATTGGGATAATGATGATTCTAGAGATCCTGTTTCAGTTGAGGTTATTGATTTTGAATACTCAGGTGATGAAATGAAGTTTATTTATCAATCAGGTAATATTGAAGCTGGTGCAGCTTTCAATCCAGTCCTTTTTGATATAGATGAAATATACGGAGCCAAGGGTAGCGGAGACTACGCTCTTATAATAGAATTCACTAATAATTTAGGAACGGATAACTCACCCAAATATGGTCAAAGTACTTGGAAATGGTTTCATATTTGTGATGTGAAAGATGGCGCTTGTAATGGTAATGATTAATCTAGAAATCTCTCATTTTAGTAACTAAAAACCATAAATTCCAAATCCCATCTTTCCAAGTATTTAGTTTTACTTCCCCAACTCTTGCATGAAATGGTACAGGTATCTCGATTGCTCTTAATCCTCGTTTAAAGGCTTCAATCTTAAACTCTTCAGAAAGAGGCATTCCATCACTTGTTAATTTTACTTTTGAAATAACTTCTTTCTTGAATACCCACATACCGCTTTGTGAATCTTTGATATTAATTCCATGAAATAAATTAGTTCCAAATGTTAATCCCCAATTACCAATCTTATGAGTAATAGACATTGCATCTTTGTCCATTTTATCCAATCTATTACATGTTACATAATCTAAATTATTATTAATTAAGAATGCAAGAACGTGAGGTATCTTATCTGCGGGATATGTAGTATCACCATCAATTGTAGCTACGTAATCAGTATCTACTAAACTAAAGCCAGTTTTGTATGCTCTCCCGTAACCTTTACGTGGTTCATTATGAACAATAGCTCCTTGTTTCTCAGCCTCTTCAACTGTGTTATCCGTTGAATTTCCATCAATAATTAGAACTTTTACATCTAACCAAGGTAAATTACGTGGAATTTGATCAATAGTGGGCCCTATAGATTCACCTTCGTTTAACGTAGGAATAATTACAGTCAAGCTTATGCTCATACTAGGGTTTATGGAGGTCTGGTTTTAAGACCAACTCCACTAGGTGTCTGTGTCTTTACTCTTTAAGCAGGTTGTATCAGCACTTTTTCTTTTAGTAGGTTTAATTATTTCATTGTCTTGGTATGAATGGAAAGATTCTCCAATTTGGATGCTAGTTTTAGGTGCCTTGCTATCACTATTAGGAATTATTAGTGTAGTTCTCAATATTATGGAATCAGAGGAGAGTTTAGACGAATAGTTCCATTAAGCTTATATTGGACTATTTATCGACTTAATTTTTAGATGAGCTTTCTTTACAGAACAATTCTGCGCCCGGCAGTTTTTTTACAGGATTCTGAAAAAGCTCATAATCGTATAATCTCTACATTAGCAAGGACAAGTCGTTCTCGCCTTCTAACATCATTACTTGGGAACCTGTATAGTTCTCCTGAACTTCCTGTAAATGTCATTGGCCTAGATTTTCCAAACCCGCTTGGGATTGCTGCAGGAATGGACAAGAATGGTGCTGCAGTTCCTTCATGGCAATCTATAGGTTATGGTTTTTGTGAAATAGGAGGGGTAACACTTCATGATCAGCCAGGCAATCCCAAACCAAGAATGTTTAGAGTTGGTAAGGATAAAGCACTTATCAATAGAATGGGTTTCAATAACATAGGTGCACAAGCACTTCAAAAACAGTTGCAGTTTTGGAAAGATAAGGGGCTTTGGCCTGATTCTCCAGTAGGCATTAACCTCGGAAAATCTAGAGTGACACCATTGAAAGATGCACCTTCAGATTATTCAGGTTCAATTAAGATATTGTGGATGCATGCCGATTTCTTTGTAATAAATGTGAGTTCTCCAAATACTCCCGGACTTAGGGATCTTCAAGAGGCTAAAAATTTAGAATTGATAATAAAGAAGTGTTGTGAAACGAATAAAGAATGTTCTAATGATGAAGGTAATATAGAAAAACCCATTTTAGTAAAGATAGCTCCTGAGTTGGATGATGGTTTCTTAGAAGATATTGTAGAATTGGTTAAGAAATACAATATTTCAGGAATAGTTGCTACAAATACAACAATAGAGAGACCTGAGACGAAAAACGTTTCATCTGAAAAGATATACAAAGAAATTGGAGGATTAAGTGGTGCACCTCTCAATAGTAAAAGTACCGAGATGATTCGTAAAATTTACAAAATATCAGAGGGAAATATTCCAATTATTGGAGTAGGTGGTATTTTCACAGCAGATGATGCTTGGGAAAAAATAACCGCTGGTGCTTCTTTAATTCAACTTTATACTGGTTTGGTATTTGAGGGCCCTGGTATTGCTAAAAATATAATATCAGGCCTTAAAAAACGTGTAAAAGATGAAGGTCTTAATTCAATTTCCGAGGCTGTAGGTCTTAAATCTTAATTTATTCTTTAATATCAAACTGAGCTTGACACATAGGACATCCGACACGAATTGGTCTTTGATCAGTTGTTATTGTTATTATACCCGAACAATTAGGACATGATAAATTTGTTGGTCCCATTTCTTCAAAGTCAAAGAAGTCCTCTTCTTCTTCAGTTCTAAAATATTTCATTCCGATTATGGCACCTATAATCCCGATTACGGCTATAGTTCCTCCTATCAGTATTATATTGCTTTCACCATCTTCATTATTGTTACTATTTACTACAATTTTTTCTACAACAATACTTCCTTGCCAAGCATGACTATCTTGCGAATTATCCGTAACAGTTAAGCTAATACTATAAGTTCCATCTTTATCAAAGGTATAATCAAAATTTTCTTGCGTTCTTATAATTTCAGAATTATCAGAAATATGTAATATAGTCCATTCATATTTGATAATAGTCCCATCAGAGTCATAAGATTCTTCTGCATTAAATGTTATTTTATCTTCTTGTTTTACTACAGTAAGTAGTGAATTACTAGATGCTAAATCATTGATATAAATCATACCGATTGCGACAGGTTCAAGATTTTCTTCTTCAGGTTCTTGAACAAATGCATACTTGGTTATTGTTTCTTCTACATTCTCTATTTGGGCTTTAATTTGTATGCTTCCAGGTTCATATGGAGTCCATTCAAAGGATACCATTTCTTCTTGTCCTGCTGAAACCTCAATATCGGTTTGGGCAATTAGACTATCTTTTGCATAAGTAGTAATTGTAGCAATGCCTGATTTTCCACCATTATTATTGATAGTTACAATAATTGTTGTAGATTCGCCAACAGTTAGTGGATCATTCCATGAAATACTTTTTAATTCAAAATTTTCTTTAGGTTCTTGAATTTCTACTTCCTTTGTTACTTCATTATTATCTTCAGTTGTTTCTACAGGATCAGAATTATCTAAGCTAATTTTTATGTTATGATTCCCTTTTTCAGCTTCCCAATCATAACTAACTATTTCGGTTCCCTCTGCACCAACATCTAAATTTCCATCATCTATAGTAACACTATCAATCATTAGCTTGTAATCTATATTTCCGTTAGTTTTACCTAGGTTATTAATTTCAAAGCTAATAGTTAGTTCTTGTCCCTCTTCTAATGTCCCTTCAATATTTATATTTGCAGGTGTGAAATCAGGTTCTTCTGGTGGTGGCCCAACATTAATAGAAAACATTCTGTTATCATTATTATTATTTTGGTCTTCAGGTTCAATACTAACAAGTCTAGCAATTAAATTACTTTCACCCTCTTTAGCAACCCATTTTCCAGAAATTGTTATTTCTTCATCAACATCAACAGAAGCGCCTTCAAGTGTTGCAAAACGTACATCATCATCATACCATCTTAGTTCAAAGTCTATGGCTTCTTCAGTCCCCTGATTCTTTATTTTAGCATAAATATTGATATGCTCATTATGTATTGGATCGTTATCATCTGTCCAGACTTCAGTTATAGCTAAGTCTGCACCATCTGCTGGAGCTTCTGAAACAGATATTGTAGTATCAAACAAATTATTGTCTATATTGCCTTCTGACGGATTTACATCATATACTTCAGCTTGAAGTTCATATTCACCCTCATTTGGTGTCCAATCATAAGTCCATATAGTGTTGGATCCTACGTTTATTGTTCCTAGCGAATTATCATCTTCAATTTCATTTTGGTCCACAAATAATTTGATAGCTGAGCTATCAATGTCCATGTTTCCTTCATTTTCAACTTTTATTGAAATTGTTACTGTATCTCCTTCAACAGGTTCTTCGGGTACCGTTGAGATTTCAGTAATAACTGCATCAGGTTGGTTAATGTCTACGATTTCATATCCGTCAATATAACCATTACCATAATAATAGTTGTATTTTTCATTTTCATCTGGCTCAGACGCACTTCCGTCATGTTCGCCATCCCATGCTTCCGAGTATTCCTGCAGTCTATCACGAGCTGGATTAGAGTTAGATGTTGGCCTTAATGAGATGTCAGCTTCAAGGAGTAATGCAACTAATCCTGAAACAATAGGAGTTGCCATGCTTGTACCTGATTTAGCAGTCCATCCGCTGGCACTACTTTCACCGAAAAAGTTACTATGTCCTTGTGCTGCAGTTATATCACTTCCAGGAGCTACGATTGATGGTTTCAGTTCATCCCATCTGTCACTATCTCCATCGTCATCCCTTGGCCCATAATTACTGTAACTTGCCAAATCGTCATCATTTCGATTAATATTATTCATATTGTCCATGGCTCCAACTGCGACACTCCAGTCTGCAGAAGCTGGTGATGGAACTTCTTCATCACCATCATTTCCCATGGCTATGACCACTACAATTCCGGCAGCATTAGCTTGATTTACTAGTTGAGATTGCGAATCTGAGCCATCACTTCCGCTGGTGGTACCAAGTGACATAGACATAACATGTATACCATTATTTTTCTCACCGTCATTTTCCCAATCCGTATTTACATTCTCAATACAAGCTTCAATAGCTTCATTAATGTCAGCACTAGATCCAGAACCCCAATCAGCCATTACTTTCATATCAATTAATCTTGCAGCAGGAGCAATTCCAAGATAGTCTTGTATTCCATCTCCATTATCATCGCCATCTCCATCTTCTCCAGTGTCTCCCCCCATTCCTAGAACTGTAGATGCCACATGAGTTCCATGTCCATCAAAATCATCGGGATCTTCACTACTATCCTCTTCTGTAGTAAATTGATAATTACCATCATCATCTGTTGGACATCCCCCATCACAATTCATTCCAGCAATAAATCTTCTAACGCCTTGATCTTCAAAAACATCAAAGGTCTCATGTTCGTTGTCAACTCCAGTATCCAAAACAGCTACATTAATTCCTTCACCATAGACATTGTTGTCCCAGACAACTGGACTATATTCACTTGATTCTCTAACTTTAATTGCACTTGCAGCCGTATCCAAAAAAGTATGAACTGGAGCTTGCCATTCTACAATTTTCAGGTTGGATATTTTTGTTAATTCGAATATTTTATTTGATGGGACGTCATCTAATCTAATCGCATTAATATATTTGTAAACATGTGTAACCTCAATTTCAATATTATTTATTTCTGTATGATGCAATTGGGTAGGTCTTTCCGTAAACATAAGGATAACATCTATTTCTTCTTGTATGTTGATTAATGGTTCTATTCTATCATCTAGGCCATTAGCATTTAAATCAAAAAAGGTGCTGTCAAATTTAGGTTCTTCCTCTGCCATTGAAACCATAGGCATTAATGTGCTTAAAACCAAGAAAGTGACAATTCCAAGACATCTCATTATTTAGGTATTAGTGACCTTGTCTAAAAAATGTTGTGTCTGATTATTCTAATCTTCGATTATAGATAATGTACACTAATCCAATAAGTCCTAATACTGCTAAAAGTCCAGACATACGATCATATTTTGGATAATTAGTCACTGATTCTTCATTTTGAACATCAATTGAAATTTCAGCAGAGATATTAGAATTTCCAATACTTTGTACAATAAATTTAGCAGTATATGTGTTCGAATTATTCATTTCTATTCCTATACCTTGAATATTTCTATATTCAAAGGGTTTCAATTCAAAATAGGTCTCAGTCAAGTATAGGTCAAGACCTTCTTCTAGTTCTTTATTGAGAGTAAAAAAGTCGTTTCCATTTCCAGTATTCTGTATCTCCAAGTATAGTTTTTGACCAATCTGTTCAGCTTTTATCCCAATTCCATAATATTGAGGAACATTAACAGTAATCTCCCCATTTCCTGCAAGTTCACCATTTCTATCAATCAGGTTCACATTTAATTTGTATTCTTTAGCTTCAGTATTTAGAGGCGGCTTCAATCGTATCAATGATTTAGATTCATCAGTGAGATGCAGAACCGTTTCAGATTCAAATTCCCATCCATCCATTAAAATAGGATTAATACTAATAGAATCCCAAGATTGCTCTTTAGTACTAGTTATAATTAGATAACTTTCTAACCATGAAAACTCATAGTTGTTTTCATTATCTGCTTTGATCTCTAGTATATTTTTATTTTCACTGATTAGATTATATTCATGTGAAATAGGATTGTCAGAATTGAAAGGAAAAACTCGTAAAGATTTTATAGTATAATTATTTTCGGGATCTATTTCGAACGGATCGGTAGATGATGCACTGACACGTATCTGGATAACTTCATTTATTGATGGATTTGAAATTTTCAGGCTCCACTCTTTCTTTTGATTAGGTAAAATTTCATTATAACTAAATATGGTTTCAATAGTATTGCTAGTTGATAAAGTGGTAGTATTTACTAGAATTGTTATATTATTAGATTTTACAGTTCCAATATTTTGAATTTCACCATGTATAGTAAAATTATCACCTTCCTGAACATTTTCAACTTCATGTTTTGTACCATCTTTCATTGTAACCATTATTTTAGGTGATTTCACTAACAAATCAGGTAATTGAAGATTTATGAATAGATTTTCATTTATATGGTGGTCTTCGAGAAATCCTTCATTATTATAGATTCCAATTTCTAATGAATAATTACCTGATTTTGTAGGTTGTAATAAAATATTATCAATATTACCATTATTCACTTCTCCATCATATCGGTTTGTTACGATATTTTCAGAATTTATCAGTCGAATCTTTATTTTTGAGGCATCACCAGCGTAGTTTCCATTAATTCTTACACTATCATTGTATCCAGTTCCAGTGTCTATGCTATCTATATTTAATTCAGTGAAATGGCTTTCAGGCGTAATCTCATTTTTAAAGTTTTCAATAAATTCAAACCATTTATTATTATTAATTATAAGATTATTATAACCTGTCTCAGCGCCATTGGTTGGAAAATAGATAGTTAATCCATGTGCCTTATCAACATTTAATTTACCTGGTTTTTGCCAATGATCTTCTACAATCATTGTTTCTTCTATTGCCCTTTGAAGTTCTTTAGCTTTAGTCTTTACGTCAGTTACAGGTATTATATTCTCTAGATTTATTGTAAAATCGTATAAATCTCTATAATCTGGATTTTGGTCATATCGTTGAGTCTCTTCTCTTGATGTACTGATTTCATCATAATATACGGGTAAAATACTATTAATTTCAGAGCTTAAATTATCTAGTTCATTCCAAATATTGCCTAATTTTTCAGTGTCCACTACAGAAGCTGTAACTGAATAACTAGTATACACTGAACCATTACGATATGATTCAATATAATCATTTACTACATCATGGGCGAATTGCTCATTGGTAGTATCTTCATTTAATTTATACAAAAGATGATTATATGTCCATCCTTCTAGTGGTTCATAAGCTTCAGATCCATGTATCATTTCAGCTTGGTCTTTCAGTTCATAAGCAATTTCAAACATACCCATTAAACATGCGTCGAATCCAAGCATGGTCAATTGAGGTTCACCAGTTATCGTTCTATATTCTTCTAATGCTTCCCTTATTTCAGGAACATCGAGATGGCTGTTTTTATCTTCAGCAACCTTTTTCCATCCACTACCATGATTCCAAATAATCAAAACTTTTCTTTGGGCCGGGTATTCTGATGAAGCCCAGATCATAAAATCTCTAAGCGTATCTCCATTGCCCATGTCTAATTCATTATCCCAATTTGAGTTTATTTCATTTAATGGAGTTTCTTCTAAGTCATGTTTAATTACATGATATGCATGTGAATCATCATTCATATTTTGATCAGTTAATACTACAATTTCTAAATCATCATTTGAACCAACCATTTTCATTTCATTCAAATCGTCTTCAGCTTCTTCATATAGTGAATTATCTCCAGCCATATATACATAAAATCCCCACTCAGGGATATCTTCTACTTCAGCCACACTAAGATTACCTGAAGGGAAAATTAGAAAGAATGCTATTGCATATAGCAGGACCCGTTTCACAGCCCAGTCCTGTTAAGCATCTATAAAAACACTCTTTAGATTAATATTCGCTTGTGTAAATCCATTCTATAATGTCATTGTCATTGATAACTTTTCGATTAGCTGCCAAATCTCCACTCTCATTATTTACCGAATAAATCCAGAAATAACCGTCCTCATTTTGACATTCATTACAGTCTCCCCACCCATCTATAGAATTTATGTACAATCCATAAACAGAATGTGTCGATGCAGTCACAGAATAACTATTTTCACTAGCTGCAATCAAAATCCCATAAGGGGTTGCTTCAGAGGTAGTTATCTCATCAAATATTTTGGTATCATTATCTCCCAAATTCTTGAATTGAATTATAATTTTAGCAGTTACAATCGTTGACGTATCTAGATCACCATCTTCAAAATATCCAGTTTCATATATAATGCCGCTAAAAGCTAACAAGTTAACGACAAGTATTGCAATAATTACATTACGAGTTTCACTCACTAATTTTTCATTTGAATCTAACTATAAAAAGACTAAGTTTAGTTTCTTTAAGATTTCAATTCGGTTATTGTGGGTATATTATATTCATTTTTATTATTTGTTGTAAATAAATAATAAAGAGGAAACCCAAGAAGTGTAAATGTTATTACACTAGATAATAGATGATAAATCATAAATGGAATTCCCAAAATATATACCAAAATTAAATTTCCAAAAGTTAATTCATAGGATAATAAAAAAACTCCCAAGTTCGTCCAAATATCATAGATGCCGGCAAATATAATGCCAGATGCACTGAATTTATAAACCGTATTTGAGCTATAATCACCCTTAATATGATTCTTGAACTTGGAGGTAACAAGAGATACTAATAAGAATCCAGAATAAGTAAAAAGAATTATTTTGGAAGTTCCAAAATAGCCTAGATATATGTCACTAAAGAGTATTATAGAAATAGTAACTATGAATGACATACTTAATGGTAGTAGCATTGACGCTAAAAATATAGACACCATCACAGTTTCAAAATTAGGATAATCGTGAAGCATAATTCGTCCTCCGCATCCAATTGTAAAAAGAAGGATTGCTGTCAATAAATTAGATATTCTATGATTAGTCACTGTAACTGTATCTAGAGACATGAATAAAAATTAATGGTTCAGTTTATCAATGACTTTCAAAAACATTTCATAGGTTAATCTTTTTGTGTTTATATTGTAACGGCTGGTATGGTAAGAATTTACTAATTTCCATTTTAAATCAGGAATTTTATGTTTAACATTATGTTTAAATTTATAATTTGATTGTGTTTCTCCTATGCATTGAATAATTTGTCTATGTGCCAAACTACCTAGAGCTAGTATATATTTTAGTCTAGCCATCATTTTTATTTCTTCGATTAAAAAAGGCCGACAATTAACGATTTCTTCATTAGTAGGTTTATTCTGAGGTGGTGCACATCTAACGGCATTAGAGATTCTAACATTATTTAACATTAGTTTGTCAGATCTAGAGATGCTGTATTTAGAGTTAGAGAATCCAGACTCATAAAGGGCTTTGTATAATATGTCTCCAGCATAGTCTCCTGTAAATGGGCGTCCAGTTCTCCCAGCACCATGTTTTCCAGGTGCTAATCCGACAATTAAGATTTCTGAATCTAAACTTCCGAATGATGGTACTGGTTTGCACCAATAATCGTCATTTACAAAATCTTTTTTCTTGTGGTTTTTTTTAGTTTGATTCGCATATTCAATTAGTCGAGGACATTTTTGGCATGAGATTACTCGATCATCAAAAACATTTATATCTATATACATTTTTAAATAATCATATAATAACAAACCCCTTATTAAGGGCCTCAAAGTTAGAACATAGGGCGATTATAATGAATGGAAATTATAAAAGTAAATTGCTAGCAAGCGCAGTAACTGCAGTTTTGGTTTTTTCAAGTATTCTGTTGGTGTCAGGCGTACAGGCGACTCCAAGTGATGATTTGGAAGTTAGTTACATGTTTGAACCAGATGGAACACCACCACCAAGAGCCAATATAGCTTATGATATTATTGTAGAATGGGATAATGATGGCAGCTCAGATTATGATGCAACGGTTAGATTGTATGAAGATTGCGATTTGACTACTTTAGCAAGTGAATCTGATTTAATAACTATGAGTGCTGGCCAAGATGGTGATGTTACTCTGTCAATTACTTTTGATGAGACTGGAGAAGTTTGTTTTTCTGGAACTATATTTTACAGTGATTCAGACTATGGAGAGTTTGAGAACTATATCAATGTTGAACCTGAAACTGGTGAAGCCGATTTATTTACAGAGTTTCAGATAGAAGGGTCTAATTTTGCAGCTGGTGAGGAAGTAAATGTCCTTTTTGAGTATGGTAATGATGGTACAGTAAGTACACTTAATCCAGTAACTTTTATGGCTTATTTTGACTCTATAGATGACGATGCTACTAATTATTTTGAACCATCACCAGTTACGTTTTCTTATGTCAGTCCACCACCTCCCGATGCTCCTCCTGAAGCTGAACGAATGGAATGGCCTTACACTATACCTGAAGGAACTCCAGATGGTAAATATAAATTTACAGTAATCATCGACTCTGATGAAAATAATACTGTTGAAGATCCTGATTTGGATAATAACGTAGATGTATGGGAAGTTTGTATCGGAGATTGTAGCGAAGCTGACTTACTTATATCTGAAGCTTCAGGTTTAAATTCAATGCGTGCAGAACCTGAAAATGCAGTGGCAGGTATGACAATTTCTTTCTACTATGCGGTATCAAATACTGGAGAAGGAGATGCAGTTCCACCAGGTCCTTTTGATGATCCACCACGAGAAGGTAATTTTACAATGAGTATTGAAGTTAAGAAATGTCCTGATGGAGATTGTACTGGCCAAATTTGGGTTCCTGTTAATACAACAGCTTCAATTAAAACGCCGATTAGTTCCGGACAAACAATGGAAGATGATGCCATTTTAGGTGTAAATTGGTCTACAAGTTCTAATGATGCAGGCCTATGGAATATTAGAATAGTTGCAGATTCTGAGAATGTAATCAAGGAATCCAATGAAGATAATAATATGCTTGAATGGTTTAAAATCCATGATGGTTATTTTGATCTGGTAGAGCAAAGACCTGATTTAATAGTTGCAGGAATTAATCAAGGTATTGATAAAGTATATCAAAATGATGAAAAAATTATTCAGGTTGCCATTACTCAAACATCTATGGGTGATGCTATGGCTAATGATGTTGAAGTATACCTAAAAATCAGAGATCCAGATTTAAATACAATTGATTGGTTTCAAATAGATGAATCAAGAACCATTGGTTTAGCTCCTGAAACAACTTTTTTCGAATATGCATGGACTCCAACTAAATTAGGATTTTATGAGTTTTATGCATACGTAGATAGAGAGGAAAATATTTTGGAATGGGATGATGCTAATAATGAATTCGATAGCGACAAATATATAGAAGTTTTTGAAAAACTTCCGGATTTAGAAGTAACAAGTGTATCTATAGATCCTATTAATGATGAGGGGTACGCTATGGTAGGTATTTCTTCAGAAATTGTTGCAACTATAGTAAATTCAGGAATAAGGAATATGACTTCAAGCGAAGGTACAAAATTAGAGGTTTCATTTTATACATCTGCACCATTTGCAACAAAATTGGCAACCATAAATGTAGATCAAGCTTTAGCAGTTGGTGAGAGTGTAGAGATATCAATTCCCTTCATATTTTCAGAGAATGCACAGTATCGTGTTATTGCTAAAGTTGATGAGGATAAGCTAATTTCTGAAGAAAATGAGAATAACAATGAAAAATTCAAGAATATATATGCGGTAAGTTCATTAGATGCTTACGTAAATAATTTTAGTGTTATAGTGGGGGAGGGGCTAGCTGGTGTAGACCATTCTTTGACTTTTGACTTAGGAATGTATAATGTTCCAGATGAAGGTACATATCGGCTTCATTTTAATATATCTATTGATGGTACCTTTGGATGGGGTGAAGTATTGGAGTTATCTAGCGAAAATACAACTGGATTTTATCCAGTCGGAACTGGTTATTCAGTATCAGGAAGTTATGCCTACATAGATTTCAATTCAAGTTATAATGTCCAAACAGTAGTTATTCCTTGGATTCCAGAGGCAAGTCGAAGCGATACATACAATATTACTGTAGAAGTAAATAGTGAGATAAATGTGAAATCTGAAAATGATGAAGTTTACCGTGAGCTCATCGTTGAAAAGCTTACGACTAATTTATTGGTGGAATCTATTAAAGTTACTGATTCACAGGGCTCCGCAACAATTAAGGTAACAATAGGATATCCACAAGGTGAACAATCAAATTTAAATGTCAATGTCGGTCTTTTGATTTATCGAGCATCAGATTATGATGATGGAGAAGGAACACCAATAGAATCACTTACAGTAAAGACTATTGAAGGAATATTAAAAGGAGATTCTAGACCAGTTTCATTTACTTGGGCCCATCTTACTGGAGATTTTATTTTTGTGGCAGTTGTAGATCCCATAATTTGTGATGAAGACACAAATGTTTGCGAGGACAAAATAAAAGAAGTAAATGAATTAGATAATATTTATCCTTCATTATTGACTACCTTTGGAACATCTGAAACAGTAGATACTGGTGAAGAAGACGATGAAGGACTTTTGGGTCTTCCATCAATTTCAGTAACTATTGCAATGTCTATATTTGGTGTTGTAGCTTTAGCACGTAGAAGACGTTAATGGAACATACAGCACTGCTATACTTTGTAGGCTCTGCAGGAGCTGGTAAGTCTACTTTGGTAGCTACATTGCAAGAGTGGATGCAGCACTATCGCTATGATGGTGTAGCTGTAAATTTAGATCCTGGGGCTGAGACTGTAGCATATGAAGCTGCAATTGATGTTCGTGAGAAATTTACTTTGAGAGATATTATGGATCAATATAGTTTAGGTCCAAATGGGGCACAAGTTGTTTGTGCTGATTTATTAGCATTAGAGTTAGATTGGATGAAAGAGCAAATCGAAGAAGTGAATTGTGATTACTTTCTAGTAGATACTCCAGGTCAAACGGAATTATTTTTGTATAGAGAGGCATCAAAAGTATTCATAGAAAATTTATCAGATAGATCAGGTATGGTCTTGCTTTTAGATCCTCTTTTATCACGAACGCCTGAAGGTTTTGTTACACAACTTTTACTGGCTTCTGCCGCACATCTCAGATTTCCAATACCTATGTTTCCAGTTCTAACAAAGTGTGATCTTCTTGAACCTGAAGAGGTTGATAAGATTAGTGAATGGGCTTCTGATTTTGATGCTTTAGCTATGGCAATGCCAGATATGGTTGGAATGTCTGGAGTTCTTTCTTCAGAATTATTACGGGTTCTTCAGATACTAACTTTAGAATCAAATTTACTTGCAGTTTCTTCAAAAGAAGGTGAGGGAATGGACGATTTATATTCTATAGTACAATCCACTTTTGCAGGTGGTGATGATTTAGAATCTCACGCCGATAAAAATTAATTTTTTCAGTATCTATTATTAATAGTACTATTTTTATGATAACTCATGCCTGCAACAATCCCCCTCATTGTTGAGAGAGAGGGTAGCATTTTGACATTAAGACTGAATAATGTTGCGAAGAAAAATGCCCTGAATTCAGAAATGATGGGTGCAATGATAGCCTCTATTCAGGAATCTCAGAAATTTAGCGAGCTTAGAGCTATAGTTATTAGGGGTGAAGGTTCAGTGTTTTGTTCAGGAGCAGACTTAAATGAGTGGGAACCAAGTCAACTTCAACAATTACTCAAAGAAGTTGTAGATTGTAGTTTACCAACGATTGCATTAGTTCACGGTTCTTGCTTAGGTGGAGGGATGGGACTAATTTGTGCATGTGATTTTATTCTGGCCCATAATGATACAAAATTTGGATTTCCGGAAGTAAGAATAGGCATGATTCCTGCAGTAATATTTCCATACATTTCTAGAAAACTTGATTTAGGAAAAATGAGAGAGCTTTTTCTTACAGGTAAGAGGTTTGGAGTAGATATGGCTGGAAATTGGGGTATGCTCTATGGAAAATATAATGAAGAACAATCAGCTTTGGATGAATTAATCCTTAGTCTAAAAAAAGGTGGTCCCGAAGCTCAGATGCACATTAAAAAATTATTCAATAGTAATATTTTATCTAAGTCTTCACAAGATTTAGAGACTCTTATTAATCTAATTAAAGAAGGGAAAGAAGGCCAAGAAGGAGTAAGCTCATTTTTACAAAAGAGAAAACCGAATTGGGATAGATGATGTTTACAAAAATTTTAGTGGCTAATCGAGGTGAAATTGCTTGTAGAATAATTAAAGCTTGTCAAGAAATGCGAATTAAAACAGTCGCAATTTATTCTAATATCGATTCCGAATCCCCACATGTTATGATGGCAGATGAATCAGTAGAAATTGGACCTGCTAATCCTTTGGAGAGTTATTTAAATTTTGATAAGGTAATTAATGCAGCTAAAGAAACTAATTCAGAAGCTATTCATCCCGGGTATGGTTTTCTATCAGAAAATGGAGAATTTGCACAATATGTAATAGATTCTGGGCTAATTTTCATAGGTCCAGATCCCGAAACAATTAGATTAATGGGTGATAAGGCTGAATCTAAGAAGAAGATGATTGATGCCGGAGTTCCTACAATTCCAGGTAATCATGGTGAGTTAAGTGGGAATATAGATGCAATTGCTAGAGATATTGGTTATCCCTTGATGGTGAAAGCTGCTGCCGGGGGAGGTGGGAAAGGCATGAGGGTAGTTTTTTCACCAGAAGAGTTAGAATCGGCAATTGATGCCGCTAAGAATGAGGCACGCAATTCATTTGGGAACGACACTTTAATTCTTGAGAAATTCTTGGATAGTCCAAGACATATTGAAGTTCAGATTTTAGGAGATAATCATGGTAATATTATACACCTTTTCGAAAGAGAATGTTCGATCCAAAGAAGACATCAGAAAATAATTGAAGAATCTCCTTCTCCGGCTATAAATAACAAAATTAGAAAGATGATGGGAGACGCAGCAATTAAGGCTGCTAAAGTGGCCAATTATAAAAATGCAGGTACTGTAGAGTTTTTGTATCAGAATGGTAATTTTTATTTTTTAGAAATGAATACTCGTTTACAGGTTGAGCATGGAGTAACTGAAATGGTTTGTGGAATAGATATAGTAAAATGGCAAATTAAAATAGCATATGGAGAAGATTTGACTTTATCTCAGAAAGATATTAAACAAAGAGGACACTCAATAGAATGTAGAATCTATGCTGAGGACCCCTCACGTAATTTCCTCCCAACTCCCGGAATTGTGCATAAGTTGATTTTACCTGAGGGGCCTGGAGTTAGAAATGATGTAGGTATTTCTGAAGGACAAGAAGTGACAAGTGCTTATGACCCCTTATTGGCAAAGTTAGTTGTTTGGGATTCTGATCGAAATTCAGCTATAGATCGTATGGATAATGCACTAGCTAATTTCGTAATTTTAGGTTTAATTACCAATCAACCTTTTTTACGAGATATAATGCAAAATAAATATTTCCAGAAATGTTCATTTTCTACTAAATTTGTAGATGAACATTATGCCAATTGGACTCATCCCGTAATTCCTGTGGAATTAATGGTTGCAGCACTATTGGGAACCAAATCATCAAGTAGTGCACTAGTTCAAAAATCTACTAGGGATCCACATTCACCATGGAGTAGTAAAGGTGGTTGGAGGCTGGGGAATTAATGGCAGATATTCTAACAATTGGTTCTTCCAAATACAATGTAAAGCTTAGACGTACTGGTTCTAATTTTACTATTGATGTTGGTGATGAAATATCAGAAGGTCATTTTTCACGAAAAAGCGATGGACGGTTAGAAATAATACTTAATGGGAATCGTACAATTGCTTATTCTGACAAAAAAGGTAATGAGATATATGTACATTTAAATGGAATTAATTATTTTATTACCAAAAAATCAATGAGAGTCTCAGGTCAAATATCTGAAGAAGTGAGTGATGATGTAGTTTTAAGTCCAATAACTGGTAAATTATTGGATAAGAAGGTAGAAGATGGGACTAAAGTTAGTAAAGGGGAGGTTATTATTATTCTTGAAGCAATGAAAATGGAACATAGATTAATTTCTCCTAGAGATGGTATTTTATCTAAATTGACTTTAGTTGACATTGGAGGTCAGGTTAAAGAAGGTGAATTAATGTTCGAATTGGAGGATGAATGAATATAATAAATACAAAACATAATTCCAATTCCTCTGAATCAATATCTAATCGTAGTTTCAATAAGAAAATAGTAAAAGAGTTAAGGTTGAAGATTACTCAATATAGTCAAGGGGGGCGTCCAGAGGTTGTAATTAGACATCAAAAAAGGGGTAAATTATTAGCTCGAGATCGTATTGAAGAGTTAATAGATTCAGATACGCCATTTCTTGAATTTTCACCATTAGCTGCTAATGGATTGTATGATGATGAAGTTCCTTCAGCAGGGATAGTTACAGGAATTGGAGTAGTTCATAATCGTGAGGTTATGATTATTGCAAATGATGCTACCGTTAAGGGAGGAACTTACTATCCTTTAACAGTTAAAAAGCATTTAAGAGCTCAGGAAGTGGCTCAAGAAAACAATCTGCCTTGTATTTACTTGGTTGATTCAGGAGGGGCTTTTTTACCAATGCAAGATGAAGTATTCCCCGATAAGGAGCATTTTGGCCGTATTTTTTACAATCAAGCTCAGATGTCTGCACAAGGAATTCCGCAAATTGCAGTTGTTATGGGTTCTTGCACTGCAGGTGGAGCCTACGTTCCAGCAATGTCAGATGAAACTATTATTGTTAAAGAACAGGGGACAATATTTCTTGCCGGTCCTCCATTAGTTAAGGCCGCCACTGGAGAGGAAGTAAATTCCGAAGAATTAGGTGGGGCTGAAGTGCATACTCGAAAGAGTGGTGTAGCAGACCATTATGCAATGAATGATTCACATGCTATAGAGATAGCAAGAGACATAATTTCAAATTTAAACCGTGAACCAAAATTTAAATTAGATATTTCAGAACCTGAAGAACCCCAATATAATCCAGAAGAATTATATGAGATTATACCTGAAGATTCACGGCAGCCTTACGATGTTAGGGAAGTAATTGCCAGATTAGTAGATGGCTCTAAGTTCCATGAGTTTAAGGCTAATTATGGTCCTACAGTAGTCTGTGGTTTTGCAAGAATAATGGGCTATCCAATAGGGATTATAGCAAATAATGGTGTACTCTTTTCAGAATCTTCTCTCAAGTCGACACATTTTATTGAGATGTGTTGTCAACGAAAGATTCCTATTGTCTTTTTACAGAATATAGTTGGATTTATGGTTGGCAAGGATTATGAGGCTGGAGGTATTGCTAAAGATGGTGCAAAGATGGTAATGGCAGTATCTAATGCTAAAGTCCCAAAATTCACAGTAGTGATAGGTGGTTCTTTTGGTGCTGGTAATTATGGTATGTGTGGTCGAGCATATCAACCACGTCAATTATGGATGTGGCCTAACGCAAGAATCTCTGTAATGGGAGGTGAACAAGCTGCAGATGTTTTAGCTACAATTAAGCAAGATCAGATGGGTAAGCAAGGAAAATCATTGAATAAATCACAAATTAAGAAGGTTAGGGATCCAATTCTTGAGAAATATGAGGTTGAAGGGAATCCATATTATTCTACAGCTCGTTTATGGGACGATGGAGTCATAGATCCATTAGATACTCGAATGATACTTGCATTAGGTCTTTCTACTTCATTGAATAAGTCCATTGATAATTCTAATTTTGGTGTTTTTAGAATGTAATGTTCTGCTTAATATTAAATATAACCTCTATTTAGTTAAATTAATGGAAGAATCAATTTGCCGTATAGAGTTGGAAACAGAAGATGCATCATTCATTGCAAAGGTTCAAACCGATATGGGTGGGGCTCGTGAATATCGTAGTAAACGTTTTGATCGTCTTCTTTCTCAGTTAATGGCTGAATTACAAGCTGAGTTTGAGCCAGATTTTGAATGAATTTTTTCCCAATTGTCGGTGTTGCTTTAGGTCTTATTATTGGTTATTTTTCTGTAAGATATATTGCCGATAAGATGGGTAAACCAATACCTGGAATAGGAGAATTAATGTTTCCTATGCACTATACTGATTCTAAAATTGATAGATATCACAATAAAGGCAAGCGTTAAATGCATACATAAATAATGTGATTTGGTGTAATATGCGCTTCGAATTAATTTTTGGAATAATGTTTGTAGTATCGGTATTATTTTTGACTCAAGCTTCAGCTGAACCAGAAGTAATAATGGTTAGTGTAAGTCCTGCCAGTGTAGATAATCAGGTTGAACAAGAAGTTAACTTTGATGGAGATTGTACTGTATGTAATGATCAATTGGAATATTTCTTTTGGAATTCTTCAATAGATGGAGTATTGGCAGCCGATTCAGACCATATGAAACTTAGTTTCGTAATGGGTTCAACTCTGTTTGCAACAGGTGAGCATAATATAACTTTACAAGTTAAGGGTAATGGTAGCTGGAGTGAAATAACTGATAACTCCACTACTACGTTAACAGTAACTGGAGATGATGGTAAAGATTCAGAAATAACGGTTAATTTTGATATAACACCACCTTCACTTCATCTTGGCGAAACTGCTCGCTTTAATTCTTGTACCACAATGGAGCCTGAACCTCAACCTTGTGTTGATGATATTAATCCTGATTTATCTTTTGATTGGAGAATTCAATGGAATGGTGCCGGCAATTGGTCTTATATTGGAGGTTCCGAAACTTTTGAATACAATCAATTTCAAGAGGGTAATCACAATGTAAGATTAATTATTACAGATAATTCAAATGGTGATGTTAGCTCCCCGTCTATCAAAGAATTACTGGTTCTACCTCCAATACCTATTCTGGATGTTGAAGGCTCAGATGAAGTGTCAACTAAAGAAGGTGCAGATTTAGTAATTACTTCTTCTTGTTTAGACAACACCTTTGAAGAAATAGAATGTAGTTATGAATGGGAAATGTGGGAAGACAAAGATGGAGGCTCATTATTATTTAGGTTAGATACTCAAAATTTAACGTTGAAAAATCTGACTGAAGAAATCCATATGTATGTTTTAATGGGAAGAGCCATTGATGAATCTGGTACATATTCAGGCTGGGTAAATATTTTTATATCTGTAAATCCACCAAATGTATCACCACAAGCTTCGATTGATATTTCACCAGAATCCTTAGGAGGTCTAACTCCTGAATATTACCAATATTCGATACTCACATTTGGTTCAAGTAATTCGAATGATCCTGACGGACAGATTGTGGCTTACAAATGGTGGCATAACAATGAGGTTGTATCTGAAGAATCAATTTGGATATTTTCATTTGATGAGGAACCTGGCGTTAATGGGAAAATATATCAAGTTAAATTAGAAGTTCGGGATGATAGTGGCGCATGGAGCTCAAAAGTTTCAGCTAATTTTAAGATAATAGAGAATACACCACCTAACGCATCCTTCGATATTTCTTCAGAGGGTATGTCATACAGCTTCAATAGTACTTCTAGCGATATAGAGGGTACGGTAGCATATTTCGAGTGGTTTGTTAATGATGAATTCATTTCATCAAATAGAAATACTACTTGGTTAGCTAATGCAAGTGGTATCTATGAGATTACTCTTATGGTGATGGATGATGGGGGTTTGTGGTCAAATACAACTCAAAATATAGAAGTAGTATTCTCTGCATTTGAACAGAAGAATTTCGTTGTATCTTTCAGTTCAAAGAATATAGAACCTGGAGATTCATTTACTATGGATTTTTCAAAGACAACAGGTGATGTTGAATATTACAATATAGTTGTAAACAATCCAGATGGTAGTAAGGATTCTTATACAGTTATAATGCCTGGTGCAGACGGTTACACTTATTCATTAATGTTCCCCGTTAAAGGAGTTTATGGATTGGATATAACTGTTATTTGGGCCGATGGTATTGTTCAAGATAATATGACGGATTTTTATGGGCCAACAGTTCATGTAGGTGATGATGAAACTGATACTTTAGTAGAAGAAAAACCATTAGAAGAAGTGGATGATTCAGGGCTTCCTTCAATTTCAATTTTGGTCACTTTATTAATTACTTCTTTGATAGCAATTAGTAGACGTCAGAGATAGACTTTTTCCTTACGGATTTGTTGAGTCCAGTAGCCAAGTATGGCACTCATGATGAGTTCTGAACCTGCAATGGCAAAGAATAAAGCTTCATTATGAATAATTTCATTCTGTAAGTCTTCCTCAAAATCAACAAATAGAGTAAATTCACTTATTTCATATGTTTCATCTTCATAAAACACAGTAATAAAAATATCATATCTTCCTTCTGCATAGACAATATGTGACACACTGGTGACATTTGAATATCTTGTTCCATTACCGCTAATATCTCTTCCGAAATCCCACAGTACGGACTTCGCATCAATAATTCCGATTGCATTGAAAGTTATATTTTCTCCTGAATCGACAAAGGCATTTCCTGGAGCTCCATAGGTTATTGTTTCAGCACTTAAATTGATTTCAACTTCCCCTGAGGCTAAGGGTAACAATAAAAGAAAAAATAGTAAACTTAAACTAAACCTGAACTTTACCATACATATTAGATATCTTTCTTGGAACTCTTCTTCTTAGTTCCTCTGACCATAATTCTCCATCAACAATCTTTAGGATGTCATGAGTAACATCACATCTTGCAAAGACTACTCCATCATTATCGGAGCTTGTTGATAATTCAATGGCAGGTTGGGCTTTAATCACTGTAGCCTGAATTAAATCATTAGCTTGATACACATCACTAATATTAGAAACGTAATCTTTTGACATTTTAGCTACATGTAAAGTACCTACGGTATAATTTCCAATTGATCTCTTTTCACCTTTTAATTTTAGAACTTCTACAGAGGCCATACTATTTCTTGTCATTTGTATTCTACCGAAGACAGTATCACCTTCTTTAATCTTAATCGGAACTGAAACAGAGGGTGCAATACTCATTTTCATAGTTTTATTATCTTCTTTAAGTTCACCACAAACACCTGCAATTAATTCACCATTAATTTCATAGACACCACTACCTGGCATGTACTCCATCGCACTTCCTAGTTTATCACCTGGTTGTTTCATAATATTATCTCAGAGACGCTATATGATAAAGTATTGCTTTCTTGGTCTTTTTATTTTTAGTATGAAACGGCATTGTCTTATTTAATAGAAAATCAAACTTATAGGCTGATACAATTTTCCCAGAGTTTTCTTCAACAAGTTTTTGAATAAATTCTCTTGTTTCAGCCATATGGATTGTCCAAATATCTGAGGAACTTTCCAGTGCTTTTTCTAGAAAAATAGCATCAGCCCCAGGTCGTTGAGAACCAAATGGAGGATTCATTAGTATCGTGTCGTATGATTCACTAACATTTTCAATAGCCATACTAACCCATTTAATATCTAAATTATTTTTATTAGAATATTCTATAGCTAATTTGAGTGCATCATCATCAATTTCGTACCCCGTTACCTTTGCACCTAATAATGAAGCTCCAATAGCCAATCTACCCGTTCCACATCCAAAATCAGCTACAGTTCCTGCCAGATGACCTAAAGAATTAGCCTGTTTTATTATCTCCAGAGTAATATCAACAGGAGTGGTATATTGTTCAAGTTCTGGTTTAGGTTTTTTAAAATCTGGTGAATTTTGCAATATTTTATAGTTCAAACGGGTCTCCATTTATCATATCCATCTTTCAATAGTGTACCTTCTTCTCTTGCTTTATGGAGATACTGCTCTACTTTCTCCATACTATATCCACCCTCTTCTCTCATTCGATCATAAATTTCTTTTTCATCAATACCTCCAGGTCCTGATTCTTTTACAACAGTTCTTAACAGAGTCATAGGGTTAGCATCTTTCTTTCTTTGATTTGCATCAACACCAAAGAATGCAAAGTCCACATCTCCGCCAAGAGTGACATTAAGGAATAAATTCATTAAATCAATAGCACTATCTGCGTGTTTAACATCAATAGTATTAGATAAATACATTTTAGCTTCAGCTTCAGCCAATCTTATAATAGATTCCAATTGTCTTGGAGTAATGGGCATAGTTTTGTCTTGATCATCTACGCTGTGATATCTTCTTCTTAGTCCAGTATAATATTCTTTTATTTTATATTGAGCTTGTGAAGTCATAATAGGTCTTAATTTTTTAGCATAAGCAATGTACATTTTTAACATACGTGAGCTAATAGGTCCTTCTAGTGATCTTATATCTAAATCACTATCCACAATCTTTTCACCCGGAATTAATGCACCTCCTGTTCTATGACTTTCTAAAATTCTATCAGCTAATAAATTATCTCTTTCAGGGTTAGGCTCATCAATAATTATGAAAAATATGTCAAATCTGCTTAATAAAGAAACGGGCATATTGACCTGAGGTGGAAGTGGCATAGTCATATCGAATCTACTACGGCGTGGATTGGCAGCTGCAAGAACTGAACATTTGGATTTAAGTTGAGCATTTATCCCAGCTTTTGCAATACTAATAGTCTGTTGTTCCATTGCTTCATGCATAGAGGATCTATCTTCTTCAGACATCTTATCTATTTCATCAATACAAGCAATACCTCCAGATGCAAGAACGAGGGTTCCAGCCTCAAGACTCCACCTTCCTTCTCCAAATTCATCTCTAACTGCTGCAGCCGTCAATCCTGCAGCTGAAGTAGATTTACCTGTCGCCATAACACCACGCGGAGCAATTCTTGCAGCAGATCTAAGTAATTGAGATTTAGCTAATCCCGGATCTCCCATCATCAGCATATGGATATCGCCACGAATACGAGTGCCATCTGGTAATTCTTTGTGTACTCCACCAAATTGCTGTAGAGCAAGAGCTCTTTTTTCCCATTCCATTCCAAAAATCGTAGGTGATATTGAATCACGTATTTTTTCAGCTACATCCTCTTGTTGAGATAATTCTTTAATTTCCATTAATTCCGCAGCAGTTGGTTCTATATTTTCATCTTCTCCTATTTTTTCATCTATACTGTGTGCATATAGATAAATATCAAATTCACTCTTTTGCCGTCTACCCTGAAATTGAGTTTTAGGTTTTATTATGCCTACTATAGCCACTCTATCTCCCGGTTGAATTTTATGTGCTAATGAACTTTCAAAGTATGCTGTTAGTCTTTCAGGTTGAGATCCAGGTGGCAAATCTTCAGGATATTCTTGTATTTCTATTTTTTGTGAATCAATAAACTGAGATAAATCTTCTCTTAATTTGAAGTCAGCACATTTACAACCCTCAGAAGTACATTTGATAGGTTTTTCTAAAGTAAAAAAATCTTGAATATAGGAGTTTCGATGTCTTTCCCATTCACATTCAAATAATCCAATTTCCATACGGGGTCTTACTGGAGTTGCTTTTCTAACTAAACCTTTTAGTTTAACAGTACGATAGAGATGTTCTTTTCTCAATCCACTTATATCTACAACATATAATTCATCAGGAATTCCAACAGGTACGACATCTAAATCTACTTTTGTGCGGTGCTCTTCTCTAACTCTAATCTTTGTATCGTCATCTATAAATTCTTGGACAACTTTTTTTGCCGCATCTAGTGTTTCATCTAGATTCCATCTTAGATTACTTGATAGTCTTGCATTAAAGTCTGCAACAGCTTCCCATGTTACACCTACAGATCGGTTACCTTTAGGGTATTCTTTAGATACTTTTTGTATCTCATCTCCATAAGTTGGTATGCTCTTTGAATCAACTCTTTCACCATTACAATTTGGACATATTTTTGTGATAGGTTCAGTATCATCTAACTTTATTCCGCCTTGAATTTTTATTTTACCTTCGCCTTTACAGGTAATACATTTTGGAGCTGAAGCTTCTTTACCAGATTTATCAATTGGTCTGTTTCGGGAGTCTTGGAAGAAAGATCTCCACAATTCCATAAGTTCATCTAAGGGTATGTCATTTGGCAAGGACTATATTCATCTGGGTGCTCCTTAAATGCTTGCCTATACTTATCCGAATATTCGTTTAAAGAAGCTAGGTTTATTTGCTTTAATTTCAGCTTCAAGATTTATTCTTGAATCAACAGCGGCCATAAATTGTGGGTTTATTTCTAATGCTTTATCAAATGCAGAGAGTGCTTCATCTCGCATTTGCATAGATTTCCATAGAACAGTCCCCTTGTTTACCCAAGTGTCAACAACATAAGGATTCAAATCTAAGGCTTTTTCAAAAGCTTCAAGAGCTTCTTCAGGTCTATCAAGAGCATAAAGAATATTTCCTTTGTTTCTATGAAGTGTGTCATCACTATCGTGGGATTTGAGTGCATGATTACAAATGATTAGTGCACCTTTGTTATCACCTTTCTTTCTAAGAACCATTACTAGATCATTGTGAGCTTCTTTCATATCTGCCTTAAATTGTATTGCTTTCTTAAGACATTTTTCGGCATCATCATATTTCTGAACTAACATCTTGGCGTATCCTTTGTTGTACCAAGCTTCAGCATCTTTTGCATTTAATCTTAAAATTGCATTCCAGCATTTATCTGCTTTACCAAATTTCTTTAATTTAGTTAAAAGAATACCCATAGATTTCCATCCCTCTATATCTTTAGGTTTAGCTTGTGTTGCCATGTGGTATGAACGGAGAGCTTCCTCATATTCACCAAGTAATTCGCAGACTTCGGCTTTTCCTTTGAGAGCTTCACCATTCCGAGGAGTATTCTTCAGAACTGTATCAAATGTATTTCTTGCATTATCAGGATCACCTAACTCATATTGTACTTTTCCAAAAGCTAGTCTAGCTTGTAAATCTCCAGAGTTTTCTCTTAAGATTCCATCTAGTAAATTATACGCCCCGTCAAGGTCTCCGTTGTATAATAAATCGTCTAATGTTTTTTGCCACTTTGCTGCCATGTTTACTTTTTGTCAAACTTGAAGAGTCTTGTCTCTTCTCCTACCATTTCTTCTACCACGCTATAAGGTTGTTGTAGGAGCCCCTCAAGCACTCCAGTCAGGCAACCTCCTGTAAAATCGCAATTATGTTCAGAACCAATTATTCCAATTTCAAGAAGGTTTTCTAACTTTACAACAATATGTTCTTCATTAGTGTCTAAAACAAATAAATGCCCTAATCCAGCCTCAGCCCAAGCTTGGTTCAAGACCATATCTAAATCTTCAGTACCCATTTCTATATAATTGGCTGATAGGCTTTTACCAACAGTATGCCCACAGTTAAACAGAATACTACGTGCTTTATCACTGCCAACACTTTGTAGCTCTTTCCATAATGTACCAAGAAAGGTACTTGGCAAAACTAAAATGTCAGATGTTTGTACACCAACATCAGTGTCGTAGAAGTCATCCATAGGGCTTAGCCCTTCTATGACATTCCCTCAAGCATGCTTTCTGATATGTTCTGGAAAGCTTCTCCAACATTTCGACCATCCTTTGCAGAGGTCATCATGAAAGAGGCATTGAGTTTCTTAGATACTTCAGACATTTCTTTCTCACCAAAAAGCGCCTTATCCATTAAATCACATTTGTTAGCAAGTAGAACTACAGGTATTTCTCCAGTTACTTGCATTAAGGTTTTAATCCAGTCAATAGTTGAAAGAAGTGTTTCTCTACGAGTAATATCACAAACAATCATTGCGCCTTCTGAACCACGATAATAGGCTTGTTTTACGTTTCCAAGGGTTTTTTGTCCAGCAACATCCCAAATCATTAGTGTTACATCGATATCTGGCTTTGCTCCACCAGATCTTAGTTGGACTTCTTTCTTTACGATTTTAGCTCCAATCGTTGTTAGATATTTATCATCAAATGCATTGATAACAAAACGGCGGATTAAACTAGTCTTTCCTACAGCAGGATCTCCTAGTACTACAATCTTTTTTGATACTTTCTTAGCAGCCATCATGGTTCTTACCTCGAGGACTTACGATAATTGTCACTCTATTTAATGTTAATGAAGTTTTTATGTAGTTTTTGTTTGTTTTCACATAAATGAGTACTTCTTTGTCCTACTATTATTCTAGTAATGGGTCTTTTGCAATGTGGACAGGGTTCTCCAGTTTTCCTAAAAACTTGTAATTTCTTCCAAAATTCTCCTTTTTTACCTTCAGGTCCTCTAAATGTTAGAAAGGTTGTACCTCCAAAACGTATTGACTTTCTAATAATGTGTCTAATTGATAGATACAATTCATTTACTTCTTTTTTGTTAAGTGTATCTGCAGTCCTTAGAGGATGTAGATTAGCTCGAAATAAAATTTCATCAGCCAGATAATTGCCAATTCCAGCTATGAATTGTTGATTCAGTAATAATGGTTTAAGTGTACCCTTACGCTTTTCAAACATTAATCTAAATTTTTTGGATGTAAATTGCTTACTTAGAGGTTCAATACCTAGATGTCCTACAATTTTTTCAATATCTTCCACAATCCAAACTTTACCAAATTTACGATAATCAACTAAGCACATTTTCTTATTATTGTAAAAATCAAATTCAACAGTAGTATATTTTGGAGTTTCATTTTCTGTTAAATCTATTCTTCCCGTCATCCTTAAATGAATAATAATGTTTGATTGGTCTAAATTAAGTATCAAATATTTCCCTCTTCTATCAAATCCAGTTATTTTTTGATTAATTATGCTGGAAAAATCGGCATCTGAAGCGTTTTTCCATAGTGCTTTACCACCCTTAATTTTCCACCCAATCATTGTTGGTGCTAATCCCGTTCGATAGGAATCGACTTCAGGTAGTTCAGGCATTAATTATGTGAGGCGAGACAGTTTTAATCTCCTGTCCCTGCAACAATGTGCTTAGGTTATACAATACAGCAACACGCAAAGTAGATGAATTTAGTTCTATAGAACCAAATAAGGTTGGAATGTACGTTTGTGGTTTAACAGTGTATAATGATATGCATTTAGGTCATGCTAGAACATATATTGCATTTGATGTAATTCGAAGATGGTTAGAATATTCAGGTTATGAAGTCAATTTCGTTCAGAATCATACTGATATTGATGATAAGATAATTAGAAGAGCTAATAAAGATGGAATTCCAGCTGGAGATTTGGCTGACAAGTATATTGCTAGAACTACTGAAGATTTGGAAAGTTTACAAGTTAGACCTCCCACACATATGCCCAAAGCTACAGATTTCATTAAAGAAATGGTAGAAATAATTTCTAATTTAATTGATAAGAACCATGCATATGTGGTTGAGCCTATTGAAGGGGCTCTTGCACCTGATGTATATTTTGATGTGATGTCAGCTTCAAGCATCTTTGGAACTCTTACAGGCCAAAAAATAGAAGATATGGAGGCTGGAGCTAGAGTAGCCGTAGATACTCGTAAGCGTCACCCTTCAGATTTTGTACTATGGAAAGGAGCTAAGCCTAATGAGCCTAATTGGGATAGCCCATGGGGGATAGGAAGACCAGGTTGGCATATTGAATGTTCAGCAATGTCTTTGAGTCATTTAGGTAAACATTTTGATATTCACGGGGGCGGTATAGATCTCCGCTTTCCACACCATGAATCTGAGATATTACAAACTGAGTGTCATACTAATCATTCTCCAATGTCAAATTTTTGGCTTCATTCAGGACATCTTACAATAAATAAAGAGAAAATGTCAAAATCTCTAGACAATTTCTTTTTAGTTAGAGATGTCATGAAGGAATACAGTGCACCTGTTTTGAGATTTTATTTGTTGAACGGACATTATAGATCTCCAATGGATTTTAGTGATTCTAATTTGAAGGAGTCTTTAGCAGCATATCGTCGTTTAGAAGGAACTTATAATCGTTTTAAAGATTCTGAAATCGCAGGTACAATCGTTTCTTCAGAACTAGAAAAATCTATTGAAGTTTGTAAGGAAAATTTTGTTTCAGCTATGAATGACGATTTTAATACAAGAGAAGGAATTGCTGAATTATTTCAATTATCTCGAATTGCTAATAATTTTAATCCGGACGAATTAGATTTAGATCTTAAGAATGATTTATTGAAGACTTTTGAAACTTATGGAACTAATGTACTTGGTTTATTTTCTTCAGAATCTTTAGATAGCGATATTGAAACTAAGATTAATCAATTAATTTCTGACAGAGACAAAGCACGTCAAAGTAAAGACTGGGCTCAATCAGATTCAATAAGAGATAAACTAACTGAAATGGGAATTCAGATTCAGGATACTCCTGAAGGAACTAAGTGGAATCGTATTTAATTTTAATTTAAGATTCTAATTGTTCTCTTTTTCTGTAATTATATCCGACTATCATTAATACAGATGCAATAGGCATCAATAATGTTCCAAATTCAGGTATTGCTGACCAATCAGATACAGCTTCATCATTATTCCCTGTGGTTGTAAGATAAATCCATGCCTCGCTACCAAGATTGACATAAGTATCCTCAGTCCATAATCCCGCATCAATTAGTGGGTCTGCTGCAGAGTCACAACTTCCATCCGTTCCAGATCCCGTATTCCAACATACACCATCAATCATCCAATCTTTTGTATCTTCACTAAAACCGATATCGCTGCTGGCATCATTATCACCATCATCATCAAGCATTCTAATTCCGTCTGTAGTTCCTACTGTAAGTGTACATGTAGTTGTTGCTTCAGATGCTAGTGTTCCACTAAAACCACAAGAACTAGCTCCATTCCAGATATCCACACCGGTTAAATCCATTGTAAAATCTCCTGAATTATAAATAGTTACAGTATTTGTACTAGGAACTACTTTGCTAATCATTAATCCCCCAGCAAAGGCATTCTTTTCATATTTAGTAAACCGCACTTCATCAATTATACCATTGAAATCAGCTATTCCAGTACTTCCAGACAACTCACCAGCACCAATGTAATATTCACTACTTGCAGGAAAATTTGTGTCGGTGGGAGTTTTGAATCCGGTTGCATCAGGTTCACCAGAAACACGTTCACCATTGATAAATGCATTATATCCTGGTTGTGGGTCATTCCCATCTACATCATAAGAAACAGCAATATGGTACCACTTGCCAGTAACCCATTCGGTTTCACTATTAAACCATTTTTTGTCACTTAATCCACCAGTACATGAATCATAACATAATTCCAGATGTCCATCTCTCATTCCAATTTGAAGCTCATCATCGCCTTCATCAATGGTTCCTATTCCCGTAGTACCGTCACCAATGAATAGAATAGGTATACTCGTAGAACTATCGCCTATGTCAGCTGGTTTAATCCAGGCTTCAAATGACCAATCTTGGGTGAAGAAATTAACTTCAGCTTGATGCCATACATATTCGCCACTTCCATCTAATGTTAATCCATTACCCATTTTACCCGTTGCACTTGTGGTTGGAGTACCTACTGCAGTTAGATGTCTCTCATTTCCACTACTATCCAATAGATTGCCATTGAATCTGTAATAATTGTGTGAATCGGTATCTTCGACATATCTTCCCCCATCAGTGATTGATGTGAATGATTTAGATGAATCTTGGTCACCATTCCATCCTACAATATGTATCCAGTAATTACCTTCAATAATTTCTAATTCTAATTCACTGCCGCTTGCAGCAGCATCTACAATA
>LWDU01042649.1_pt1 | contig 61385 bp, 58 predicted proteins | sample 727161 | NCBI WGS metagenome assembly LWDU01 (sample SAMN04566230, study PRJNA314399) | hydrothermal vent metagenome | isolation source: deep sea hydrothermal plume seawater | place: Mexico: Gulf of California, Guaymas Basin | collected 2004-07-11
AATTAGATCAAGATACTAGCAAAGATCAAGACTGGAACAAAGACTTAAAACGTAACAACTATAGTCCAAATTCTGCCGAACAGATAGGTTTACATTTAAAAGAAAAACCGCATTACAACAACGATTTAGAAGATTTTAGTCCTAAGAATGTCCTAAGTTGTGATTTTAAAAAACTAAGCCTAGACCAGCACCATATATTAAAAAAATGCAGACTTGAAAGTGATACTGACGAGTTGATGAGAATTCTAAAACGCACCAACAAGATGCAATTTCAAGAGCTCATTTTGAATCCATTGATCGAATGTGGTTTTTTCAAGGAAAGCTCAAAGGAAAATTTTCTATTAACGGATAAAAAACTGCCAAGTTGTAATTTTGAGTATATAAGCTCAGATCAAATTCAAATATTAAGAAATTGTAAATTTGAAAGTAGCGCTGACGAGTTGATGAAAATTCTAAAAACATTCTAAATCCTTTAATAAAATGTGATTTTTTTGAACGCACCATTCTAGACAAACCTAAAAGCCCCAATCAAAAATATCGATTAACCAGTAAATTTGTTCGCGCTAAATTGGTTTAGCTGCAATTTAACGGTATTTTTTATAAATAATAGTATTTTCAATGATTTTTTTACTAATACTTTCAAATTTTAGATTTAAGCGATTTTTTTTATAAAATCACTCCATTGCTTGCCTATTGGCAGAATCGTTTAAATTTAGGCTTTTTATTTTTTAACTTGTAACCCATTGATTTTTAATTAATTAATCTATTTTTTTGCTTATTTTTGAGTATTTTGTTATTTTAAGCTTATACTATGACTACTTTTCCGTACCTTTTTTAGTTTTCAATATGAAAGTCAAATTATTATTCATTTTTACGTTATTTTTAAGTGTCAATGTGTGGGCAAACTCCACTGTTTATGTGGTCGATGACAATACTGTAGTTCGCTCAACTAAGTCAGAGGTCAATGATCAAAATATCCTAAAAACTATTAATAAAGATCAAAGTTTGCAGCGTTTAACTATGCATTATTCTGGCTGGTCTTTGGTCACTATTGATGATATTGACGGCTGGGTTCTGTCCTCTCATCTTACAAGTCAGGCGCCTACTGCTATTATTAATGTTGATTATTCTGTTGTTGCTGAAGCAGCTCAATATAAAAAAGAGCTTCAAGCTTTAACCTTTAAACTTTCAGAAGCGAATCAAAAGATTATTCAGTTTAAGGAGTCTAGTGTGCAAATTTCCAACACTGTTGCCACTTTAACGGCATCGATAGATGCTCTATCTCTTGAAAATTCAACCTTAAAGCGATCTTTAGAGATGCAATCAAAATCTGTTATTGATCTCATTAAAGTTAATAAAAATCCTAATAAACCTAGTGAAAATAGCATAAAAGACTCTAACTCCAATAAAAATACCATAGATAAAATTAAGACTAAGGGTAATTCTGATATAAAAATAAATTCAAAAGTTATTAAATCTGATGAAATTACTGCTAACGCCGTTAAGTCTAGTGATAGCTTTAAAGATACCGCTGAATCAATAGTAAACTGGATTTATATTGGTATTGTGGCTATTATTATCTTGCTGTTAGTTTTTATTGCTATTTATAATAACAATAAAAGACGTCATTTTGATTTAAATACTTTAAGACGTTAAGCTTATGTCTGCTTTGGAAGTTAATATTGATACTTTTGATTCTCTTGTTATACAGGAGTCGCATAAGCGCTTAGTGGTTTTAGATATTTCAGCAGAATGGTGTGGACCCTGTAAAATTTTAGAACCTATTATCACTTCTGTTGCTACAGAGTTTGATCAATCTGAGTTTGTTCTAACTAAAATTGAAGCGGAAGATGAGAATATGAAAATTGCTGGTCGCTATGGTGTTCGGGGCTTTCCAACCGTTATTGCCTTTATTGATGGCGAAGAAGTTGATCGCTTTCACTCTGCACAGACGCCGGATTTTGTACGAAATTTCATTGACAATAATTTGGCCAAAATCATATGAAAACAGGAATATTATTAACCAATTTAGGTACGCCTGATGAGCCAACTAAGTCGGCATTAAAGAGGTATTTATCTGAGTTTTTATCTGATCCCAGGGTGGTTGATCCACCGAATAAGCTTGTCTGGTGGTTGGCTTTAAATATTGTTATTTTAAATATACGACCGAAAAAGTCAGCGCTTAATTATGCCAAAATTTGGGATAGTTTTGGCTCTGGATCGCCCTTGCTTAATATTACCCAGTCTCAATTAGATGGTGTAAAAAAGGTGCTATCTGAACAAGATTCCGAGTTAGAGTTTGCAATGGGCATGCGTTATGGTAACCCTTCAATTGCACATGCATTAAACCAACTTAAAGCCAAGGGTTGTGACAAAATTATTGTCTTACCACTTTATCCACAATATTCTAAAACCACAACACTTTCAACGCTTGATGCGGTAAATTTGGAACTTGAAACCTGGTCCAGCCAGCCTGAGATTGTGTTCATTGAACACTATTACCAAAATAGAGCCTACATTAAGGCGTTAAGAGATTCGGTTACAGAGTACCAAGCTGAGCATGGGCAGCCTAATAAGCTCTTAATTTCATTTCATGGGATACCGCAGCGTTATGTTGATAACGGTGATATTTACTATCAACATTGTCTTCAAACCGCTGATTTGCTTGCTGAATCACTTAATCTTCAAGCTCATGAATGGCAAGCCAGCTTTCAGTCAATTTTTGGCCGAGAAGAATGGACTAAGCCTTATACTAAAGATACACTAGAGTCTTTAGCTCAGTCTGGTGTTGAAAATGTCCAAGTGGTTTGTCCTGGCTTTTCGGCTGATTGTCTGGAAACTCTAGAAGAAATTGATGATGAAAATCGTGGATACTTTATGGACGCAGGTGGCAAGACATTTGCCTACATTCCGGCATTAAATACTCGAAAAGACCATATTGATGCAATTATTAACATCCTCTCTGAGCATTTGTAATTAGTTCGCATAATTTATATTATGTTAAATAATATAAATTATTAGTTTTTCCTGTCTATAAATACCCCACCCTATTTGATGTTGCTGGGTTTATATAATTGAATGGGTTGATAGCCTAAGTTAATGTAGTCATTAATCTTGGCTGGACCACTATCAACAACATCAACAATATCAATATAGCCACTAGGTTTTATGCCAAACCATGAGGAGTGTTTGCCACAAACATGTAAGTCGACATCTTCTTTTTGTACAAGACCCTCTAAGATAGACATCGCCTTTTGTTGTTTTTTTGCTCTTTTTCTTAGGAGTTGAAATTGTTCTCGACCATGGGACACAACGGCAATTTCTATATTTGGATATTTATCTTTCAACTGTATTCTTAAATCTTTGATCATGGGCGCAGCCCACTCCCAAGTATTTTTACCTCTTTCAATCAGTTCAAATACCACACCCTCAGGTTCATTGTTGGACTGCAGAAGACGGTCAACACCAGGGTGTGTGTAATTCGCCATTACAGTACTGCTTAAAAGTAATAATATTAGCGCTTTAAATTTAATCATGTATTAACACCTTATCTTTGCTTGTTCGGTAATCATTGTATCGCTTACTCTTTATAATGGCAAATATGTCTAATCAGATTTTTAATATTCAACTGAATAATAAGCAGAATTTTGAATGCCCAGAGAATGATTCAATTCTTGAAGGTGGTCTGCGCCATGGTTTAGCTATTAATTATAAATGTAGTAATGGTACGTGCGGTACTTGCAAGGCAAAACTTATTGAGGGTGAGATAGAAAAAATCAAACATCATGATTATTCACTCTCTACTAATGAAATAGATAATAAAGAATTCTTAACATGTTGTCATGCGCCACGTGCAGATATCAAGATCGAGCTTGATTTAATTGGAGATGTTCGATCAATCCCCATTCAAAGCATCCAAACCAAAATTAAAGATATTCGCTTTATTAACGATGATATGGCGATTGTCAATCTAAGAACGCCAAGATCTCAAACCCTGCAGTTTATGGCTGGTCAAGATGTAGAATTGAGTTTTAAAGGTGTTGTTTCTCGCTACCCTATCGCCTCCTGTCCTTGTCACGGTATGGAATTAGAGTTTCATATTCGAAATCTTAATATTGATAAATTTTCACAAGAAATTTTTTCTAAAAAACTAAAAGCAAAGGCTAGGGTTGAGTTAGTAGGCCCAAAAGGCATGTTTGTACTAAAAGAAACATCCACCAAGCCAATGGTTTTTATTGCTTGGGATGGCGGCTTTGCCCCTATTAGAAGTTTAGTCGAACATGCATTTTCTTTAGAAATGACCAATCCTGTTTATTTTTATTGGGCTTATCCTGCTACCGAACCTTCACCCTATTTTGATAACTACGCACAATCTTGGCGTGCGGTGATGGATGAGTATCATTATCAAACCATTGCGTGTGATTTTGATCGATCTAGTAAAAATGATTGCCATAAGGTAGCTAAACAGATTTATGATTCGTTAGATCATAAAGTGATTAATCAATCTGAACTCTACATTTCTGCTCCAGCTGAAGTTTTGATATATTTAGGTGAATTTCTACTTGATAATGGCTTAGACGAGTCACAGCTAATCGCCTCTCCTATTTAGCAATTTTTTTGTTGTAAATAGGGTTATGATAGAGCCATGCTTCTCATTTATTATGCAGCATTGGTTATTGGGTTAACCGTTCTATTTTCTCGATATGAACGGTATTTACACCTTTTTGTCCTTATTTTCTCAGTTTCAACACTTTATCTTCTTATTGCCCTGGGGTTAAATTACTTGGCTATTTGGATAATAGGATTTATTCTATTATTTATTAATTTGGTTCTATCTGTTGCCTTTATTAGGCTATTACTAATTAAACCTATTGTCTCCCGTTTTGCCAATAAAGCCAAATTTTCTATCAGCGATACTGAAAGAGTGGCAATAGAGTGTGGTGACACTTATTGGGAAAAGCAGTTGTTTATTAATCAGCTTGATTGGCATAAATTATTAAATATTAAAACCAAGTTGTTAAGTCCTATAGAAAATGATTTTATCCATAATAAAGTACCTTTGCTTTGTGACACATTCATTCAATTTGGCTTATCAGATAAGACGTTAGATCAAATCAAATCAGCAGGATTTTGGTCTCTTAATATTCCTAAAAAATATGGAGGACTTGACTTTTCTGCACAGGCACATTCAAAAATTTTGACTCAATTATCTAGCTGTAACATTTCTTTAGCAGTGACTGTTATGGTTCCTAATTCCTTAGGTCCGGCTGAATTAATTTTGCATTATGGCACAGATGAACAAAAAAAAGATTTATTGCCGAAACTTGCCACTGGTGTCCATATTCCTTGTTTTGCATTAACTTCCACTGAAGCGGGATCAGATGCTGGGGCTATGATCGATTCTGGTGTTATTTGTCAGCAAATGCATAATGGTGATAATGTTTTAGGAATTCGCCTCAATTGGGATAAACGCTATACCACTCTTGCACCAATCGCAACACTTATCGGTCTTGCTTTTAAAACCTATGACCCTGAAAACTTAATTGGCACCCAGTCAGATTTGGGCATCACTTGTGCTTTGGTTGATAGCTCTCTTAAAGGTGTAAGTATTGGTCGTTGTCACCACCCTATTGGTTCTAATTTTAGTAATGGCCCACACCAAGGAAAAGATGTGTTTATTCCAATGTCTGCCGTTATTGGTGGTCAAGCAATGATTGGCCAAGGTTGGTTGATGTTAATGGAGTCACTCTCCTTAGGTCGTGGAATATCATTACCTTCATTGTCATTAGCGGGCGTCGAGCTGGGTCTTAAAACTTCGCTTGAATATGCTTTGATTAGGAAGCAGTTTAAGCAATCACTATATCGATTTCAAGGAATTTCAGAGCAGTTGGTATCTATGGCTGCAGACACTTTAATCATGAAAGCTATGAGTAACTTCCATTTAGACTTACTCGACCAGGGGCTTAACCCCTCAGTGAGTTCTGCAATTTTAAAATACCATCATACTGAATTATTACGAACTAATATTAATCGAGCAATGGATATCCATGGTGGCAAGACAGTGATGCTTGGACAGCGCAACTATTTGTCTGATCTTTATCAGGCAATCCCTATAGCTATTACTGTTGAAGGTGCAAACATACTAACTCGATCCATGATTATTTTTGGACAAGGGTTACTGCGCTGCCATCCATTTTTAAAAGATGAAATGGCAAGTCTAGAAAAAAAAGATTTGACATTGTTTAACCAATTATCAGGTCGTCACTTAGCTCACCTTATCAGTGTAAAAATCAAAGGTTTTGTTTTGCAATTAAGCGTTGGTCGCCTTGCTAAGACTCCTAAAAATACCAAAGGATTTGAAAAACATGGTTACCAACAATTGACCACCTTAAGTGCTAGTTTTTCTTTTCTGGTTGAAATTTCATTAATTAAATTTGGTGCAAAAATTAAATTTCAAGAGAGTGTTAATGGAATGTTTTCGGACTTATTGATAAAGATGTACGGTATTTCAACTTTGCTGAGATATCATCAAGTGCTAGGCAATGAGCTTGACAATCTTGTTGAGTGGACTTTACAAAAACAAATTCACCAGTCGCAAGTTTTGCTTAGTGATATTTGTGATCAATTAAATTATTCATCAATATTTAAGTGGGTTATTTTACCTAGAGGTATTAAACAGACATTTCCCAGTATCAAACTACAGGATAAGGTCATTAATCAATTGATTAATAATTCCAACTTAAAAGATATGCTTACAAGTAATGTGATGTATGCAAAGCATAGTGCATTAGATGAATTAGATGAAGCTTATATACTTGCACTAGAGGCTGAAAAGGTTTATAAAAGAGTTGGATATGTTGATAATTTTGAAGCCATTGATGCACTATTAGATAAACAGCTAATTAATGTCGATGATCATCAGTTGTTATTACGTTTAACTAAGTTGCGTCAAAAAATATTAATGGTGGACGATTATGAAGATTAACAAGGTTGGTATTTTAGGCAGTGGGACGATGGGTGCACAAATTGCAGCTGTATTTGCCAATGCAAACATCCCTACTTTGTTGTTTGGTCATGCATCTCATGTTAAAGATGATTTAAATAATATCAAAAACTTAAAACCTGAGGCGTTCACCCATCCCTCTCAACAATCTTGGATTTATCCAGCTTCTTTTGAAAATGATTTGGCTAAATTAAAAGAGTGTGATTTGGTTATTGAGGCAATTGTTGAGAATTTAAGTGCCAAGCAAGATCTCTTTATTAAGGTGATTCCTTATTTATCTGATAGTGTTGTTTTATCAACCAATACGTCTAGTTTGAGCATTGAACAAATTGGAGAGAATTTAGGTAAATTTAAGAATCAATTCTGCGGCATCCATTTTTTTAATCCACCACGTTATATGTCTCTGGTTGAGTTAACACCAACCAAACAAACTGATACTAAAATATTAGACCAGCTAGAAGGTTTTTTTACCTCAGAACTAGGTAAAAATATTCTCCATACTAAGGACGAGTCTGGCTTTGTTGCTAATCGTATTGGGGTTTTTTCTATGGCAACTTGTATCTATCATGCTAATAGACTAAATCTTAATTTTGATACGGTTGATGCCTTGACAGGAACTCAATTAAAACGACTAAAAAGCGCAACTTTTAGAACGGCTGATTTAGTTGGATTAGACATTTTAAGTCATATTTTAAATCAATTTTATCATGTGCTTGAAGAAGACCCTTGGCGTGCCTATTTTAAAAATCCTCAGTGGTTAAAGCAATTATTAAAGCAACATGCACTGGGTGAAAAAACCAAGACTGGTATTTATAAAAAAGAGAATGGTGAAATTAAAGTTTATCAAATAGATGATAAAAATTATATCAAAGCTAACTATGAGATTGATTCTTCCGTTAAATCTATTTTAAAAACAGATAGCTCCCTATGGATTGCCAAGCTTAGAGCTAATCAACACCCTCAATCGCAGTTTCTTTATTCAGTGATTAAAGACACTTGTCTTTATAGTGCTTATCACTTACAAACGATCGCGATCTCAGCTAGAGATATTGATTGGGCGATGCGCTGGGGTTTTGGCTGGGGAGTGGGAATTTTTGTTCTTAGAGGATGATCCAGCCATGTCATTACCTCCTTGGATTAACAACTTGTCAAGCTTTTATACTGATGATGGTGCGTATTCGCCTAGTGAGAAAAAATTTATTCCTTATTCTAATCATCCGGTTTATGATCGCCAGCTGTATCGTCCTTCGCTAATGGGCGAGCGTCAAAATAGGCGAGAACAGATTATTTTTGAAAATGATTCAGTTAAATTCTTTCATGAGAATGATGGTATTACGGTCTTTAGTTTAAAAACCAAGTTACATACTTTGAATTTAGAAATGATTGAATCACTACAACAAGCCATAAAAATTTCCGAACAAGAGTTTAAAGCTATGATTTTATGGCAAGATAGCGCTCCTTTTTGTGCAGGCGCTAATTTATATGAGATTGTTGCTGGTGCTAAATTAGGCATGATAGATCATCAAAATTTATATACTAAGTTTAAGAAAAAAGCCTGGCAACTATTTAAACCTAATTTACCAAATATTGATGATTTAAGGCCTATCAATGAAGTAATTGAATTATTGCAGAAAACTCTAATGTCACTTAAATACAGCAAAATTCCAACTATTGCAGCAGTTGAAGGTTTGGCATTGGGTGGCGGCTGTGAATTGTTGATGCATTGTAATCGTCGAGTAGCTCATACAGAAAGCTACATTGGTTTAGTAGAGATGGGTGTTGGGCTAATTCCTGCGGGTGGTGGCTGTAAAGAGATGGCTAGACGAGCGGCAACTAGAAAAGATAGCTCTACTGCATTGAGTCAATATTTTGAGCAAATCGGGTTGGCCAAAGTATCTAAAAGTGCACGATTAGCTGTTGATATGGGATATTTAGATCAGCAGGATGTTATTGTTGCACAACGACTAGAGTTATTATATTTTGCTAAGATGCAGGCGCAAATTATGATTGATGGGCAATATCGTCCAGAAGATCTATATCAAACCTTTAAAGTTGGTGGTGTTACTGCAAAAGCTAGCATATTAGCACAATTGACCAATATGAAGGTTGGTGGCTTTATTTCCGAACATGATGAATTAATTGCACAAAAAATTGCAGATGCCCTTTGTGGTGGTGAACTCGATGCCAACACTGTGGTTGATAGTCAATATTTATTAGATTTAGAAAAAGCTCATTTTATCGAGCTGTTGAAGTTGCAAAAAACGCAAGATAGGATTGAGCATATGTTGATCAAACACAAACTGTTAAGGAATTAATATGTCAGAAACAGTCTACATTGTTAATAGTGTTAGAACCCCTGTTGGTAAGGCCGGTGGTGTCTTTAAAAAAATTCGTCCTGATGATTTACTTAGCTTTGTTTTAAGCTCTTTGTTGGAGGACAGTCCAAGTATTGATCCTCTAACAATCGACGATGTTATTATTGGCTGTGCAATGCCAGAGGCTGAACAAGGTCTTAATGTTGCTAGAATCTCTGCTTTACTCGCAAATTACCCTCATTCAGTCCCTGGTGTGACGGTGAATCGTTTTTGTGCTTCAGGTTTACAATCTATCGCCTATGCAGCTGACCGAATTCGTTTAGGTGAGGCGGATGTAATGGTAGCTGGGGGTGTTGAGTCAATGAGCATGATTCCAATGATGGGGCATCATCCTGCTTTTAATATCAAAGTTTTTAAGACAGATAATGTGGGCCTTGCCTACGGCATGGGTGCTACTGCTGAGTTGGTGGCTAATAAATATCATATCGATAGAGATTCGCAAGATCGTTTTGCTTTTGAATCTCATCTAAAAGCCATTAATGCAGTTGAGCAAAATTATTTTAAAGATGAAATAAAGCCATACAATGTTATTACCAAATCTTACAATTTAGAGTTACAAAAAGTAATACATCAATCTAATATTGTATCTATGGATGAAGGCATTAGATTTAACACTTCAATTGAGCAGCTGGAAAAATTGAAACCTGTATTTAACCACCAAGGATCAGTTACCGCGGGCAATAGCTCACAAATGAGCGATGGTGCTAGCGCTATTTTGCTATGTAGTGAAAAAGCACTCAAGCGTTTTGATTTAACACCAATAGCACGGTTTGTTGGTTATGCGGTAAGTGGTGTCGATCCTAAAATAATGGGAATAGGTCCAGTCTTGGCCATTCCAAAAATATTGACACAATGTGGGCTTAAGCAGCATGACATTGGCCACATTGAGCTTAACGAAGCCTTTGCCGCCCAAAGTCTAGCTATTATTCGAGAATTGAAACTAGATCCAGCTATTGTTAACCCTTTGGGGGGAGCTATTGCCTTGGGCCATCCATTAGGTGCGACTGGAAGTATTAGAACTACAACGCTACTTCATCATTTACAAAGAACTAATACACGTTACGGCATGGTAACAATGTGTATTGGTGGCGGCATGGGGGCTGCCGGTATTTTTGAAAAACTATGAATAATAAGTTGACACATTTAACGCAAATACTAGATGAGGCGTTTTCCAAAAAACCTGACCATCCAGCATTGATTGGCTTGGGTAAGCCAATGCATTATGATGAACTGTATAACCATAGTATTTGTCTATCAAATTACTTATCGTCTCAAGTTAATAAAGGCGTAGTTGGCATTATGATGCCTAATATTTTGGCACAACCTGTTAGCCTTTTTGGAGCCTGGTATGCTGATCGGACGGTGACATTAATTAATCCGCTTTACACGAGTACAGAGTTATTAAAACAATGCTTAGATGCTCAAGTTAGTACGATTATTGTTGCCAAGGTATTTTATAAAAAACTTGCTCCTATCCTTAAAGATACCAAAATAAAATATATTGTTACAGTTGGTATTGGGGATTTTCAACCATTTTTTAAGCGACAGATTGTAAATCTTACCACCTGCCTTAAAGGCAAATCATTTAGAGTTCAAAAATACTCTCAGTTTAATTATGCGACGCTAAACCATATAGTTAGTAATTATTCTAACAAGCCTAAGATTGGAAGATTTAAAAACAAAATAGCCTTGTTACAATATACTGGAGGGACAAGTGGAACCCCTAAACCTGCAACCTTAAGGCATTCTAATATTTTAGCCAATATTAATCAACTTGAGCACTGGCTCCCAGAAGATATCAATAGTGATAGCATTATCTTAACCGCCCTGCCACTTTATCATGTCTTTGCGTTAAGCGTTAATTTCTTGTTATTTATGCATATCAAGGGCACCAATGTATTGGTACTTAACCCAAGGAATATTAAACAATTAATTAAACCGATTAAAGAATACAGTATTAGTGTGATTACTGGTGTAAATACACTGTTCAATGTATTGATTCGACACAAAGACTTTAAAAAAATTAACTTTTCAAATTTAAAGTTGACCGTATCAGGGGGGATGCCGCTAGATAAAAAAACGTCAGACCAATGGCAGCTAGTAGTTGGAATGCCTATCTTGCAAGGGTATGGACTGAGTGAATGCTCACCAGTTGTTAGTGTTGAAGACTCTCAAACAAGTGAATTTAGTGGATCTGTTGGAAGGCCTTTGATCGATACTATGATTAAAATTTTTGATCCAGAATTAAACGAACTAAAGATCAATAAAATTGGCGAAATTGGCATTAAAGGACCTCAGGTAATGAAATCATATTGGCACAGAGAGGAGTTGAACAAAAAAGTTTTTACCATAGACGGTTATTTTCTTAGTGGTGACTTAGGTTATTTAGATGAACATGGCCGAATTGTTATTGTTGATCGGGTGAAAGATATGGTTATTGTTTCAGGATTTAATGTTTACCCGTGTAATGTAGAGCAAGTATTGGATCAGCACCCAGATGTTTTAGAGTCTGCCTGTGTTGGTATTGATCACAAGGTTAGTGGTCAAACTATCAAGGCTTTTGTTGTTAAAAAACCAGACTCAACACTTAAGAAAAAGTCGCTTATTAATCACTGTAAAAAACATCTTGCTCATTATAAAATTCCAAAAAAAATTGAGTGGGTTGAATCATTGCCAAAATCTACTGACGGAAAAATTATTAAGAGATTATTAAATAATTAATAAAAATAGATTTTTTTGTATTTTTACCCCAACTATTGGCCTATAAGGCTTTACGCTTTTTATTAGAAAAAAGTAATATTATGGCATTATAAATTAATGATATTTACACGCTACATTTGCTGAAATTATTTTCATTTATTTTCATTCTCGCAATCCCTTTTGTATCAATATGTTTTGTGATTTTGAGCTATTTATGACAAACACACCCCTTGCAAAAAAAGGCAAAACACACTATATTTAGTTGCAGTTATCTTATATTAACACTATATGTAGTGTTTTTTACTCTGGGGGAGTATGAATCAAAATATTAAAGTCACCAAGCGAAATGGTCAGCAAGAGTCAATCGATATGGAGAAAATCCATCGCGTGGTACACTGGGCATCTCAAGACCTAAAAGGGGTGAGTGTTTCTCAAGTTGAAATCAATGCACAACTGGCATTTTTTGACGGTATTAAGACTGAAGATATTCATGAAACTATTATTAAATCAGCTGCTGATTTAATCTCTACAGATTCTCCCGATTATCAGTATTTAGCTGCGCGTTTGGCTATCTTTCATTTGCGTAAAAAAGCCTTTAAATCTTTTACCCCGCCCCCCCTTTTTGAGCATGTAACAAAATTTACTGATTTAGGTATTTACGATAAAGATATTTTAGATAAATATACGAAAGCTGAAATTCAAGAACTTGATGAATACATTGATCACTGGCGTGACATGAAGTTTTCTTATGCTGCTGTTAAACAGCTTGAAGGAAAATACTTAGTGCAGAATCGTGTTACTGGTGCTATTTATGAATCTCCGCAGCAGCTTTATATGTTGGTGGGTATGTGCTTATTTCAGGAGTATACAACCCAAGCTAGAATGGAGATTGTTAAGCGCTTTTATGATGCTGTTTCTAATTTTAAAATTTCACTTCCAACGCCAATCATGGCGGGTGTTCGCACTCCTACTCGTCAGTTTTCGTCTTGTGTTTTAATTGAAGCAGATGATGATCTTGATTCAATTAGTGCAACTGCAGGCGCTATTGTTAAGTATGTTTCTCAGCGTGCTGGCATCGGTGTTAATGCAGGACGTATTCGTGCTATTGGTAGTCCTATTCGCAATGGTGAGGCAACACACACTGGCTGTATTCCTTTTTACAAACACTTTCATACAGCGGTTAAATCTTGCTCTCAAGGTGGCGTTCGTGGTGGTGCAGCTACCCTATTTTATCCATTGTGGCATTTAGAGGTTGAAAGCTTACTGGTGTTGAAAAATAATACGGGTACTGATGAAAATAGAATTCGTCATTTAGATTATGGTGTGCAATTTAACGGTCTGATGTACCAGCGTTTTTTAGAGGATGGCAACATTACGCTTTTCTCACCGCATGAGGTGCCCGGCTTGTACGATGCATACTTTGAAGATCAAGCTGAATTCAAACGTTTGTATGAGGTCTATGAGCAAGATGATTCAATTCGCAAGCAAACTATTAAGGCTAGAGATTTATTTGCCAAGTTTATGCAAGAGCGTGCCAACACGGGTCGCATCTATTTACAAAATGTTGATCATTGCAATACTCATGGTGCATTTGATCCAAAAGTTGCGCCAGTTCGTCAATCAAATCTTTGCATGGAGATTACCTTACCAACTAAGCCGCTACATTCGGTTCAAGATGAAAATGGCGAGGTGGCACTGTGTACGCTTTCTGCAGTTAATCTTGGCGCACTAGATTCACTGGATGAACTTGAAGATATTACCGATATTATTGTTCGTGCTTTGGACTCGCTACTTGATTACCAAGATTATCCAATCAAAGCAGCGCAAATTGCTAGTATGAATCGTCGTACATTGGGTATTGGTGTGACAAACTTGGCTTATTATTTGGCCAAAAATAATGCTAAATATTCTGATGGATCGGGCAATGAATTAATTCACAATACTTTTGAGGCTTTACAATACTATTCATTAAAGGCATCAAATATTCTGGCCAATGAAAAAGGTGCTTGTCCTTTATTTCACGAGACTCAGTATGCTAAAGGCATTATGCCAATCGACACCTATAAAAAAGATGTCGATGCATTTTGCAGTAGTGAGTTAACCCTAGATTGGGATCAATTGCGTAGTGATATCAAAGAAAATGGCTTAAGAAACTCAACTTTAACTGCACTAATGCCATGTGAAAGTTCATCGCAAATCTCTAATTCAACCAATGGCATTGAACCGCCAAGAGGCTTTGTTTCGGTTAAACAGTCTAAAGACGGCATCTTAAAGCAAATCGTACCGGATTATGAAAATTTAAAAGATAAGTACGAGCTACTATGGGAGATTAAAGGTAATGAGGGTTATTTGCAGCTTTGTGCCATTATGCAAAAATTTGTCGACCAATCAATTAGTGCTAATACACATTATGACCCTTCTCAATTTGAGGGTAACCGAGTGCCAATGAAGCTATTCTTAATGGATCTTTTGAAGGCTTATAAATATGGCGTGAAGACACTTTATTATCATACGACGCGTGATGGCGGTGGCGATGATATGCTTGAAAAAGAAGATGATAATGCCTGCGCTGACGGCGTTTGTAAACTTTAACGGAATCAATTATGTCATATACTATTTTTAATAAAGCAGCTATCGATACATTAACCCAGCCAATGTTTTTTGGTGAGACGGTTAACGTTGCTCGTTTCGATAAGCAAAAGTTTGAGATGTTTGAAAAGCTTACGGAAAAGCAGTTGTCTTTCTTCTGGCGACCTGAAGAGATTGATGTCTCCAAGGATAGAATGGATTTTGCTAAATTATTGCCGAATGAAAAGCATATTTTCCTCTCTAATCTGCAATATCAAATCTTACTGGATTCGGTTCAAGGGCGCAGTCCTAATATTGCTTTTTTACCAATTGTCTCATTACCAGAATTAGAAAATTGGATTGAAACCTGGTCTTTTTCTGAAACAATCCACTCGCGTTCTTACACGCATATTATTCGTGCCATTGTTAATGAGCCAGGTGCTGTGTTTGACGATATCATGAAAACAGAGCAAATCATTGAGCGCGCTGAAAGTGTTTCTAAGCATTATGATGAGCTTATTAAGTGTTCTCAGGCTTATTTACTTCATGGCGAGGGTACGCACGATCTAAATGGCGAATCAACCACCATTGATCTTAAATGTCTTAAGCGCAAGCTTTATTTAACCATTATGTCGGTTAATATCTTAGAAGCGGTGCGTTTTTATGTATCTTTTGCATGTTCGTTTGCATTTGCTGAACGTAAAGTAATGGAAGGAAATGCTAAGATTATTAAGATGATTGCTCGTGATGAAGCACTACACTTAACTGGCACTCAGCATATTATCAATATTATTCGTGATGGCAAAGATGATCCAGAGATGACTAAAATTGCTGCTGATTGTGAAGAAGAAGTGATTGAAATGTTTAAAGATGCTTGCGAGCAAGAAAAGAATTGGGCGGAGTATTTGTTCCGTGATGGCTCAATGATTGGTCTGAATGCTGACATCCTAAAACAATATCTTGAATATATTACCAATATACGTATGAAAGCGATTGGCTTAACACCTATTTTTGATGAATGTACAAACCCACTACCGTGGATTAATCATTGGCTGGATTCTGATAATGTTCAAGTAGCACCTCAAGAAACAGAGATTACTTCTTATTTAGTTAGTGCTATTGACAACACACTAGAGCAGGATGATTCTGATTTTGGCGACTTTAAACTGTAATTGATTAATGTTTAGAATCGATATTAATAATATCAACGGTAAAACCGAATCGCTTTATGTGTATGGTGAGCAATCGATTCTAACTGAGCTGGAAGATCATAGCATACTCATTAACCACTCTTGTCGACAAGGTCATTGTGGCTCTTGTGTTTTACAATTGCTTAAGGGTGATGTCATGCATCAAGATTGTTTGGTGCCGTTATCTCGAGGTGAGATTCTAGCCTGTCAAGCTAAACCTATTACTGACATTGAGATCGGATCAAGAAATTGATAGGTTATGAATGTAGCCTAGTACTTCTTGGCTATTGCCTTTAAAAATAACACGATCCAGTTTCTTTTGAATTTGATAGTTATACATCGGGTCGTAATAATCAACTAGAAGCGACTCTACAATAGGCACAAAACCATCAAAATTGTTTGTACTTTGGTAGTTATTTAGCGCTAATTGCACTTGTAGTTTCATGGCTTTATAGCGCTCTAACCCTAATCTTTTTTGTATCTTTTCTAGGCTTCGAAGCCAGTAGTTGGCAAAGTTATCAAAGCCTTGATCGACATCTTGAGCAATAAAATTATCATGCATGTGAATGACATAAGCATCCATACTAACTTGAACGCGTTCTTGCGTAGTGGCCTCTAATAAAATTAGATCGGCCTGAGAGGTTTTGTTTTTAACACAATCAGGAATGTGAACAGTACCAACATTAGCGCCCTCGTCTTCAAAAATTAAATGCGAGTAATCTTGTTTTTTAATTAACTCAATCGCAAGCTCATTCTCAAAAGAAATTTGGGTTGGCTGAGGTGTTGTTGTATTGCCAAAAGCAGAGCCTCGATGATTAGCCAAACCTTCTAAGTCAATCTGTTGGTGGATTTGATCTAGCAGTAAGGTTTTGCCACAGCCTGTTTGCCCGCCAATGACGACAGCAGTGGTGTTAGCCATGATACGATCAGTTTCATCAATAAGATAGCGACGTAGGGCTTTGTAGCCACCTTTTAGGCGTGGATAGTCAATACCTGTTGCTTCATAAATCCATTGCTGAGCAATTTGACTGCGCATGCCGCCGCGAAAGCAATATAAAGCACCATCAGGGTGTTTTTTGATAAATTCAAGCCAGGTATCAAGTCGCGCTTGTTTAACCTCACCTTGTACCAATTCATGGCCTAGTAGTATGGCTTTATCCTGACCTTTGTTCTTATAACAAGTGCCAACAAGCTCGCGCTCTTTATCACTCATTAAGGGTAAATTCTGCGTATGTGGGAAAGCGCCCTGTGTAAATTCAATCGGTGCACGCGTATCAAACATAGGTGTATCACTTGTAACAAGTGTACGGAAATCTTGAAGTTGAGTAAGTGACTTACTCATTGATGGTGACAGTTGCTATGCTACTATCTGATTTGATAATCTCGCCAATAGCTTCTAGCTCAAAGCCTGCTAAGCGCATTACACCTTGGAATTCATCTTGGGCTTTGTCATTAACCATTATCAATAAGCCGCCACTGGTTTGTGGGTCGCAAATAATAGACTGAACTTCTGATTTCATTTGGCTCAAGTGTTGGCCGTAACTATCAAAATTACGCTGTGCACCACCTGGTGAACAACCATTTTTCAAATAGCCATGAATGTTTGGTAATGTTGGCACCTTTTGATAATCAACAATAGCAGAGACACAAGAGCCTTGGCAAACCTCTACCAAATGTCCGCCCAGACCAAAGCCTGTTACATCTGTAATCGCATTAATGCCTTCAATTTTAGCCAGCTTGGAGCCAATGTCATTCAATTGACACATGGTGTCAATAGCGCGAGTCTCATCTTCTTTGGTGATTTTCTTTTGTTTTTGTGCAGTGGTTAGAATGCCGATGCCTAAAGGCTTGGTTAAATAGATTTTGTCACCCACTTGAGCGGTTGAGTTTTCTTTAAGGTGTTTAATCGCCACTCTACCAGTAACTGCTAAGCCAAAAATCGGTTCTGGTGCATCAATACTATGACCGCCTGCTAAAGAGATGCCTGCTTCAATGCAAACACTACGACCACCCTCAATGACTTGTTGTCCCACTTCAGGTGGAAGCTTATCCAGTGGCCAGCCAAAAATAGCAATAGCCATGATAGGTGAGCCACCCATGGCGTAAATATCGCTAATTGCGTTGGTGGCAGCAATGCGTCCAAAGGTAAATGGATCGTCAACAATTGGCATAAAGAAATCTGTGGTGCTGATAATCGCCTCACCATTGCCTAAATCGTACACAGCTGCATCATCACGCGATGCATTACCTACAAGTAAATTAGCATCATCAATATCAGTCAGTGAGGATTCTAAAATCGTATCCAATACTTTAGGAGATATCTTGCAACCACAGCCTTGACCATGACTGTATTCAGTGAGTTTAATGTTCAGATTTGATGGCATTAATAACATCCTTTTTTCTAATTTTGTATTGGGCATTTTTATAAATATTTGCCTCTAGTTGTTGCAATATAGTGCTTAAACTTGCCATATTGAGTGGTAATAATAAATCAAATAAAGCTTTATCATTCCTACTTAGCTTAATTTGAGTGATTAGGTTTTTATCTTTAATGATGCCTCTATTTTTAATCTTAAACAGAAGTATTCCAATAAAAATTCCAATCAAAATACCAAATAATAGGTAGCTGTATTTTAGATTGTTCGCCGGAGAATTACTATTAATGTGTGATAGATTTTGATCTATTTTAACGGTTGGTTGCTTTTCAAGTTTGGCGTGCTTCACTTGGATGTTAATAGGCTGAGTGGCAATGTGTTTTTTGCGTTGGGTGGCTTTGTCAAAATAATCAAGCGTAAAACTAGGAATGATGAAATCTTGCTCGCCAACAATGGCAAATTTTTGCTGCCATTGTTGGTAATCAAATTCAGACTCATCACCATAGATGGTGGTATTGGCGATAGCTAGATTATATTTTTCAATGTCTTCAAAGTTTCCATTGCCGCGTATTGTAATAATGAGGTTGACTGCCTTGCCTGATTCAGACTTGCTTGTATCAATGCGGGCTTCTATTTTAAAGTCACCAAAAATTCTAAGTTCATCTGGCAAAGGTTTGACGGTTAGAGTCAGTGAATTAGAACGGATTTTAATTGTTTTTGAGGCTTGAGAGTTTATCGAAAAATTACCAAATACCCTGGTGTTTTGACTGCCAACAATCGCCATAACTGGCGGAATATCAAAGTGGCCAAAATCATCGGCAACAATTTTATAGTTAAGCGTATGAATATTATAATTTTCGTCTGAAGCTTGATCAGAGTTGTTATTTTTTATAAAAAATAAGCCGGCCACCTCAGGTATTACTAAGTTTAACTGCATACCTTTGGTGGCTGTTTTCTTTTCTTTAATGGTGACGGTTAGCTCAACCTCGTCACCAATGAAAATGGATTTTTTATTAATTTTAGCTTGTAGTATGTAGTTATCACCCATCTTGGTTTTAACGGGTGTCTTAAGGCTAATATCAATTGGCAAGGTATCTTGCTTTACACCATCAACTGTTAGCGTATAGGTTGGAATGGTTAAAGCAGATTGCGGTGAAAAAGCATAAGATTGATTGATGGATCTCGAGCGTTTTCCATTAATAATTAAAATTTTTTGAGAATTACTAGTATATAAAACAGGGTTCCCAGCTACGGCATCAATAACTGGAAAGATGACATTATTGCCATCTGAGCTTATGGTTAAGATTACTTGATCGCCCGGATAAAACCATGACTGACTAACACTGGCTGTGCTGAGTGCAAAAACAGACGTGTTAAGGATTAAAAATAAACTACCAAGGATTTTGTTCATTATTGTCTTGTTGGTTATTGAGAGGGATCATAAGGGTTCTGAGTTTCTTATTAAGCGATTTCTCCCATCGCTGCTGTTTGATTGTATTGAGTTTATTTCTTTGCTGCTGTTTGTTTTTAGTTTTCTTTTTACTGTTTTTGTTGTTAGGGTTTTTCTTTTTCTTATTTTTAGCTTTTTTATTTTCTTTATTATTTGATTTTTTTCTTTTTTGTTTTTTTAACAACTCTAAATTAAACGTCGCATCTTTGTCAGATTTTAACTTCAAAGCGGCCTTGTAGCTATCAATGGCTTCATTAATTTTCCCTGATTTGGCATAAGCATTGCCTGAATTGTATAAACGATCAAAGCTAAGGTCGTTGCGCTTTACACTTTGATACTTCTTTAAAGATTGTTTGTATAGGCCTTGTTTGTATAGGCTGTTTGCTTGATTTAAGCGTGCAGCATCATTATCAATGTTGTTAAATTTTTCACCAGCAAGTTTAAATTGTTGATTTTCATAGGCGTTATTAGCTTGATAAATACTCAAAAAGTCAAACAGACCCGCTTCCACATTAAAAGAAAACAGTAGTGTGAATAAGAGCTTCATGGCTTTCTTGGTAGTGAGAAAAAAACAAAAAATAACAACAATAAAGCAAGTGACAATGGGTAATAAAACAGTTGTTGTTTTTGAATGATGCTTGTATCTTTGCTGCTTGAAAGCTGTTTGAAGTTATTAATAAACTTAGATAAGACTTCACCACCCAGTGAATATTTCAAATAGCCACCTTGAGTATGTTTACCAAGATCTTTAATATGTGGATTACTTTTAACAATCACAAGGTTGCCATAAGCATCTTCTAAAATTCCAGATTCAATGGGAATGCTACTGCCCTGCTCACTAGCAACATCAAAGATAAATACTTGAATGTTGTGCTCATTGGCAAAATCAATCTCATCGCTAAAATCAGTTCTATCACCACCGTCGGTTAACAATAATAATTGTTTTGTCGAAGTGTGGTCAAACAGCTCATTTGCAGAATTTAAAATATTGAGTATATTGGTGCCTGTCAAACTAATGCTATCTAGGTATAGGTTTTTAATCAAAAATTTAAGACTGGAAAAATCATCGGTTAGTGGTGATATTAAAAATGCCTGATTGGCAAAGCCTAAAATAGCAATACGAGTATCTTTAATCTTATCAAGGCTGTTAAGCAGTTTATTTTTTGCGAACTCAAATCGATTAGGGTAGATGTCATTAGCCAGCATAGACTTTGACATATCAATTGCAATGATGATATCGCTAAGTTGCTTACTTACCTTTATTTCGCCACTTTCAAGCGTAGGCCTGCTAAGCGCAATAAGAATTAACATCATGCTTAGCAACAACAACTTAAGCCGTGTTTTTGTCGATGTCTTGTGATTGTTCAGGCTAATTTTGGCCAGCACTTCTGCTGAAAATAGATCTTCTATATGGCTATTTTTACTATGGATAAAAAACCATAATAATGCCACAGGTATGATCAGATATAGCAGCTCTATTTGTTCAAAATCCATGTGTTTTTTCGCCAAAAATAAATCAATAAAAATACTAATGATAGCCCTAGTGGGTAATGAAAGTAATAGGTTTTTTTCTCATATTTGTGAATGTTAATTTTGCTTTTTTCTAACTGATTGATTTGCTTATAAATTTTCTGAATGCTTTCCTTACTATTAGCTGAAAAGAATTTAGCACCAGTACTGTTGGCGATATGCTTGAGTATATCGGCATTGTAGTCGCGCTCATTGCCTACTGCCACAGTATAAATTTTAATTTTGTTTTTCTTAACGCGCTCAAGTGCTATATCCAATGGTACGCTATCAGCATTATCCTTACCATCCGTTAGTAAGATGGCAATGCGCTCTTTAGATTTAGAATTATTGAATAGCTTTGCACTTAAAAATAACGCTTCATAAAGTGCAGTTTTACGCCTACCAGCCACTCCAATTTCAATGTTATTAAGCATTTTTATAACGCTTTTTTTGTCATATGTGAGCGGCACAACTGTATAGGCAAAATCTGCAAAAATACTGAGCGCTAATTTGTCAGTTTTACGTTGTGAAATAAAATCAATCATAATTGATTTAACGATTTTAAATTTGTCCTGATAGGCCATTGAACCAGAGGCATCTAAAATCAAGGATATTTCATGACCTTTTGAATTATCCAAAATTATTTGCTGTGTTTTAATTGGACTAGCAAGTCCGATCACCAGCAAGCCAAGAGAAGTAGCCTTAAGAATATTGAGTAGTAATTGTTTGGATTTGGTAAGACTGGTTAATAACGCGGTATTTGGAAAGTAGATGGCACGCTTTTTTTCTTTGCAAAGTAGCATGCAACCTGCAATTAGTATTAGCAGTAGAAAGGCATAAGGATTCTCAAAGCTCAGCATTAATAAAATCCTTAATTTTTTCTATTAATACTGGATCAAGCTCAGCAACTTGTTTCTTATATTTGTATTGCGTTAATGCTTGATTTATCTGCTTAAGTTGATCCTTGTTATCATGATTGCACAAATATTCAGTGTATTTCTTAAAGCTATAAGCTGTCTTTTTGCTGTCTGAAAAATCAAGATTTTGTAATTTCTGAACGGCAATTTTTCGTTTATCGTTGCGCCTTGATATTGAGACTTTCCAATAGAAAAAGATAGCTATTAATATGGCAATAAATACAATTATTAGAAGATAAACTAAGGAGTTGTCGCTAATGGCAACAATTGGTTTAATGTCTTTTAACTGGTTCATTATCGTAGGATTTGACTCAGTTTAATAAAGGCGTTATCGTCTGTATATATTTTTCCGACATTAACACCATGTTTTGAAAAATGAGATAAAAGCTGATCATCTTGAGACAGTAGTTTTGTCTGGTATTTGCTGGCCAATTTTTTGCCCATATTTGCCTCAATGGTACGTCCATTTTCTGTACTAACCAAATCTAACTCTGAGGCAAACAAGGGTAATTCTTCAAGCTTATCTCGCACGATTATCGCATTAATTTGATGCTTATGAGCCATCAAAGAGTAGTCATGCATTTGATAAAAATCTCCAACAATAAAGCTTAATGATTTTCTCTGTTGCAAGAGGTAATCATCAAGAGTCTTAAGGTCAGATTGAATATTTAATAAATCCCAAGACTGTATTGCTTCAATTACTCGAAGTACGTCACCTGTATTGTTAAGGTGGAATAATTTTGGCTCACCATTTGTAAAAAATAGTAGCTGAGTTTTATTTTGTTGTTTAATCGATGAGCAGCCTAACAAGGCGATAATTTCAGCAATAGTGTCACTTTTCAAACGCTGGGAGCCAAAGTGTAGACTGCTTGATAGTACAACACAAATGAGTACATTGATCTGCTTGTTTTCATTAAAGACATTGGTTTGCAGATCACCAGTTTTGGCGCTGGCCGAAAAGTTTATTTTACGAACATCATCACCCGCTTCATATGGGCGAATTTCACAAAAATCCAAACCTTCGCCACGTATTTTTGATAGCTCTCCAGCTGACTTATTGGTAAAAACATTCTTCTTAGCGCGTAATAGTATCTCTTGGGCTAGCATGATAAAGCTTAGGGAGTTTTGATGGCTTTAAGTATTTTTTGGATGATGAATTGTGTGCTGATATTGTCCGCTTGGGCTTGATAGCTGAGCACAATTCTATGCTGTAACACTTCGGTAACGACACTGGCAACATCAAGTGGTGTGACAAAATCATTACCCCTTATAAGTGCCTTAGCACAGCTAGCTTTATATAAATCGATACTTGCTCTAGGGCTAGCACCAAACTCTATTAGATCTTTAATGTCTTCAAGTCCATAGTCTTGAGGGAATCGAGTTGCAAAGATAATTTTAACAATATATTGCTTCACTGCCTCATCCACATGAATCTGCCTGAACTGGTCACGCAACTGTTGGATATCATCCATGTTTGCAACTTGATTGACTGTGTCAAAGCCACGAATCGCTACTCGATTAACCACCTCTAACTCTTCATCAATAGTATTGTAATCCAAGATAGTTTTAAGCATAAATCGATCAAGCTGAGCTTCCGGTAGTTGATAAGTTCCCTCTTGCTCAACCGGGTTTTGAGTGGCCATTACCAAAAATGGCTCATCAATTTTAAAACTTTCGTTGCCGATGGTGACTTGTTTTTCAGCCATTACCTCGAGCAATGCAGACTGTACTTTAGCGGGCGATCGATTAATTTCATCTGCCAATAGTAGGTTGGTAAAAATTGGCCCTTGCTTAATGCTAAATTCACCACTTTTTGGATTATATATTTGCGAGCCAGTTAAATCACTAGGAAGTAAGTCAGGTGTAAATTGAATACGCTTAAAATCAATACCAAGCGCTTTTGCCAATGTATTAATTGCAGTGGTCTTTGCTAAGCCCGGTACACTTTCTACCAAAATATGCCCACCAGCAATCAAACCAATCAGTAGATTATCAACCAAATTTTCTTGACCGATAATAATCTTTTGAATTTCACTTTTTATTGTCTTGATCATAGTTGGCATTTGTAATTATTAAGCTGGGTAAGCTGATTCTAGTTGTTCGTAAAGCTCTTCAGGGGTTAATTCAGGATTTTCATCCATGATTTTAAAGGCAACCACATTGTCTTCAACAGCACCCCACATCTTCACATAAGAGCCATTTTTGTAGCCATGGTCTTGTCTGAATGTGTTGAGTTGGTTTTTGACTAAATAGCGCTTGTAGAGTTCAGGTATGTCCATTTCCATGTGTGCAATCGCTTGAAAAAATAAGGCAAACAAATCGTACAGTGAATTTTTAGATGGATCAACGCTAGCACTGGCTGAAACTGCAATTATTTTTTCTAAAATTTCTACTAATTTTTCAGGGTCGGTATCACGTTCGGCCTTCATATCATTATAAATCTCAGCGAAACCAGCATCACCAAAATGAATAGCTTCTGACATTAAAAAATGCCAAATATCAACCAATTCAACCCTGGCATTATCAAGATCATGAGGCGCCTCAAGATCTTTCCAATGCTTCCAGTTAAATGAATCAATCGCTTCAGCAGCTTCCATATGGATGCAACGTAGCCAAGAAATTTGACGACCCTCTTTAGTGGCACCTTCAGTCCAAATTTCTCCATTAGTGGCGTCATTAAGCTTTTGTTGCAGCTCGAACATTTGTTTAATTTGATTCATGTTATTTTTTTGTATATTTAGGTTGTTAATTAACAATTATTATATAGTGACAGACCTTTAATTTAAGTCTGAAATGGCGTGAGTTTTTTAATGGTAATAATCAATATACCAACAACAATAGCAAGCGTTACAGGCGTGATGAAAAGTTCCATTAATAAGGGCAATATTGATGGCAAATTATTTGCAAAAGAAGATAAAAAATGCAACTGATCTATATTGTGCATAATAATACTGCCACCGACCATTAGCATGGCGATCATACCAATCCAGCCTAGTGTTTTTAATACTTTTGGCATGCCTTTGATAAGCAAAGAGCCAATAGCTTGGTAGAGTTTATTTTGTTTTTCTTGTAGATAAAAGCCCACATCATCCATCTTGATAATCATACCAACAATACCGTACACTGCAAAGGTAGCGATTAAAGCAACAACAATTAGTACGCCCAGCTGAGTTGCTAGAGGCTCTGTTGCCACTGAAGAGATTGTTAATGCGATAATTTCAATGGATAAAATTGTATCCGTTCTAACAGCTGAATTAACAGTTGCATCTTCTGCTGCGGTTAAGTCTTGTGTGTCAGGCATGCTGTGATCATGGGCATGTTCATGTGCCTTAATAAGTTCTAGCTTTTCAGCTAAAGATTCAGTACCTTCGTAAGCTAAATACGAACCACCCAGAATTAAAATAGGCGCCATAATCCAAGGTGCAAAATAAGTAATCAATATTGCAATCGGAATCATGAGTGCTTTATTGCGTAAAGATTTTTTGGTAATTTTCCAAATAACGGGCAATTCGCGTTTAGCCGCTGTGTTACTAACGTATTGTGGAATGGTGGCTGTATCATCGATTAAGATACCAGCCGTTTTAGATAATGATTTTGCTGTTTGATTGGCAATGTCATCTAAAGAGCCTGCAGCTACTTTTGTGGCAACCGCTGATAAGTCGTCTGCTAAGGCGCCAATATAGCTAATTAAACCTGACATTTATTTATAAACTCCATTGATGACCCTATCTTGATTGCAAGCGTTAAACATTGATTTTAGCAGGAAATAAAAACAAGTGGTTTGTATGGCTACTACATTCAAATACTAGAAAATTGGGTTAATTTTATTAACAAAACTAACCTTTAAATTGATAGCTCTAGGCTTGATTAATCCTGAGATTATGAGTCAATAGTTTATACTTCTGATTACACTTATAAATTAGAGTCTTGTAATCGTTAAGAAAAAAATAGTAATCACCTATGGAACATTTGACATGTTGCATAGAGGCCATATGAGACTGCTAGAGCGCGCCAAGGATTTTGGAGATTATCTGATCGTTGGTGTTACCGATGAAGATTATGACCGTTCTCGGGGTAAGCTAAATGTTGCCCAAAGCACAGAGCAAAGAGTTGAAGCTATTAAGGCAATTGAGTTTGTTGATGAAGTGATTATCGAATCACACAGAAACCAAAAGTCCGAGGACATGGTCAAATACAAGGTAGATACTTTTGCTATTGGTGATGACTGGCTAGGTATGTTTGATTACTTAAATAAATACACTCAGGTGGTGTATTTACCTAGAACTCAAGGTATATCTAGTACACAACTTAGAAGCGATATTTTTGGCACTGTGAAACTAGGCATTGCTAACCTTGGTCGTAATACAAAGCAATTTATCGATGAATCTAAATTTGTTTCTAATTTAGATATAAATCAAGTCTATTCTCAAGATTCAAAAGCCATGGAAGAGTTTACCAATGAGAGTAATGATGTTGCACATGGATACAACAATTACACTGAATTCTTGGGTGGTGATATTGATGCTGTATATATAAATTGCCAGCTAGATGAACGCTACGCTCTGATCAAAAAAACACTCGAACATGGAAAACACGTATTGTGTGCAAGGCCTTCTGACTTGAGCGACATGCAACGACAAGAGCTACTTGATTTAGCAAAAAATAAACGTCTGGTTTTTTTATCTGAATTAAAAAAAGATTATCTATCGGCACTCAATCATGAGCCTAATGGCTGTGGGTTTAGATATATGATGGCTGAATTTACCTCGCTAATTCAAAGAAACTCGGTGAAATCTTAATCATTAAACTTGTTGAGTGCCCATTGTTAGGGCGGTGGTAAATAATTAAAAAAAAAGGAAGTTAAATAATGTACGAAGATCACTATATTTTTACACCTGGTCCAGTAAAAATGTCTCAGGAGATATTGGATATAGGCAGTATACAAACACCTTATTTTAGAAACCCTGAATTTTCTCGCGTTGTCTATAACTGTGAACAAGGTCTGATTGATATTGTTAATGCACCTAAAGGATCTAAAGTTATATTTTTAACAGCATCAGGCACTGCAGGCATGGAGTCTGTGGTGATGAATCTACTAAATAATGATGATAATGCGTTGGTTGTTAATGGTGGAGGGTTTGGTGCTAGATTTGTAGATATTTGCAATACGCATGAAATACCTAATACAAACTTTAAGGTAAAAAACACCAACCTAAGTGATATTGATACACTTGCACCACAGGGTGACTTTAGTGCGCTGGTAGTCAATGCACACGAAACCTCGGTTGGATGTTTGTATGACGTAACAGCATTAGGGGACTACGCTACACAACATAACATGCTGCATATTGTTGATGCTATCTCTATGTTAGTTACTGATGATTTAGACATGCAGAAAAGTCATATTGATGTTGTTATCGCCAGTTCACAAAAAGGTTTTGCCCTACCACCCGGATTGACCATGGTGGTGTTATCCCCTAAAGCAATAGAGAGATTACAAACTGTAAAATCACTTTACTTTAATTTTAAAGATTATTTGAGCAATGGTGAAAGAGGTCAAACGCCCTACACGCCTGCTGTTACCATTATGCTTCAATTAGAAGCAAGATTAAAACAGATAGAAAAAAGGGGTGGAATTTCCCAAAGTATTGCTAGCGCTAAAGAAGTGGCTGAATATTTTAGATCAAGCTTAGAAGGTCTACCCATAAAGCTTACAACCTTATTTATGCCAAATGCTATGACAGCGCTAACCCCAACAGATGGCAAATCAGCACTCGATATTGTCAATGATCTAGAGCGTAACTATAAGGTGATGGTGTGCCCTAATGGTGGTGATGAGCGGGAAACCATATTTAGAGTGTCGCACATGGGTGAGGTGGATAAAGCTTATACAGATGTACTTATAGATGCCTTGTTTGATTATTACAAAGTGAGTAGAAACTAGCCTATGAGCAATATAAGTCAAAATACGCTAAGAAAAGCTCAATTGATTATTTTAGATATGTTGATTGAATTTGATGCTATTTGCAAAAAACATAATTTGAGCTATTGGCTAGATTCAGGCACCCTGCTAGGCGCTGTCAGATATCAGGGATTTATTCCTTGGGATGATGACATTGATCTATCTATGCCGGTTGAAGATTATAAAAAATTTAAAGATATTGCATCAAGCGAGTTGTCTGATAGTATTTTTTTCCAAACTAAAGAGTCGGATAAGAATTTTAAATTTGATTATATAAAGCTTCGCTCAAATAAGGCTGACATAGTGGAATTTCATGAAAAAGACAGGGATATTCAGTACCACCAAGGTGTGTTTGTTGATATTTTCCCCATGTTAAGTATTGAAAACACACCAAAAAATAAAGCTTTCTATAGTGGCACATTGGAAAAAATTCGTTCGTTTTCCTCTATTAGTCTGCATACACCAAACGGTATAGACAGTCCGGATAAGCGTCAAGCACTTATCAATGAGTTAGACTACTTGCACAAAGAGTGGGGTAGCAACACATCAAAAATAATATATGGCGGTGAAATGCCAGATGTTTCTGCCTGGTTTGATCTAGGCAAGGTACTCCCATTGAAAAAATTAGAGTTTGAGGGGATTGAATTTCCCGTTCCAAATGATTGTCATCATTATCTAACCGAAATATATACATCTAACTATACCAAGACGCCACCTAAAGAAAAAAGAAAAACACATGCATTTAATATAGAGATAAATTAGAAAAATAATGATAATCAATTGTGATCTTGGTGAATGTTTAACGCCCAATCTTGATGCAAATATCATGCCACTCATTGGCATGGCTAATATTGCTTGTGGTGGGCATGCCGGCAATGATCAAAGTATGGTTGATGCGATTAGGTTGGCTGTCAATAATAACGTTAGCATTGGCGTGCATCCTAGCTATGCCGATAAGGTTAATTTTGGCCGTGTTAGTCACACCCTATCAGAGGGTGAATTATTTGATTTAATCCATACCCAAGTAATGCATTTTCAAAATCTTTGCCATCAGAATGGCGCAACTTTAGAATACATAAAGCCTCATGGCGCTTTGTATCATGACATGACTCATCAGCCATCTGTGCTTGGTGTCATGTGTAAAGTGATTGAATCAATTGATTCAAATTTAACTTTGGTGGTGCAAGCCGGCAATGAAGATCATTTTAAAAAATTCGAAAATAATCAACATGGTGGTTTTTTGCGAGAAGTATTTGCTGATCGAGCTTATGATGGATTGCACCTGATCTCAAGAACAGAAAAAGAGGCTGTTTTAAGTGATGCTGACCGTATTATTGAGCAATTTTGGCGGTTTAGTAGCAACACTGCACATAAAGTTGATACAATTTGCTTTCATAGTGATAATCCAGCCTCTGTAGAGGCGCTTATAAGGCTTAAAAATGCATAAAATCATTCTGGCGGGGGAGAGTTCAATACTCATCTACTTTGGCGATAAGATTGATACCTCGTTGCCTGAAAATATCGCAAATTTTTCAAATGAGCTAAAAAATCAATATTCTGAGTTAATTATTGATCTAACGCAATCTTATACATCATTATTGGTAAATTATGACTTGAGTAAAATTGATTATTCAAAGTTTTCAGACAAAGTGGAAGCTTTATTAAATAATTTTCAATTTTCAGATTCAGTCAAAGCGCCCAACATAATTCATATTCCAGTCTATTATGGTTTTGAAACAGGGCTGGATTTAGAAAGACTACTCTCGGAGAGAGATCTGAGCTTGGATGAGTTTATTGAAATTCATAGTGCTGGCGAGTATTTAGTGCATGCAGTTGGTTTTAGCCCTAACTTTGCTTTTTTAGGTCAAGTGGATGAGCGTATTCAAACACCTCGTTTAGCCACACCAAGAATCAAAATTCCGGCTGGCAGTGTTGGTATTGCTGATTATCAAACAGCCATATATCCAACCGATTCATCTGGTGGTTGGAATATTGTGGGTAGAACACTACTAGATCTGTCGCTTAACAATTCTGACAATTTAGATAAATTTAAAACCGGCGACAAGGTGGCATTCTATCCGATTACTCGAGATGAATATTTATCAAACGGCGGCAAACTATGAGCATTAAAGTCATTAAGCCAGGTTTTTTAAGCAGCATTCAAGACTACGGCCGGATAATTCACGCATCTTACGGTATGAGTGTGAGCGGCGTAATGGATGAGCAGGCTTACATGTGGGGTAATTACTTATTAGAGAATCACTTTAATGCCGCTGCTTTGGAGATTGTATTTGGCAGCGTGACACTTGAAGTATTGAATGACAGTGTTATTTGTATCACCGGTGCAGATTTAGATTTTAAAATTAACAACAAGCGAGCATTAACCTGGCACAGTGTTCAAGTTTATCAAGGCGATGTGTTGAGTTGGGGTGTGTTAAAGTCTGGTGTTAGGGGGTACTTGTGCGTTAAAGACGGGTTTGAAACTGATGTTATGTTTGACTCAAGATCAGTTAATTTACGTGAAAATATCGGTGAAAAAATACAAGCTAATGAGGTGCTTAAATGCAGTAAATCAAATGATGAAATCAATCATTTTATGGCAGCAAAATTTATCCCTAATTATGAGCAGGCACTAACCTTAAGAATATTACCAAGCTATCAATTTAATGAATTTAGCTTAGAGCAACGAGAGTTATTTTTTGCACAAACCTATCAAATTAGTAGTGCCAATGATCGAACTGGTGCCAGATTAGACGGTGTGCCAATTACTGCAACTAAATCCAAGATGATCTCAGAGGGCATGAGTTATGGTAGTGTTGAGATTGCCACGGATGGACTGCCCATCATCCTATTAAAAGATGCACCAACTATTGGCGGCTATCCAAAAATTGGCACAGTATTCTCGTTAGATTTAGCCAAGCTTGCACAAAAACAAATGGGCGATAATATAAAGTTTGAATTAATGGACATTGAACAGGCGCAAAAACAACGCGCTGAATTTAATAAATTCTTTGCGATTGAATATTAGTCTTTTTCAGTGATTGAAAAATCTAAACTGTTAAAAATCTGACAGAATAACTCCGCGGTTTTAACCGTATCGTATAGTGCTGAATGTGCTTGCTTGTTGTCAAATTCGATGCCTGCTTTAGCAATAGCCTTGGCAAGTACTGTCTCTCCAAATGCAAGTGCCGATAAGCTAACTGTATCAATTGTAGAAAACTGATGAAATGGACTTTTTAGTTTTGAGCGGTTACTGGCTGCGTACAAAAAACCTAAATCAAAAAATGCATTATGGCCAACTAAGATTGAGCGCGTGCAATCCTGCGTTTTCATTTCAGTGCGAATGGTTTTAAACATTTCGTTTAATGCCAGCTTCTCTTTAACAGCGCCACGTAGTGGATTATAAACATCAATGCCGTTAAACTTTAATGCGGCTGGTTCAAGATTGGCACCTGAAAAAGGCTCTATGTGAAAGTGTTCTGGCTCTTTTGGAAATAACTTGCCATGCTCATCAATACCAATGATTACCGCACAGATCTCCAACATAGCATCTGTTTCGCAATTAAATCCAGCCGTTTCAATATCTACCACAACTGGCAAATAGCCACGAATACGATCTTTAATTTGCATTAGTTAACCTCTTTAAAAAAGATAGAAGAATTTCGATCATGATTAAAGTACTTTTGACGCTTACTTGGTAGATCGGATATGTTCATTTGAATAAAGCCATTTTTTATAAACCAATTGGTGCCGAATTTAGTTAAGGCGAAAATCTTGCTAAATTTCCTTTGTTTGGCGCTAGCTAGTATCTTATTAAGTAATTCGTTAGAAAGCCCTGTATTTTGAGAATTTAGCGCTACAGCGAGTGAGTAGATCTCACCCGTGAAACCTTCCTGACAATCTTTCAAACCGGCACAAGCAACAAGCTGCTCTTGATCGAATATCAACACAAAATCATTAATGCTTTTTTCAATCTCTTGCTTGCTTCTAGATAGGATTTTTCCTTGATCTACAAAAGGCTTGATTAAAGTCAATATTTTTTCAGAATTATCCAAAGTACGATGTTAAAACGTTGATAGAAGTGCACTATTTTAATCTAAAATATAATGCTTTATATCAATACAAAGTAATTATGTCTAATACAAGAAAATTTTCCTCTCAAGTTGTTGATGGTTATGAAAGAGCGCCTTCGCGTGCAATGCTCTACCCTGTTGGATTTAAGAAGGAAGATTTTAACAAACCTCAAGTAGGTATCGCTTCTACTTGGTCTATGGTTACTCCTTGTAATATGCATATCAATAAGCTCGCTGATGAAGCTGAAAAAGGCGTTAATTCTGCAGGTGGTAAGGCTGTTATTTTTAACACAATTACCATTTCAGATGGCATCTCTATGGGCTCTGAAGGCATGAAGTACTCATTAGTATCTCGTGAGGTGATTGCTGACTCAATTGAAACGGTTGTTGGTTGTCAGGGTTTTGACGGTGTTGTGGCAATTGGTGGTTGTGATAAAAACATGCCAGGCTGTATTATTGGCCTTTCTAGATTGAACCGTCCAGGTATTTTTGTTTACGGTGGCACTATCCAGCCAGGAAAAAATCATACGGATGTTGTTAGTGTTTTTGAAGCAGTTGGGAAATATGCTAACAATACCATTGATGCGATTGAATTAGAAAATATTGAAAAAACAGCTATTCCAGGTCCAGGCTCTTGTGGTGGTATGTACACGGCCAACACTATGGATTCTGCTATTGAAGCGCTAGGTATGAGTTTGCCAAATTCATCAGCTCAAGATGCAATTTCAGCTGACAAAAATAATGACTGTGTTCGTGCAGGTGAAGCGGTACTTAATCTACTTGAAAAGGATATTAAGCCAAATGATATCATGACAATGAAGGCATTCGAGAATGCCATTACTGTGATTATTACTTTAGGTGGCTCAACTAATGCAGTATTACATTTGATCGCCATGGCAGATGCTGCAGGTGTTGATTTAAATATTGATGACTTTACGCGTATTGGTGCTAATGTACCTGTGATTGCAGATCTTAAGCCATCGGGTAAATATCTAATGAGTGAGTTAATTGAAATTGGCGGCACATTACCATTAATGAAAATGTTACTAGATGCAGGTCTATTACATGGCGACTGTATGACCGTAACGGGAAAAACTATGGCTGAAAATTTAGCTGATGTTAAACCATATGATGATTCTCAAGAAATTATCAAATCATTAGATAATCCAATTAAGAAAGATTCACACTTACGCATTTTGCGTGGCAACCTGGCTTCTGAAGGTTCGGTAGCCAAGATTACTGGCAAAGAAGGCTTAAGCTTTAAAGGTGTTGCCAAATGTTATGGTCGTGAAGAAGATGCACTTTCAGCCATCTTAAATGACGACATTAAATCCGGAGATGTGATTGTAATTCGTTATGAAGGCCCTGCTGGTGGCCCTGGTATGCGTGAAATGCTTGCGCCAACTTCTGCGGTTATGGGTAAAGGTCTTGGTGGCCAGGTAGCGTTAATTACAGATGGCCGATTCTCGGGTGGAACACACGGATTTGTAGTGGGTCATATCACCCCTGAAGCATTCAAAGGTGGTGTGCTAGCTGTTGTTGAAGATGGTGATGAAAACGTATTAGAGTTATTAGTGGATCAATCAATTATTGATGAGCGTTTATCTCATTGGACTCAGCCTAAGCCTAACTACACTAAGGGTGTGCTGGCTAAATTTGCCAAGCTTGCAAAGTCTGCCTCTGAAGGTGCGGTAACGACTTAGATTTTCAAGTTTCTCTTAAATAATAAAAAAGGAGGCTTTAGCCTCCTTTTTTATTGTGTCTTGATATTTGCTACTCTTCTTCTGGCGCAGGAACAAATACCATTTGTCTATCATCTAGATTAACCGATGCAATTTGAATCTTGATGGTATCGCCTAAACGGAACACTTTGCCAGTGCGATCACCTTTTAACTGATGATGAATATCATCAAAGTTGTAGTAATCATCTTGCAAGTCACGTACTGAAATCATACCTTCAACAAACACTTCCGTAAGCTCAATAAAGATGCCAAATCCAGCAACACCAGAGATAACACCGTTAAAGGTTTCACCTACTCTATCTCGCATGTATTCACACTTTAACCACTGCTCAACATCACGCGATGCATCATTAGCACGACGCTCTGTTACTGATAGGTTGGTACCAAGCTCGATCATTTTTTTAGACGGCTCTTTCTTTTTATTACCTAATACTTTTTTAACCAACTTACCCATGAATGATGGGGATTTTTTGTTTAGTACGCGGTTGATTGCTCGGTGAACTAATAGATCTGGATATCTTCTGATTGGCGAAGTGAAGTGTGTGTAATCTTCAAATGCTAAGCCAAAATGCCCTTCGTTTGCTGGTGTGTATACCGCTTGTTTCATTGTGCGCAGTACTACAGTTTTAATGATATTTTCATCATCACGTCCTTTTGCATCTTCTAATACTTTTGCAAAGTGCTGAGATTCTGGCTGATCACCACCCTCTAATGTTAGGCCAACAGCTGCTAGAAATTGACGAGTTACCTTAACTTTTTCCGCAGTTGGCTTTGGATGAATTCTATAAAGGAAATCTTCTCTATTTTCACCTAAGAATTTAGCCGTGGCCTGATTAGCCATTAGCATACATTCTTCAATTAGCTTGTGAGCGTCATTTCTTGAGCGGGCAATGATGTTGTCAATCTTGCCATTATCGTTAAATAAAATTTGTGACTCAATTCGATCAAAATCCATCACACCACGTTTAATTCTAGCTTCTCTTAAGGTTTTGTATAAGTCATACAAATCGTTAAGGTTATCCAATACAGAAGCAAACTCAGTTTTAAGCTCTTTGTTATCGTGCTCAAGAATGTCGCTCACTTTAGTGTAAGTTAAACGTGCATGTGAATACATAACTGCAGGATAGAATTTATAATCTAGTAAATTACCCGATTTATCGATATTCATCTCACAAGTCATACATAGGCGCTCTACGCCAGGATTAATCGAACATAAGCCATTTGACAGAGCTTCAGGAAGCATTGGCACAACGCGACGAGGGAAGTAAACAGAGTTACCTCTTTCAATTGCGTCGTCATCCAGTGATGTGCCTTCTGCAACATAATGAGATACATCTGCAATAGCAACAACTAGCTTCCAGCCTTTATCTGTAGATTCTGCAAATACTGCATCATCAAAGTCTTTTGAATCTTCACCATCAATGGTGACTAGCTTCATGTCGGTAATATCAATACGCCCAACTTTATCTTGCTTGGTGACTTCAGCCGGAATTTTAGCAGTTTGCGCTAACGCTTCTTTTGAGAACTCAACTGGAATACCATTACGATATAGAGCTGCATCAGTTTCCACACCTTCATCCATATAAGAGCCAAGAATTTTAGTAATCTTGCCTTCAGCTAATGATTTGAAAGTTGGAGCCTTTGTGATTTCAACAATAACAATTTGCTCGTTAGTATTCTCATTACTGATATTTGGAATGTTAATGTTGTTACGAATGCGCTTGTCATCAACAACAACGTAAGCACCATCTTCTGTAATGTGTAGACGTGCAACAACGGTTTTGACACTTTCTAGTACTTCAATAATTTTGGCATCACCACGCTTACTAATTAGGCGAGCTTTAACCTTATCTCCGTGAAATACCAATTGCATTTGTCTTGAATTAAGACGTAAATCCTTGCCACCTTCTTCTAATTTAAGAAAGCCAAAACCTTTAGGGTTGGCAACAACTATACCAATTTTAATGCCCGCTTCAGGATCAAAGATTATAAAGTCTCCATCGCCATCATAGTCTAGCTGTTCGTCACGAACCATGGCTTTTAGACGATGTGTTAGTGGTTTTTTCTGCTTGCCATCAACTTCTAATAGATCAAATAAGTCGTATTTTGATAAAGATTTTTTCTTCTTGAAGAAAGAAAGAATGTGCTCTCTAGAAGGTATTGGGTTATCGTACTTTTCTGATTCTCTTTTTTGATGTGGATCTTTCATAGATTACTCGTCAAATGGGTTATTAAGGATCAGCGTTTCATCACGATCTGGTCCGGTTGATAAAATATCAATTGGTAAATTTGAAAGCTCTTCAATCTTACGAATGTAGTTTTGCGCTTCAATTGGCAAATCATCGAATGCACTTGTGCCAATCGTTGATGTTTTCCAACCAGGCATTTCAATATAATCTGGCTTTGCATCAGTATAACCCTGAGCGTCGTATGGTGGTGTTGTAATTGTTTTACCGTTAAGATTGTAAGAAATACAAATTTTAATGCTGTCTAATGAATCTAATACATCTAACTTAGTTAGGCAAATTCCGGTTACTGCATTGAGTTTTAGCGAGCGATTAAGGGTAACCATATCTAACCAACCACATCGTCGTTGACGACCTGTCGTTGCACCAAATTCGTGGCCTACCGTACCCAGTACTTTACCAATGGCATCACCTTCGTCGATAGCTACATCGTAAACTAGCTCTGTTGGGAAGGGACCTCCACCAACACGAGTTGTGTAAGCCTTAACAATACCACAAACGTAATCAATATCTGTAACACCAACACCTGAGCCTGTTACCGCACCACCTGAGGTGGTGTTAGACGAGGTTACAAATGGGTAGGTTCCTTGGTCAATATCAAGTAGTGCACCTTGTGCACCTTCAAATAAAATACTCTCATTATTAGCAATGTGCTGATGAATCTTTTCAGTTACATCGGTAATCATTGGGATCACAGTGTTAGCCTGTTCTACCGCTTCGGCCAGTACCGTGTCAAAGTCAAGTGCTGGTGCGTTGTAATAATTTGTTAGTGCAAAGTTATGGTATTCCATTACGTCTTTCAACTTCTCTGCAAACGATTCAAGATCAAGTAAATCACCTACGCGTAAGCCACGACGTGCAACTTTATCTTCATAAGCAGGGCCAATTCCGTTGCCTGTTGTGCCAATTGCCGCTTTACCGCGTTTTGCTTCTCGTGCGTTATCAAGTGCTACGTGATACGGCATAATTAATGGACAGCCTGGTGCAATCATTAAACGTGATTTCGCATCAACACCAGCTTCTGAAAGCTCACCAAGTTCTTTAATTAATGCAGACATTGACAACACAACTCCATGGCCAATTAGACATTCAACATGTCCACGTAAAATGCCAGATGGAATTAAATGTAAGACAGTTTTTTCACCATCGATCACCAGTGTATGACCGGCATTATGACCACCCTGAAAGCGTACAACACTAGATACTTTATCGGTAATTAAATCTACAATCTTACCTTTACCTTCGTCGCCCCACTGGGTACCAATGATTACTACATTTTTTGACATGTTAATTCCTAACTAGTTAATTTGTTTATTAATATTGTTTACTTTGATTGAGATAAAAATTTCAAATCAAATGAAAATCCTGTTGCTGCTCTTGACTGACCAAAAGACTCGCCAATACCGTTGTATCGACCACCTTGGGCAAGTGCCTTTGAGTAATTTTCGTTGTAGGCGGAGAATACTACACCCGTGTGATATTCATAGCTTTGCAATTCTGCTAAATCATAGCTAGCTTGTATACCTTTAGCTTGCAGCGCTTGGTCAATCTCTTGTAAATCTTTAATGGCTGCTTGTGCCAATGGGAAATCTTTAAACAATTCTAACGCTTGGCTAAGCACACTAGTATCACCTTCTAGCTGCATTAATGCGCTAAATAATGATGCATTATTAAGTGTATTGTTAGCCATAAATACGCTTAAATCTGGTGTAGATCGATGCGCAAAGATGTGCCGTAATTCAGCAGATTGACTTGCATTCAAGGTTTCATCAGCAATTAGCGCATCAAAAATAGCAACATTACCTAAGCTAACAACAATTGAGTCAATCGCTAGAATGTTTAAACTTTCTAGCATTAATTCAATTACTTCAACATCAGCCGAGGTATCTGTTGTGCCATATAGTTCCGCACCTGCTTGAATTGGAGACCTTGAATCGTAAAAATCATCCGCCCTGGTTTGTAAGATTGCATTGATATAGCAATATTTCTCAATTTTATTGCCGGCACGTCTGGCATCGATTCTTGCTATTTGCGGTGTAATGTCAGCATGTACGCCAAGCATCTTGCCACTAGCAGGATCTAAAAATTTAAAAGTCTTCTCGTTTACAGAATCACTGGTTAATAGCAATGAGTCAACATGCTCCACCATTGGTGGAACAACTAAGTTAAAGCCTTTATCAGTGTATAAATCGATTAACGAACGACGAAGCAATTCGAACTTCATTGCTTGATCGCCAGTTAACTCATCAATGCCTTCTGGTAGTTGCCATGTATTCATATGGCTTTATTTAGCCTCAGGATTAAAGTGGCGGAAAAACTCTGTATTTGGGCTTAACACTAAAACATCATTTTGATTTGCAAATGATTTTTTATATGATTCTAGCGAGCGATGGAATGAATAAAAATCAGAATTTTGACTATACGCTTTCGCATAGTTGTTTGCTGACATTGCATCACCCTCACCTCGAATAATCTCAGAGTCACGGTAAGCATTGGCTAGGATGATAGTTCTTTCTTTATCTGCTCCTGCGCGAATAATTTCAGCTTCCTCAGCACCCATAGATCTAAACTCTTTAGCAACACGATGGCGCTCTGCTTGCATACGACGATAAACTGAATTGGAAACCTCTTGAGAAAGGTCGATACGCTTAATACGTACATCAACAATCTCAATACCAAACTCACCAATATCTTTCGCAGCTAGCTTAACAATGTTAGCCATAATTTCACTACGTTCACCTGACACTACATCAGCAATAGTACGCTTGGAGAATTCACTCTTAAGGCCTGTTTTAATAATTTGAGCTAGACGATTGTTAGTACGCGCTAAATTACCACCTGTTGACTTGTAAAATCGTTCTGCATCGATAATACGCCATTTAACGTACGAGTCTACGATTACGTTTTTCTTCTCACCGGTTAAGAAACGTTCTGCTGGTGCATCTAGTGTTTGTATACGAGCATCAAACTTGACCACGTTGTTGACAAATGGGGTTTTAAATTTAAGACCAGGCTCTTTTTCAACGCTAACAATTTCACCTAAACGCAATTTGATTGCTACTTGTGTTTCGTCAACAGTATATACGGCCGAGCTTAGTATAAAAAATACTGCAGCAATAATGATTAATCCTATTTTTTGCATTATCTTACTCCTCTATTACGAAAAACATTTCTAACGTTGTTTGGGTTTTCTATTTGCTCTTGAGACCCTTGAGTCGTTGCCTGAGTATTTGATTGTTTGGCATTGATTAGCTTGTCAATCGGCAAGTACATCATTGAATTGGCTTTTGAATCAACCACCACTTTACTAGTGGATGCAAATACGTTTTCCATGGTTTCACGATATAGGCGTTCTCTGGTAACAACTGGCGCCTTTTCATATTCTCTTAAGATTTGAACAAATCGAGCTGATTCACCTTCAGACTTAGAAACCACTTCCGATTTGTAAGCTCTTGATTCTTCCAATATTCGTGCTGCTAGACCACGAGATTTTGGCAAGATATCATTGGAGTAAGTTTGTGCTTCGTTAATTAAGCGCTGCTTGTCTTCACGTGCCTTTACTGCATCAGAAAATGCCGCTTGCACCTGCTCAGGGGGCTGGGCATCCTGCATGTTAACCGTAGTAATATGCAGGCCTGTTTTATAAAGGTGTAGTAACTCTTGTGATCTTTCTAGGATACGGTCAGCAATGTCCAGTCGACCATCAGTTAAGATGTAATCCATGGTATTTTGACCAACCACTTGGCGAATCGCGCTTTCAGAAACATGACGAAGTGTTGTATCTGGGCTGGCAACATTAAATAAGTAAGCTTGTGCATCGTCAACTTTATATTGAACTGCAAACTTCGCATCAATCATATTTTCATCTTTAGTTAACATGATTGATTCAGATGCAACATTTCCACCAAAACGGCGAGTGCCTTGCGCCACATTGCGGTAGCCAATTTCAGCAGTTCTAATTTGCGCTACGTTGACTCTATTAAGCGTTTCAATTGGAAATGGCAGGTGCCAATGAGGCCCTTGACCGGTTTCTTCTTGGAAAGCACCGAAGCGCTTAACAACACCTTTTTCAGCTGGATCGATAATATAAATACCCGATAACATCCAAATCAAAACACCAACAATGGCAATAAATTTTATACTGCCCTTAGGTGCTTCTGGTGTAGAAGATGAGTCTGATGACTTACTAGAGCCAAACATACCGTTAAATTTATTTTTAAAATCTTTGATTACTTCATCTAATTCCGGCGGTGTTTGATTGTTGTCACCCCAAGGATTTTGATTGTTGTTATTGTCATTCCAAGCCATTTAAATGCTTCCATTATTGTTAAAAACCTCAGTTATTTTACCCAAATAAACACACCTCTATGTAACTAATATATGCAGTCCTTTGCTCTTTTATATGGTGTTAAAATAAATGCATTTGAAAAGCATCTATTTAGCATGAAAAAGTCAATTACCCTTTGCTCATTAATCTTTTTTTCTGGCGTCGTGAGCGCTCAAGGCTACAGCCTTAGTTGTGATGATTCTCGCCTACTATTCCCCAAGCAAACCCTTTCTACTGATGATAGTCTAGACGTTTTGGCTGATCGTAGTGAGATCAGTAAGGGTGATACATACTTATTAACTGGCAATGTTTCACTCAACTCTAGCGCTTATTTTTTGGCTGCAGACGAAATTCAAATTAAAAAAACGGATAAAACATCGACTGCTAAGGGTGGTGTTAAGTATCAAGACGATGAGTTAATGTTTGTCGGTGAAAGCGCCGTGGTTAAAAAGAAAGCTGATAATAATCACATTACCTTGCAGCAAGTTAGCTTTCATTATCCTGAAAGTAAAATGAATGGCAAGGCCAGTCAGGTTGTTAACGATGGTGTGAGTCAAGTATTTGATTCGGTTAGTTATACATTATGCCCGTTGGGTAATACAGATTGGCAAATGAAGGCTGATCAAATTACCCTAAATTCTGACACTAATCGTGGTGTAGCTAGTGATGTAGTTGTTGAGTTTTTAGGCGTTCCTATATTTTATGCGCCACATCATGAATGGGTGCTTGAAGGTAGAGGTTCTGGATTTTTAGCGCCGTCTTTTGGTAGTTACCATGAGTCAGTTGCCGATCAAAATAACAACTACCAAGTAAGAATTCCATATTATTTTAATATTGCTGCAGATCGCGATTTACTATTAAGCTTAAATCAGCTTTCAAGTCGCGGTAGTATCATCGAAGCTAAATACCGACAATTAATTACTGCGAATGACTACGTGGATGGTGGTCGGTTTGAAATTGAAGGTCATTATTTAAATGAAGATAAAATCACTAAGAATAAACGTTGGTTATTAAACTCAACGATTGACTTAGCGCTTAATGATAAAACAGATTTAAACATCACAACTAATCGTGTTTCTGACAAAGACTACTTTAAAGAAATAGCGCACACTAACACCTCAGGTTCTGCACTTAACTCGAAGGTTGATTTAACCTTTGAAGATGCTGATAAAAATCTTAATATGGTATTTTTTGCTGAAAGTGAGCAGTTAATTAATTCTGGTACTTCTAAATACACCAGAGCGCCAGAACTATCTATTTCTAAAGGCTTTACAGGGCTGGATAATCGTCGCATGGATCTATCACTTGTGAGTACTAAATTTGCAAACAAAGATTCTAGCTATACTACGGGCATCCGAACTCATGCACAAGCAAACTTTAGCCGTTCAATTACAACTGATGCTTATTCGCTAACACCGAAATTAAACCTATCAACCACGGATTATGCTTTGGATAATACCACTAATGAATCTCGTTCAATCTATAGCGTTGGACTTGATTCAAAATTATTCCTAGAAAGAGAGGTGAATTTATTTGGCACAGATTTAATTCAAACACTAACCCCAAGACTGGCCTATAACTACACACCTGAGAAAACAGATCCGAGTGTAAACTTTGACTCAGAAAGCAAATCAGACTCTTATGAATCTTTATTTTCTGGGCAGAAATTTACCGGTATTGATCGAATTGGCAAAGCTAATGATCTAACTTTTGGACTAGAGTCGGACTTTATTGATGAAGAAACGGGCGAAACCTACCTAAGCTTAAAATCCGCACAATCATTTTATGCTGATGCTGTTTCACCAAATGGCAGTGATAGAAAATATTCTGATATCGCCATGTCTGCTAATATCACTTTAGATGACCTTAGCTTTAATAATTCATTAGAATTTGATCCTGAAACCAATAAAATTGATAAGCGTGATAGCTCAATAAACTATATTCTTAATCCAAGAAAATTCTTAACATTGGCACATCATGATGATAATGGCACAAAATCGGCTGAGCTATATGGTGCTTACCCAATCACTCAAAACGTGCATGTATTTGCTGGCATCAATCGATCAATCACCAACTCTATTACCAATAAAGAAACCACTGGTATTGCCTATGAATCTTGCTGCTGGGCACTTCGCTTGGCGCATTTTAAAAAGCACATAAGTGGTAATGATTACGACTATATAACTAATTTTGAATTAGTACTTAAAGGTCTGGCATCAACCTCACCAGGTTTGGCTGCACGCCTAGAAGAAGAAGTGCCAAATTATCTGGCTAATTTAAAAGACTTGTAATATACCCACTCCCATCTTAAATATGAAAAAACTTCCTCTATTGGCGTTACTTGCCTCGTTAAATGCATTTTCTGCGAGCAATAGCATCATCGCAATTGTTGACGATGAGTTAGTTACTTATGACACAATTGGTGTTGAAAACAACTCCAAAGCTGCCAAGCTGGCGGCAGTTAACCTTCAAATTGATAATATTCTAAAAATGCGCAAAGTTGAGCAATTGGGTATTGAGCCTAAAGCTCAAGCAATTAACAATATGCTTAATCGTGTCGCTCAGCAAAATTCACTAAGCTTGTCGCAACTTCAAGCAAACTCAGAATTTGGACGAGTAATGACTGACATTAAGAAAAAACTATCTCTCAATGCATTAAAGGAGTTTGTGACCAATAAAGCTGGTCTTGTATTAACCCAGGCAGAAATTGACAGTGCATTAGAAAACAATCCAGCAACTCAAGCAGATATTGTTAAACAAATTCGTATTGCTCAGATTGCTGTCAGCTCAATTGAAAAATCAACTTCATTATTACAATCTGAAGATGAGTTAATTAAAGCTTTTTTAACAGATCTTTCTATTCAAATTAGTAATGGTAAATCATTTTCCGCTTTGGCTAAATTACATTCTCAAGATGAGTCATATAAAAATGGTGGTGAGTCTGGTTGGCTAGTGCAAAATCGACTTCCTAAAGCTTTCGGTAAAGCGCTTAATACATTAAAAATTGGCGAGGTGTCCGAACCATTTAAGGCTGGAAACGGCTGGAGACTGGTTAAAATTATTGAAAAACGCAGTGTGGATAATCATGCTAGAAATGTAAAAGCTGCGCTAGTTCGCCAGAAAAAAAATACCTACTTTAACACTTGGGTTAACAAACTCAGAAAAGATGTTTATATTGAAATCTTTGATCACAAACTATAGCCTTTAACTCTTATGTCTAAAACCATTATTATTTTCGGCTTTCATGCCGTTCAAGCGCAACTTGATGCAGCTCCCGAGGGATTTGTTAGAGTCTTAACATTGGATAACCGAAACGACAAGCGAGTTAGTCATATTACCGACCAATTTAGCCAGCTTGACATTCAAGTCACTAAAGCTAATAAACAGCAGCTAGACAAGTTAACAAAAAACCAAACTCACCAAGGTGTTGCAGCAGAGATTTTACTACCCACCCTGCCCAATCAAGATGAACTAATTAGCTTTGTCTCTAAACTTGAAAATTCAGCGTTAATCTTAATTTTGGATTCTATTCAAGACCCTAGAAATCTTGGCGCATGTTTGCGTAGTGCTAATGCGGCTGGGGTTGATTGTGTCGTCATTAATAAAGATGGTTCTGCACCTATCAATGCGCTCGTGCACAAAACTTCAGCAGGCGCACTTAATCAGCTTAAGATCTTTCAAGTAACTAACTTAGCCAGAACTATTAAAGCGTTACAGCAAGAAAATATTTGGGTAGTTGGCTTGGATGGCTCAACCGATACCTCAATATATCAAATTAATTTAACTGATCCAACAGCCTTAATTATGGGCACTGAAGGCAAGGGTTTGAGAAAGCTCACCAAACAGTCTTGTGATCAGTTGGCATTAATCCCCATGCAGGGAAACGTTGAAAGTTTGAATGTTTCTGTGGCAACAGGCATTAGCCTGTTTGAAGCAAGTAGGCAGCGCCTAAGTTAGTATAACTCCATTGATTCATCAATGGTTTTAGCCCATGCGTCAATACCGCCTTTAAGGTTAATGACATTACTAAAGCCAACGGATTCAAAATAACGAGCAACCTGCATAGAGCGAATGCCGTGATGACAAATCAAAACAATCTCTTCTGACTTATCAAGTGAGTCGATATTAGCCATAATTTGACCCATTGGCAATAGTCTTGCCTTGTCAAAATGACACTTATCCCATTCCCACTGCTCTCTCACATCTAGCAATAATGGCGAGTTGCTCTTTAGGTGTTGCTCTAGTTGTTTTGGATCTAAATCTTTCATTGTTAATTTAATTTAATTGGATGCGAGAACCCCAAGGGATTGGCTCTTTGCCTTTAACAAGCCACATAACAGGGTAATTAGGCTCAAATTGTGGAAACTTACCCTTTGCATCGGTAAAGTAAATTAACACACTAGAGGGTGAATCTTGCTCGTCTATATAGTCAAATACAGGATTAAAGTTCGTGCCTTTGCCACCACCAAGAGAGGCTGGAAATTGTAATTCATCCCAAGCTTCAAAACGCCAAATTAAATTGTCATCAACTTTTTCATCACAAGCAATTAATGTGATTGAGGCGCGCATATTACTTTTAATGGCGTTAATTTCAGAGATAAATTCATTAATCTCTTCTTGAGTAATTGAGCCAGAGGTGTCAATTGCAACGGTAATGTCTATTTGACTTGACCTAAGTGACGGAAGAATTGCATTGCCACTGCGCCTAGATGGACGAGCATAAGAGAAATCATCACGGGCTAGGGTAGACATATATTGTGCTAACAAGGATTGCCATGATAATTGCGGCTGCAAGAAAAAATCAACTAATTTGGCAAATTCGCCATCAAGCTTTCCAGCTTGTTGGGCCAATTGAGCCGATGAAGCAAGGTTTTTTTGCCACCTACTACTTAGCTCTTGCATTTCATCTGGTGTTAAAGGTGAAGGTTGTTCGGCTAAATCGCCAGAGTTTGAATTACCTTGTGATGGCTTGTTGTCTTGACCCTTAGATGATGTATCATCTTTTTGTCCATCCAAACTATCTTCGCGCATACCACCATCTGATTCATCGGCATCATCTTTAGGATTGTCATCATACAGGTGTTGATCCATCGGTTCAGTATCGATACTATCATCAATCATCGGATAGATCTCTTCTGCAATCATGCTTTCATATTTGCTAAAAATTGGCACGTCTAGTGGCGGTCTAAAGCCTTCTTTAACTAGCAGTGGATTGATGGCAAAGTCACAAGCCAAATCCCACTTGTGTTTATCTCGATTACCTCGTCTGGCAAAGTGGGTTAAAGCGCAATGCAATGCTTCGTGAATAAGTACAAACTTGGTTTGATGGTTATCAAGTTTTTCAATAAAACTTGGATTGTAATAAAAACTCTTAGCATCTGTGGCACTGGTTCGACACCAAGATCCAGCTGCTTTCATGGGTAATCTTAAGACTAAATTACCCAAAAAAGGCTTATCCAAAATAAGCTGTGTACGGGCTTTCGTGAGTTTGTTTTCTATTTCCTCAAGGTCAACGTTATCGGTATTGTTTTCATAGATAACATCTTCGCCAATTACTTGGACGATTTTGTCAGGTTTTATTTCGTCATTTTTCCAGAATTGATACTCTGAATCACTCATGCTTTAATAACAGCCGCGTGCTTAGCGCTAGAAAGTAAGATTTCTCGCCTTTGAGTGGCAGAAAGTAGTTCAATTTTAGGGAAAATCTCAGTATCTTCTGTTCGTGAGTGTGATTTCAATAATTGGCCAAATTTTTCTAATAAGTCCGAGTCCGTCTCTAATTCACCCGCCATTTTGTACAACTGCTGGTGTTCTAGGGTTAATTGATCGCATAATTGAGATAATTCAGCTGTTTCAGCGCTCAAAAAGGCAAAAATCGTAGTTTCTTCAGTATCAAAATGCTCAGAATAATCCATTTTAAAATTTTGTGAAATTTTCAAACAAAGAGACTCTATCTCAGTTTTGTCAGTTGATTTGGCGGCGTTAATGCACTTATCAGCCAATGAAAGCGCAGTGTGATGCTCACGCGCTAATATAAGTAATTCACCTGCTACCTTCATTGTCTACTCCATGTGCTAGTTAAATTGATGTTTACACCAACCATTAATCAAACATGACGTTGGCAATTTTACCCGCCCAGTCTGAAAATTCAGGAATGGTGAAAATTTCAGAGCCAATTGCCCTTTGCATATCTGACACAAGCATAACGCCTAATTCCTTTTGTGGGAAATCTTTAGCAAAATTTAAAATATTGCCCCATACTTGTTGAGCATCGTCATTGCCTTTTGCAGCAATCGCGCGCCCTGCTAAAGCAGCACAAATTGCATATTGCAAGTCTAGCTCTTCAGGAATACTAACACTTTCACCGTTGATGATTGCATCTAAATCTGGCAGGTCAGCCATATGTTCAACAAAAGTTGTAATTTCAACACCTGCAACTTCTCCGACACAAGCACTAGCAGCTTGTCTGAATAAAACAAGATCGTTGTCAAATTTTTTCAATGCACGGTGAACAAATTCCCAAGTTCTTGGCGATGGAAAAGCCACTGGATTATGAGCTGGGTCAAATTCAAATAAGTGCTCAGGACGGTAGCGTAAAAAACCAATAATGCGTTCATCGATATTATTGTCATATGCCCAAGCCACCCAATCGTCTAGATTGACATCAAGTTCATAATGAGAAAATCGATTCGCCAAAGGCGCAGGCATAGAGTAAGTAACACCACGATCACCTTGGCGATTACCAGCTGCAAAAATCACCCAACCATCAGGCACCTTATAATCACCCAGGCGTCTATCTAAAATAAGCTGATAAGCTGCAGCGGAAACTGTTGGTGGCGCTGAAGTGATTTCATCCAAGAATAAAATACCTTGTTTTCCATGGCGCTTTTCGTCTGGCAATAATGAAGGGATTGACCAATCAACCAAATCTCCATTTTTAAAAGGAATACCTCGCAAGTCACTAGGCTCCATTTGTGAAAGCCGAATATCAATAATATTAACTTGATGTGCTGTGGCCACTTGAGCAATAATTTGAGACTTACCAATACCTGGCGCACCCCACAACATAACTGGGGTGTGATGACCTTCAAATACTGACTCAAATTCTTGTGTAAGGATTTTATTAACTTGCTCTGGACGCATAATAACTTGAAAAATTGAAAACTGACCATATTCTACCGTAATAGAAGATAAAATCACCTAATATGACTACACCTAATATTACCTCTGATGAATTATGGAATTTTCCTTGTGATTATTCTGTCAAAGCTTTTGGGAAAACTTGTGATGAATTGAATGAAACTGTGCGCAATATTGTTGAACAATATACGGACAAAATCCATCCTGATAGCATTTTTACTAAGCAAAGTTCAAAAGGTGGATACACCTCCATCACTTTAAAAATCATTGTCACCAGTAGAAAGCAGATAGATTCTATTAATCAGGACTTACAAGATTGTAAGCTGATTGCCTATGTCTTGTAGATAGCAATGAAGATTGTTGAGCTAGGTCGCCAAGATTATCAGCAAACTTGGCAGGCAATGATAGATTTTACCAATGAGAGAACCATTGAAACCGAGGATGAGTTGTGGGTGGTTGAACACCCAGGTGTCTTTACTCAAGGAATTGCTGGCAAGCCAGAACATGAATTAAATATTAAAAATATCCCGTTAATTAAAACAGATCGTGGCGGACAAGTGACTTATCATGGTCCCGGACAATTAATTATTTATTGTTTAATTGATCTAAAGCGCAATGGATTTGGTGTCAAAAAAATGGTGTCAATTATTGAAAACTCTATCATTCAAATGCTAGAATTATATTCAATTAAAGCACACCTTAAAGATGGCGCACCCGGGGTTTATGTTGATCATGCCAAAATTGCAGCCTTAGGGCTAAAGGTAAAGCATGGAAAAACATATCATGGTTTGAGCGTCAACATTGATATGAGTCTTTCACCTTTTTCTCAAATTAACCCTTGCGGATATCAAGGGTTGAAAGTAACACAATTAAGCGACTTAGCGGATAATACCATCCATATGTCAACTGTATCTCAACAGCTGTCAAGCCTATTAATTAACAATATTAATAACAATGAATAATAGTTCTATCGAGCAAGAAATTGAAATCAAAGATCTTAAGGGTGAGTCTAAAGTATCGCGCTTAAAAATTAAGCCTGATGCACAGCGTGCACCTTTGCGCAAGCCAAGCTGGATACGCATTAAATATCCAAGCGGCTCTAAAGTTGAAAAACTAAAAACAACCTTAAGAGATCAAAAATTATTTACCGTGTGTGAAGAGGCGCAATGCCCCAATCTAGCTGAATGCTTTACTCACGGTACTGCTACCTTTATGATCATGGGACAAATCTGTACTAGAAGATGCCCTTTTTGTGATGTCGCCCATGGAAAGCCCAAAGTATTAGATGCTGATGAGCCTCGTCATTTAGCTGAAACCATTGAAAAAATGCAGCTTAAATATGTTGTTATTACCTCTGTTGATCGTGATGATTTACGTGATGGTGGTGCTGAGCATTTTAAGCAATGTATTGACCAGGTAAGAACAAGCACACCGCAAGTAAAAATTGAAATCTTAACGCCTGATTTTAGAGGTCGAGTTGATAAGGCGCTAGAAGTGTTTAAATCTTGCCCACCTGACGTTTTTAATCATAATTTAGAAACTGTACCAAGCCTATATCCAAAGGTTCGACCTGGTGCAAGTTACGAGTACTCACTTAAACTATTAAAAGCCTTTAAGGATCAACATCCACATGTTGTTACTAAATCAGGTCTTATGCTTGGTGTTGGTGAAACTGAAAAACAGGTTGTTGATGTACTTAAAGATTTGCGTGCGCATAACGTTGACATGCTAACCTTAGGTCAATACTTGCAGCCAAGCAAACATCATCTAGCGGTCGAGGCTTATATTCATCCGGATCAATTTGCTAAATACAAGCGTATCGCTGTAGATCTAGGCTTTACTCAGGTGGCTAGTGGGCCAATGGTCAGGTCGTCTTACCATGCTGATCTTCAGGCAGCAGGAGAATCGATCAGCTAACACCTGCTCTTTATATACATTCAGACAAAAAAATACCGACTTAATGTCGGTATTTTTTTAACTCACTTAATATCTAAGTGAGGATCTTTATCATGTTATTAAAGATCGTTTTTATCTTCTTTCTTTAGCAAGTCATTAGTATCAATCTTATCTGAATCAGTAGTCTCTTTTACATCTACTGAATCCTCAGATTCCTTAGTCTTTTTAGTTAATGCAGCTTTAATCCAATTTTTAGGTTCAGCTTTATTTTTACTAGGCTTAGGCTTACTTTCTTTAATAACATTGTATTTTTCATCTGCATTTGCATCACCTGGTAATAAGCCCATGCTAACCGCAATATTACGACAAGACTCTTCACCTGCTGAGAGTGTTCCTAATGGAATTACAATCAAGGTAAGTACAGTTGATATCAATACACCGAATAGCAATGAAATTGCCATACCTTGGAAGATTGGATCTAACAAGATAACACTTGCTCCACCAACTAGCGCAAATGCAGTAATCATAATTGGTCTTGTGCGTGATGCGCAAGAGTTAACTACTGCATCAAAGAATGGCACGCCTCTGGCATACTCTTGTACAGTGAAGTCTACCAATAAAATAGAGTTTCGCACAATAATACCAGCCAAGGCAATCCAACCAATCATTGAGGTTGCTGTAAATTCAGCACCAAGTAACCAATGACCCGGAACAATACCCAACAAGGTTAACGGGATTGGCGCCATAATAATAGCAGGAATGATAAAGTTACCAAATTGCCATACTACAAGCATGTAGATAACTACAAGTGCTACACCAAAGGCAGTACCCATATCGCGGAATGTTTCATAAGTAACAGTCCACTCACCACCCCACTCAAACCCTGGAACATTTTGATTAGCTGGCGGGCCCAAATACTCACCTTGAAGCTGAGTACCATCTAGAGTTTGGTATCGTAACAATAAATCATCAACTGCAAACATAGCGTAAATTGGCGCACTTAAGCGACCAATCGGCTCACCTAAAACGTACTCAACATCGATCAAATCTTTGTGGTAGATTAAGTCATCTTGCTGCTTATAACTAAACGAACCTAGCTCAGAGATAGGAATCATGCCACCATGCTGTGATGGTACAGGCAGCTGTGTCAAGTATGATAATTGCGAGCGCTTAGTTAGTGGAACTTGCAGACAAATACGTGATGGCTCAAGCGCATTCTTAAGGCGAATAGTACCAACATTGAAGCTACTCATGGCCATAGCCAATGTTTCTTTAATCTTCATAACACTTACACCAAATCGAGATGCTTTTGCAGTATCAACTTGGAAATCAATAACAGGGTATTCATCTCGCATTAAGTTATCAATGTCAGTCATTGTGCCTGAGTCAATAAATAACTCTGTTAAGTCATTCGCTAGCTTGCGACGCGTTTCTTTATCTGGGCCATACACTTCTGCAACTACTGGGCGAAGCACAGGTGGCCCAGGTGGCATTTCAACTACTGCATAATCTGCACCAGCCTCTTCAGCAATTGTTTTAACCAATTGACGAGCCTCAAGTGCAATTTCATGACTTGAGCGTGAACGATCCGCTTTTTCTGCAAGCTGGATTTGCAACTCTCCTACTGATGATGACTGACGTAAGTATGAATGACGAACCAAACCATTAAAGTCAAATGGCTTGGCAGTTCCAGCATATGCTTGAATATCAACTACTTCTGGAATATTACGTAATTCTTGTGCCATTAAGTGTAATGTTGATGCTGTATTTGATAGTGCAGTACCATCAGGCATATCAAGCACAACACCAAATTCAGATTTATTATCTAAAGGTAACATCTTAACTGGAACAGCTGTCGTATAGAACATTGACATCGCCATGAAAAATAACACAACCAGGCCCATCAAAAATCCCCACCCATAAATTGGCTTATTAAATAAAGCTGTAATAGTGGTACGGTAGAAATTAGACAATACCTTGGCTTCTTTTTCCTCTTTCTCATGCATTTTGTGCAGCACATTAAGTGGCGGCACAAACTTCATGATGAAGTATGGCGTAAAGACAAATGCAGCAAATAATGAGAACATCATTGCTACCGAGCCTAATACTGGAATCGGCGCCATGTACGGACCCATCATGCCGCTTACTGCAGCCATTGGCACTAACGCAGCAACCACTGTAAATGTAGCTAAAATAGTTGGATTACCAACTTCACGAACTGCATCGATTGCTGTACCGATTGTAATTTTGTTATCTATCAGCCAACGTCTATAAATATTTTCGGTGACAACAATGGCATCATCCACCAAAATACCAATCGAGAAAATTAACGCAAATAAACTCACACGGTCAATGGTCATACCAAGAATCCATGCAGAGAATATTGTCATTAACAATACAACCGGAATAACCAAGGTAACAACAAGCGCAGGACGCCAACCTAAAGCAAACCAAACTAGCAATGTTACTGCGCCAGTTGCAATAAATAACTTCTTGATTAACGCATTAACCTTATCTTTGGCTGATTTACCGTAGTTTCTAGTGACTGCTACTTCCACATTATCTGGAATAAGTCGACCTTTTAGCTCTTCTACTTTAGCCAAGATGTTGTCAGCAACTGCAACACCGTTTGTACCGAATTTCTTAGCAATCGCAATAGTGACCGCTTGTTCTGCGGTAGCTTTATTGCCTGATTTATTGGCTTTACCCGTATAGTAAGTAACCATGTGCTCGGTTTCTTCCGGGGCGTAATATACATCTGCTACATCTCGAACATAAATAGGCTTGCCGTCTTTTACTGCAATTACTAAGTTTTCAATATCTTCAACTTTAGCGAAGAAATCTCCTGCATAGACTTCCATTTCATAGCCGTTTAGCTCGATATTACCCGTATGTTCACGAACATTCGCACTTCCCACAGTATTGGCGATTTGTTGAATTGAAACGCCATAGCCTGCTAATCGGCCTGGGTAGGCATCAATATGGAAAATCTCTTTACGGCCACCAACAATAAATCCATTATTGGTATCTTTAACTTTTTCTAGCTGCTGAATAAGCTCTAAACCCAGTGAACGTAATTGTCCATCATCTAAGGATTTCGACCAAAGTGTAAGGTTGATAATTGGCACATCATCAATTTCTTTAGGCTTGATTAATGGCTGTCTAGCTCCTGGTGGCATAAATTCAAGATTGGCAAGCATTTTGTCGCGCACTTTAATGATTGAGGCGTTCATATCCTGACCAACATCAAATTCTACCGTGATAATTCCTTGACCTTTGTCACTGACTGAATACACATGCTTAACACCCAAAATATGTGACATTAAACGCTCAAGTGGTTTAACAACAATATTAGAAACCTCTTCAGAAGAAGCGCCTGGATATTCAACAAAAAGATCAATCAGAGGCACTGATATCTGAGGGTCTTCCTGTCTTGGTGTGGAAATGAGACCGATAATACCCGCACCAAGCATGGCGAAGAATATGATAATCGATAGCGGAGAAGTGATAAAGGCTTTGGTTAGCTTACCAGCTATGCCCAAATCTACTTCGTCGTTCGGTGTTGTGTTGTTATTTGACATAATTAACGAATTAAATATCCATTCCTGAAACCATTAAAATATTTGGATTGGCAACAATCTTTTCACCAATCTTCAATCCTGATAAAACACTCTTCTTATTCTTACCAACTTGCTCGCCTAAGCGAATAAAGCGTAACTCTGTTTTCTTTGTTAGTGGGCTAATAATGAATACACTAGGTAGTGAAGAACGCCACATGATCGAAGATTCTGGAACGATTGGTGTTAACACACCTGAGTCTGTTTCAAAAATTTCAACTTCAGCATAAGCACCTGGTAGAACAGGCACATTTAGTGGCAAGTCAAACTTAACCTTAACACTATGCTTTGCATTATCAGCAATTGGATAAATTTGAGCTAATTTAGCATCAACAACAATATTGGCAATGTCTAGCTTGATGCGATAATCTGTATCAAGCTTTAAACTTCTAACCAATCTTGAGGGAATGTTCACCTCAACCTGAAGATCTTTAATATTAGCAAACTTAAGTAACATCTGGCCAGGCTGAACAATATCACCAACATTAATTGACTTAGCTGTAATCACACCATCAAACGGCGCTCTTACATTTGCATCTTTAAGACGAGATTCAATTTGCTTTAAATTATTTTCAGCTTGAGTTAACTTGTTTTTAGCTTGCTGATAAGAAGTGTATCTTGAAGTTCTATTAGCGAACTTATCAAATTCAGGATTACCTTGACCACTCATTTTTAACATTGGGTCGGTAAACATTGAGAACATACCCGGCACACCACCAAGCATGCCACCACTGTTTGGTGAAACAATCGATTGTGAATATTGCACACCGGCATTTCTAAGTGCTTCATTTGCAGAAGCAATTTCTGCGTAAGCTGAATCACGCTGTGCTTGAATTGAATCTTGCTCTAAGGTTACCAAAATTGAACCTTTTTTAAACATGTCACCTTCTCGACCACTCACCGTTAAGATATCACCAGATACTTGTGCTGAAAGATTAACCTGTGATGAAGTGACAACTGCACCGCCCAATAATGCTCTTTTATCTAGAGACATACCAGCAACTGTTTGAATGTTGTAAACCGATTCAAAACTATTGGCAGAATGGTTAATAATTTGTGATTGAGATGGTACTGAAAATACGAGTAAAACGGATGCGACTAAAGGTGTGATTGTTGAGCTCATAGTTAACCTGTTTTTAGTTGTTAAAAATATTATTATTTCGAATTTTATATGATTAGCAATACTTATGTTTGTTATTTGATTTAAATAAATAATTAAGCGCTTAATATAAATATAACACCTTGTTTTTTAATGATTTATCTAATTAATTATTTTATTTTAGTATATAAATTTTTTCTTATATATTGGCACTATAATATATGAACTTTATTCATTTATATTAAGACATTAATGGCAATTGCATTTACCCCTGGAGAGCCTGCAGGAATTGGCCCTGACTTAGCAGTTATTTATGCACAAAAAAAATCAGATAAAAATTTATTGGTTTTTGCAGATCCTGATGTACTACTTGCACGTGCCAAATTACTTAAATTACCACTCAAAATTCTTGAGTCAGATCAAGTCTATGTAGAAGGTCAACTTTGTGTATACCCTGTAAAAGCTAAAGATAGCGTTTTAGCTGGCAGTCTAAATAATAATAACGCCCAATATGTGCTTGATACTCTAGATCTTGCCACTAGGTTTTGTTTAAATAATCAGTGCGATGCTTTGGTTACTGGCCCTATTCATAAAGGTATTATTAATACGATTAATCCTGGTTTTACAGGGCATACCGAATACTTAGCAAAATTGTCAAAGGTTGATAAAACAGTAATGATGCTTGCCACTGATGGGCTTCGTGTAGCACTGGCAACTACACACTTGCCGTTATCTGAAGTTGCCTCAAATATCACAGCTGACTCTCTTGAGAAAACACTTAACATTATTCACCATTCATTAATTTCTTATGGTGTTAACAACCCTCACATTGTGGTTTGTGGGCTTAATCCTCATGCAGGTGAAGATGGCTGCCTGGGCATGGAAGAAATTGAGATTATTAACCCTTTGATCGCCAAACTAAACAGCCAAGGGCTTAATCTCACTGGTAGCGTACCTGCTGATACCGCCTTTACGGTTAACGCATTACAAGGAGTTGATTGCGTATTAAGCATGTATCATGATCAAGGCTTACCGGTATTAAAAACGCTGGGTTTTAAAAAGGCCGTTAACATAACACTAGGGCTACCATTTATCCGCACATCGGTTGATCACGGCACCGCCCTATCGCTAGCAGGATCTGGCAATATAAGTCTGGGTAGCTTGCATACTGCGTTAGAATATGCACAAGATTTCATCAATAAAAAACATACTTAACCCTTAAAAATCATTATGTCTGCAAAACATAAAGCACGCAAACGCTTTGGTCAAAACTTCCTTACAGATCAAAAAATCATTGATCAAATTATCGCAACCATTGCGCCAAAGCAAGATGACAATATTCTTGAAATTGGTCCTGGCCAAGGGGCGATGACGCTACCCTTGTTGGAAAGAGTTGATAAACTATCTGTAATAGAAATTGACCGAGATTTAATTGAAATCTTAGAATCGTACAATAAGTCAAATCTTGTGATTCATCAGGGTGATGCGCTTAACTTTGATTTAGACCAATTTAATCCGCCAATTAGAGTCGTGGGCAACCTTCCTTATAATATATCTTCACCTATTTTATTTCACTTGCTTGAAAATCGAGATAAGGTTATCGATATGACTTTTATGTTACAAAAAGAAGTGGTTGAAAGAATGTCTGCAACACATGGGTCAAAAATTTATGGTCGGTTAAGTGTTATGATGCAGGCATTTTTTGAGGTTGAATTGATATTTGTAGTACCACCCGAGTCTTTTGATCCGGCCCCTAAGGTTGATTCTGCTATTGTTTATTTGACGCCACTCAAAGTTTGCAAAGTTGATAATATTGAGATTTTTGAACAAGTGGTCAAGGCTGCATTTGCCCATCGTCGCAAAACATTACGAAATTGTTTAAAATCTTTATTAACTCAAGATCAAACTCAAGTTGACTTATCTCAACGAGCTGAAATGCTTGATATTGACACCTTTATTACCTTAGCCAAAGATTATGAAAAACAACATTAATATAGCTGTAAAAGTAACTTTTATTGAAGAGCAATCACACCCATCTAGTAATCAATACACTTACGCATACACCATTACCATTACCAATAATGGTACGATTGGTGCACAACTACTAACAAGGCGCTGGCGCATACAGGATGAAACAGGCCATACAGAGGACGTAATTGGAGAAGGTGTAGTAGGTCAACAGCCTCATTTACAACCAGGCGAATCTTATCAATACTCTTCTGGCTCGGTAATAAAAACTGAAACTGGCACCATGAAGGGCGCTTACGGTATGGTGAATGATGAAGGCGAACGCTTTGAGGCTGAAATTCCAGAGTTTATTTTAAGCGAGCCATACACACTTCACTAATGGCAGATTATCTTATTGGTGATATTCAAGGGTGTTACGATGCCTTAAAAAGCCTATTAAAAAAGATAAACTTTTCTCTTGATAAGGATCAATTGTTTTTCCTTGGTGATGTTGTAAATCGTGGCGATAAGTCTTTAGAGACTTTACGCTTTATTAAAGATAATTCCGACAACACCTCTATGGTGTTAGGCAATCATGATTTTCATTTGTTAGCCTGTGTTTTTGGACATATTAAGCCTAGCAAAAAAGACACTTTTGTTGATATTATCAATGCAAAAGACGCCTCTCAATTGTTAGAATTTTTAGCTTTTCAGCCTTTGTTTATTCAGCATCAGGGTGCTTTAATGGTTCATGCTGGCATACCGCCTAATTGGGATGTTGATACACTTAAAATACAAGCAAAACAAGTGCAATCGCACTTGAAATCAGATGATTTAAGTGGTTTTTTAAATAAAATGTATAACAATAATCCACGTACTTGGAGTCAAGATTTAACCGAACTGGAACAATGCCAATACACAATTAATGCTTTAATGCGTATGCGATTTTGTAAAGCCAATGGTGAGTTAGAGTTTGACCATAAAATGAACTTTAATCAGGCGCCAAATGGTTTTAAGGCATGGTTTGAGCACGACAATCGCCTACTTAAAAAATCAGATATTTTCTTTGGACATTGGTCTACCCTTGATTCTGTTGATCAGGCGCATATCTATCCAATGGATCATGGCTGTATTTGGGGTGGTGCATTAAGCGCTATTCGATTATCAGATAAACGAGTTTTTTCGATTAATTGCTAAATATCGATACTCGCTTCAAAGACAAATTCTGCTGGACCTGATAAGAACACTGACTCGCCTCGTTGATATTCAATTAGTGTGTCACCACCGGTTAAGTGCACAACTACATTAGAGTCTAATAATCCTTGCTCAACGCCGTGTACGACTGCTGCGCATGCGCCACTACCACAAGCTAGCGTCTCCCCTGCTCCACGCTCATAAACACGTAAATTAACCTCATTACGATTGAGCACTTGCATAAAACCAATATTGGCTTGATTTGGCAATAAGCTACTTGCTTGTATTTGCCTGGCAGTTTCAGCAATCTCTACAGTAGAAATATCATCAACGATTAAAACGCAATGCGGATTTCCCATAGACACAACACCCATCTCAAAACCTTCAATCTGATAAGTTTCTTGCACGTATTCAGCAATCAATGGAATACTACTCGGCTCAAATCTGGGTCTGCCCATATCAACACGCACGCTATGATCTGGATTAATTTGCAGAGTGATAATACCCGAATGAGTTTCAACCACGATTGGATTGTTTTTAGTTAATTCTTTTTCGCTCACAAAACGCGCAAAACAGCGCGCACCATTGCCACATTGCCCAACTTCAGAGCCATCCGCATTATAAATGACATATCGAAAATCAACCCCAACTGTCGGGCTTTGCTCCACAACCAATAGCTGATCAAAGCCAACGCCAAAATGTCTATCAGATAATGCAATGATCTGCTCAATGCTAAAATTAATATCGCCACTGGTATTGTCAACCACCATAAAGTCGTTGCCTAGGCCATGCATTTTTGTAAATTGAATCATCATAAGCTTTATTTTATCCACTTATAAAGCTCAAGGTTAATAAAAACAATAGTTCTGATAAAATATCCGCACTATCTATATATTAGGCAACTCATGCAAACACCAAGCAATATCACCCTTAACAAAAGCAAAAACTTACTAACACTAACATTTGATGGCGTTGAATACCCATTAACAACAGAACTTTTAAGGGTTTATTCACCTTCAGCAGAGGTGGTGGGGCACGGTCCTGGCCAAGAAACTTTACAATTAGACAAAGAGAATGTTAAGATTGACCGCATTGAGCCAACGGGAAATTATGCTATTTATATATTCTTTAATGATGGTCATGATACCGGTATCTATTCTTGGGAGCATTTATACAAATTAGCCACAGATAAAGATGCTTTGTGGTCAACTTACTTAAGGCGCCTTAAAGAAGCGGGACATTCTCACTCCCAACTATAAATTTACATGGGTTTTTTAACTGCCCTACTATCTTTTGCTGTGACCATTGGAATTTTGGTCACTATTCATGAATATGGCCACTACTGGGTTGCAAAAAAATTAGACGTCAAAGTTTTAAGATTTTCTATTGGATTTGGCAAGGTTATTAAATCTTTTCAGCGTGGTGAAACTGAATTTACTCTGTGTGCCATTCCACTTGGCGGTTATGTCAAAATGCTGGATGAACGCGAAGCAGAGGTTGCAACATCTGAACAGCATCGTGCTTTCAATCGAAAATCTGTTTATCAGCGCTTTGCTATTGTTGTGGCGGGGCCAGTTGCCAATTTCTTGTTAGCAATACTACTTTATACCTTTATCTTTATATTTTTGATCAAGCAGAATTACAAATAGGTGATGAATTGCTTAGTGTTAATGATGCGCCAACACCTAGCATTAGTGAATTTTCAATTCAGTTTATTCAGGCTATTGGCAGTGTGCCGATTACTATCGAGACCAGATCCAAAGAATTAAATCTTAAAACAAGCGAACTACATTTGACAGGTGATTTTTTAGCCAATCCTGAACAAGGCATAGATCGATATCTAGGTTTTAAATTTGCCACACCAATTATTCCGGCTATTATTGATCATGTCGTTTCAGGATCTGCCGCTAACTCAGCAGGATTACAAACAGGTGATGAAATTCTTAGTGCAAACAATATTACAATTCATAGTTGGCAAGACTTTGTCAAAATAATACAGGTAAAACCGATCAAGCCTATTGATCTTGTTGTTAAGCGTGATAGTGAAAGACTAACCCTTAACCTAGTACCTAAATTAATCAACAACTCTCCCAAGGCTGGCGTGAGTGTTTCACTTCCGAATGGTTACCTTAAAGAGTGGCAAGTAACCATTCAAAAAGATCCGATTGATGCACTATATTCTGCTAGTTCAAAAGTTTATCAATTAACCCTACTAAATTTAAAAATGATCAAGAAAATGATTATTGGCGAGGCGTCAATTGATCAAATTAGTGGTCCAGTTAGTATTGCTAACTATGCTGGTAAAAGTGTTGAGGTTGGCTTGGTGCCATTTTTATCATTTTTAGCTTTGATTAGTATTGGACTAGGGTTAATAAACTTATTACCGATCCCTTTACTTGATGGAGGTCATTTATTCTTTTACTTGATAGAAATGATCAAAGGGTCCGCTGTTAGTGATTCTACTCAGCAAATTTTTGCCAAATTTGGCTTATTTGTTATTTTGTCATTAACATTTGTTGCTCTGTATAATGACTTGATACGTTTATTGTAATTTACTTAAATTTTATGAAAAAAACAACTCTACAATTATTAATTTCTGCCAGTATTTTTAGCGCCTCAACTGCACTTGCAGACCCCATTAAAAGCATTGAAATACTAGGTCTAGACTCTATTTCACGAGGAACTGTTTTAAGTTATTTACCGGTTGAAACTGGTGATGATTACAATTCGCAAATCTTGTATAAAACCAGCTTCTTTAAAGACATTGAAGTATCGCAAGTTGATCAAATTTTAAAAATTGTTCTAAAAGAAAATCCTCACATTAAATATATTGATGTTTTAAATTACTCAGATAAAGTAATTGATGAAGATTCATTAAAACAGATTTTAAAAAAAATGGATTTGTCTCAAGGTAAAATTTTCAACAAAAGACAGCTAGACAAATTGATTGGCCAGCTTGAGGCTAGTTATATTTCAAAAGGTTATTACGGCTTTAGTATTAACAAGAAAATAGAAGTTGATACTCAAAATAGAGTGGGCATTGAGCTTGATATTAGTGAAGGTGNNNTTAGATTTATTTGAAATTGGTGAGGCTGATTTCTTTATCATGAATTATTTTACTGAAAAAGATCATTATTCAAAAGTTGCGTTAGATGCTGGCATTGAGGCGATGAAATCACTTTATATTAATTCAGGCTACCTTGATTTTAAGATTAATAAAGTGGCTATCGAACTATCAGAGGATAAGCAAAATATTGCTATTGATATTCAAATTAATGAAGGTAAACAATACAAATTAGGTGTAATAAAATTTAGTGGCGACCTTCTAAATCAATCTATTGAGGACCTGCAAGATCTTTTAAGTATTAAACAAGGTGATATCTTTGAACGTAAAAAAGTCATCGAAAGTATCCAAGCTATCACTGACGTGTTTGCTGACCAAGGCTATGCTTTTGCGAAGATTGATCCAATAACAACAGAGAGCGCTAAGACTCACTCTATTAACCTAAATATTGATATTATAAATCGCATCCCCATTGTTGGTAACACCCGGACTCAGGATGAGGTGATTCGTCGTGAAATTGACATTGATGAAGGCGGGCTTTATTCAAATACAGAACTTGAGGAGTCACTAAATAAGATTAAGCGTCTAGGTTTTTTTACTGATGTAACAATGGAGGTTATACGAGTTTCAGGCTTTGATGACAGAATCAACCTTCAATTTAATATAGAAGAAACAAAAACAGGTGCGATTACCATGGGTATTGCCCACTCCAATGGCACTGGAACCTCATTTGAATTAGGTATCCAAGAAAGGAACTTCTTAGGAACTGGCACCGTACTCAATGCAAAAATGTCAAATTCAGATGCTGTTAAAGAGTTTAAATTTTATTTTTCAGACCCTTACTTTACTATGGACAAGCATAGTATTAGTTATGGAGTTTTTAGTAAGCAGATTGAAAACTTAGAGGGTGTGGGTGATTACAAAATAGACACATTTGGTGGTAGCCTAGGTTATGGAATTCCAATTACTGATACTACTAGAATTGGTACTG
>LWDU01039455.1_pt2 | contig 61364 bp, 55 predicted proteins | sample 727161 | NCBI WGS metagenome assembly LWDU01 (sample SAMN04566230, study PRJNA314399) | hydrothermal vent metagenome | isolation source: deep sea hydrothermal plume seawater | place: Mexico: Gulf of California, Guaymas Basin | collected 2004-07-11
CGAGCGGAACGCCGATCCCGAGTCCGCCAGCATCGAGACCTTGATTCAGAAGCACTCGCATTTTTTCACGTTCCCTTGGGCTCGCCTTCTCAACGAAAACTTCGTTAGGCGTCACAAAGAGGGATCGGAACGCCGTCCAGTAGCCTTTGAGGCCCAGCGGTTCGGATTTCCCAGAGAGCAGATCCGGACGTCGAATTCCGGACTTCACTTCGAGGCGCGTGGACGCCCATGCGACCGAGGAGCCGTAGTGAATCAATGCGGCCCCACGGACCGTCGGGGCAAACTCGGCGACGGGGTACGCACCGACTTCGAGTTCGAGTGCGGTCGTGACGCCATCGAGCGCTTGGTAGTGCTGGCCGAGGGGAGTCGGCGAGTGGGTGTGAAGATCGATGAAGCCGGCCGAAACGACGAGTCCCTCCGCGGGTAGAATCGCTTGACCCTCGAGTGGCTGCTCGCTGACCTCTGCGATTCGACCGCCGATGAGCCCCACGTTTCGCACGGCATCGAGACCGGATTCGGCGTCGATCACGCGGCCACCCCGGATGACGACGTCATAGACGGGCGCTTCCTCTGCCGCAGTCACGGCCGTGGCTGCGGCGATCACACCTAGCACGCTCCAAAACAGCGTCACGTAGGAAGCGAAAAAGAGGAGACGTTTGGCATTTACGTGGTGAGCCGGGTGCATCGCGTCGGACTTGCGCATCGGTCTGAGCTCCACTGCTCGTGGCCGGCCCAGCGGACTCGCCCACATCTTTCGTGCGGTCATGACCACTCGTCGAAATGTACGATCTCTTCGACCGACTGTCTTTTGGCGACCTTGAAGTCGGTGCCCTTTGTGTATCCGACCGGGAGCAAAGCCACCTGCATGACGTCCTTGGGAATATTAAGGAGCTTGGCGACTTCTTCCTCGAAGAAGAGATGAATCGTCGTCAGGGCGGAACCGAGACCACGGCTGCGCAGTGCCAGCTGAAAGCTCCACATAGCTGGATAAATGGAACCATAGAAGGCCGCGGCCATCCCGTTGGGGGCGTCTCCGGCAAGTCGGCCTTCGAGGCAAGGGATTACGAGTACCGGAACCTCCGCGATGTGATCGAACAGCCATTCGGCCGAGTCGTAGACACGATGCGTCTGTGCGTCATCGGAGGCGATTTCACCGCGTGCCTGCGCGATGAACTGCTTGCCCCGACCATAGATCTCGCCGATTGCGCGCCGCTTCCCCGGATCGGTCACCACCATCCAACGCCACTTCTGGGTGTTGGACGCAGTGGGAGCTTGCTGCGAAAGCCTGAGGCAATCGAGAATCACCGCACGCTCGACCGTACGTTCGAGGTCGAGGCGACGTCTCACAGCGCGCGTCGTGGAGAGTAGGCGATCCGTTTCGGCGAGATTGAATGGTGCGGTCATGTTGTTTTCCTTTGTCTTGGTGTTGGCGTTGGCGTTGGCGTTGGCGTCCGCATTGGCTGGAAGCAATAAGCATAGCGAGCCTTGGCACGCACTCGAATCATCGTCATCCCTGGTGAGATCGCCCGAATCGCACGTCGCAAACATAATTATTGGCGCTCAACAGAAAGTCCTCAATACCCACGTGGCTGCATTATTATTGGATCGTGCCGCCTAGAGCGATGGCGACAGGGAATCCAATAGGAGAAAAAAGATGGAACTCGGTGTTGTATTTCCCCAGACAGAGATCGGAAACGATCCGACTGCAATTCGGGATTTCGCTCAGGCAGCGGAAGGCCTCGGATTCACCCATCTGCTGATCTACGATCACGTGTTAGGCGCTGACCCAGACCGGCCGGGGGCTGGAAGGGACCCTACGACAAAGACACTCCATTTCACGAGCCCTTTGTGACATTCGGCTATCTCGCGGGTATGACCGACTCGATCGAGTTCGTCACCGCCGTATTGATCCTGCCTCAGCGGCAGACGGTTCTGGTCGCAAAGCAGGCGGCAGAGGTCGACGTGCTGTCAGGCGGACGACTTCGACTCGGGGTCGGAACGGGTTGGAACACGATCGAGTACGAAGGTCTCGGTGAGAACTTCCACGATCGGGGTCCGCGTCAAGAGGAGCAGGTCGAACTCATGCGCAGGCTGTGGTCCGAGGACACCCTCTCTTTCGACGGAAAATGGCATCGCGTGACACAGGCTGGCCTCAACCCGCTTCCCAAAAAAACGATTCCGGTCTGGTTCGGAGGCGGAGTGGACGCCGTCATTGAGCGGGCCGCACGCATTGGAGATGGCTGGGTCCCTCTTATGGGCCCCGACGATGCGGCGAAGAAGAGAATTGATCTATTGAATACCCACCTCCAAGCGAACGGTCGGAACCCGGCCAACTTCGGGATCCAGGCGCAAGCACGGGGCGACAATCCGGATCGCTGGTCCCAGCACGCGGAGGCATGGCGCGATCTCGGAGCGACACATATTGCGATCGCCACGATGAACGCTGGCTTCCGTTCCGTCGATGACCATATTGAAGCGATCCGTCGCTACAAGGACGTCGTCGGCTAGAACCTCGCAATCGCTGAAACGTCATTTTCGCTTCGACGTGCGTCTTACACGTCGGAACCGGCGGAGAGCTGGCAACTCTCATCGATCGAGTCCATATCCATGATATTCTTTTGAGGCTCCCGAATGGCAAGACCATCACGGAGCCAATCAGGCCCATTTCAATAAAGGAAACGGCTCTTTCATGGGGAAGTGCAAACCAGACTTCTCCAGGATACGTCGTCACCAATAGATTAGTTCGAGTGCGCAAGCGGTGGGCATGTCAACCGACTCAGCGCTCGACGAGCGGAGCTTCCCATGGCAGAGCGAGATCCCGAAGGACAGATCAGCGTCGAACAGCGCGACAAAATTCTTCTGATCGGCATCGACCGGCCCGAGAAGCGCAACGGGCTGACTCCACAAATGGTGGGACAACTTCGCGACGCCTATACACGGCTCGACGAAGAAGAGGATCTGCATGTCGGCGTCTTGTTTGGTCACGGCGACCACTTTACGGCCGGCCTCGACCTTCCCAAGTGGAGTGATGGAATGAAGGGAAGCGGCGGGGGGAAACGTGGGCCAAGCAAGGTCGATCCGACTGGCCTCTCCGGTCGCAGCTGCAGAAAGCCCATCGTGTGTGCGGTGCGAGGCATCACTTTTACAGCCGGCATCGAGTACATGCTAGGCGCGGACATTGTGGTGGCCGCCGATGATTGCCGATTTTCCCAACTCGAACCCAAGCGCGGCATCATGGCGACGGGTGGTGCCACGATCCGCTTCGTCGAACGTGGGGGCTGGGGCAATGCCATGTACCACCTGCTCGTGGTCGACGAATTCGACTCGGCCGAGGCGCTGCGCTGTGGGCTAGTGCAGGAAATCGTACCCGCCGGCCAGGAACTGGAGCGCGCCCTCGAACTCGCGCGAAGGATCGCGCAGCTGGCGCCCCTGGCCATTCAGGCGACCAAGGCCTCATCTCTACTCTATTCGCTCCAGGGTCAAGAAGCAGCCGTTGCCGAGTTCAGGGAGACCCAGCGGCGCCTTGCCAACAGCGAAGATGCAGCCGAAGGTGTGGCCTCCTTCGTCGAGCGGCGGGATCCGATCTTCAAGGGCCGATGAATTCGCCCTCTCGACGGGCTCCGACATTCGCCTGCCCGCGTAGTGCCGGAGTTGCCTGCTTGCGTCGACGCAGAGCGCCGAAGCCGATGGGGCGCCCGCGCTGATTGTTGTGGCTCCAACGGAGCGATCGTCGACAATGTCAATGTAGGCGCTGCCGTCAAGCAGAGTCTTGCCATTGAAACTGGAATTGTCGGAGATCTCGGCCCTTACTGGGAACCGGTACCCGATTCCGGACGCGACCGATGATCCCTATGCGCGAATGTGGCAGGGATTCGGCGCCAACCTCGATCCCTAGACATGCGAGGATGTGCCCGGGCTTCCACTCGCAGCTCAGCCCGAATACGATTGGATGATTATGGTGCACGGATCGAGCAGTGTGCTGCAGCTGATCATCGTCCTACTCTTCTGAGCGACAAGGGAGCGCGGTCGATCCAGTGCGCGACCGATCGAGCTGCATCACACAAGGAATCAAGCTTATGCCGGTTGAGTACATGGAATTCGAACAGGCGCGCGAAGCGCAGGGCCTTCGCATGATCGTTGTTGGCGGCGTCCCGAGTCCGTGGGGCGAAGCGGCCAAGGGCATCCTGCACGTGAAACAGATTCCGTGGAAAGCCGTCCGGCTCGATCAGGGAAGCGACGCGATGGCCGGCTGGACCGGGGAGCGCAGCGGCCCAGTCGCGATGTACGAAGATGAAGCGCCGCGTTCGGGGTGGGATGAAATTCTCTTGCTCGCGGAACGCCTCGCACCCACACCGGAACTCCTTCCCCCCGACCCATTAGAACGGGCTCGTCTTCTCGGTCTATCACACGAAATCTGTGGTGAAGACGGCCTGGGTTGGGCGCGCAGACTTCAGGGTGTACACGCCAGCTTGAACGGGGCACCCAGCTTCCCGCCCGCTATCGCTCGATATTTGGCAGACAAATACGCCTATCGCGCAGACGCAGCGTCCCAGGTTCAGCGTCGGGTTCTCGAATTGCTCAGGATGCTGGCCGACTTGCTGCATGCACAAAAGAAAGACGGAAGCCGATTCTATTCCGGCAAGAGGCTGAGCGTCGTCGACCTTTATAGTGCGACCTTCATCTCCCTCTTCGAGCCCCTGCCGCCCGATCAATGTGCGATGATGGAGCCGATTCGCGCGGGCTATGCGTATCTGGATGAAGCCACGAAGAAGGCTCTGGATCCCATCTTGACCGAACATCGCGATTTCATCTACGAAGAGTTCCTCGAGTTGCCCCTCACGCTCTGAAGCGAGGTTTCGGTGAACGAGCGGGTTCCATCGAAGACGAACTCCATCGCGCCAACGACCGTCGCCTCACGGCCCGCACCCGCCCCCGGCGATCGGCGCGTTTCCGAAGGCATTGGGCGAGATTCGCAGGGCACTCATTCCTCGCCAGGCGGACTAACGCATAACACTTGTAGCCCGACGTGTATGAGTATCGGGACATTCACCCCGACGAGTCAGGAAGCGAGATAGTCCACGTTCGCCAGTTCTTAATCGCGCGTGAATCACGCAGGCAGGGATACTGTGCGACCAAATTCGCCACTATTGGAAGTCCCCCTGTTTCACACCAAGAGTGTCGAGTATCAGTTGGTGCGCGAGTTAGACAAACGAAGATGGCGATGCTCTTCATCTTTAATCGCGTGACCGGCGAACCTCTCTTTCCAATCGACGAACGCCCCGTTCCGCAAGGCGCTCCGAAGGATGCCTGGGGTCTCACGTTCTGGGATCGGAATGCATGTCGAGATCAGTTCGAGGCGCTTCGCTTCGAGGGGATCTACACGCCGCCGACCGAGCAGGGAACGCTCATGTGTCCGGGGAATGTTGGAGGTAGCAATTGGGGAAGCGTCGCGGTGGATGCCAGTCGGTCAATTTTAATTGCGAATGTGCAGGACTTTCCGTGGGCGGTCACCTTGATCCTGCGAGACGCATTTCCAGGAATACGGGGCGCGTCCGAAGCCGGTATCGAGTTTGCACGGCAGCATGGGACACCTTACGGGATGCGTCGGGAGCCGATTCTCTCTCCGCTCGGCGTCCGCTGCAACCGGCCAACCTGGGGCTCGCTCGTGGCCGTCGATCTCCGAAAGGGAGACATACTCTGAAGTGTCCCCCTTGGAACGATTAGAGATATCGCTCCGACGACTGGTCGAGCTTCGACAGCGTGCGAAGCGTCGGAAAGGAACTTCGGGAACTCTGTCACGACAAAGGGTGTGATGTGCTCTGCAATAATCCAGGGGTGATGGGCTTGCCAGACATCGCGACAGTGGACGGCTGCGATATCCAGACGCAGACCAACCACCTGTCACACTTCCTTCTTACCCATGAAATCTGGCCTCTTCTCGAAAAGGCGGCGGCACTCGGTTATCGGATCGGCTGATCAGTCGCCGCACGATGAAAGCAGCGCAATCTGTCGAAGACGGTACCGCTGGACTCTCGCGCTGCTGCTGTGAGCCAGGCGTCGAGAGTGCTGCATCCTACGGTCCGGACGGTTCAGGACAAGGCGGCCCGGCCAAATTACTTCCGGCCGAAAGAGATCCCTCTGAAGAGTCCCAGCTATGGAAGAAAAGTCTACGCACGACCGGCATCCAAGAGTTCTTCGATCATTAGTCGCGGCGACAGACCGAGTCGATCGACGCAAGCGGTCGCGAACTACGTCCTGTCGACGAAGGTAATCGGAATTCGGCCAGGCACCCGAAAGAGTGACGCGCCCCATTCGGTCGCCTCATTCACCAGCTTCATCTCGTCGAAACGCTGGACGATAGCGCCGATCGCGATCTCACTTTCGAGACGCGCGAGATGAGCGCCCAAGCAGAAATGGACCCCACCACCGAAGGAGAGATGGGGCGCCGTGTCCCGTCCCTTCGCATAGCGGGTAACATCAAAACGCTCCGGATCCTCGAACACCTCCGGATCGCGATTGGCCGCCGCCAACAAGGCTACAACCTCCGAATCGGTGGGAATCTCATACCCGCCTAGCATCGTCGGCTCGTGGACGACGCGAACAGTGGCGAGGATTGGGCCGGAATAGCGCAGACATTCCTCGATCGCGCTGGGGGCAAGTTCTGGATTCGCTCGCAGCTTCCGGAGTTCATCGGGATGGCGAATGAGAGTCGTCAATCCATTCCCGATCAGACCGATCGTGGTCTCGAAACCCGCGATGAGCAACCCGATCGACTGCGAAAGAAGCTCGATCGGATCGAGCTTATCGCCGTCCTCTTCCGCCGAAATCAAAACGCTCAGCAGGTCGTCGCTCGGATTGCCGCGACGCGCCTCGATCAGGTTCGTGAAATAACCGAAAAGCGAAATGCTTGCCGCTTCGACACGCTTCACCATCGCCTCGTCGCCGAGACCACGCATGACGAGCAATCCGTGCGTTGCGTCGGCGGTCCAGTCCGTAAAAGTGTCTTGATCTTCTGTTGGAACGCCGAGCAGTTCGCAGATCAAAGTCGCGGGCACCGGGCGCGCGAGATCCGAAACCAGATCCATCTGCCCGCTCGCGGCAACACGATCGAGAAGCGAGTGCGTGATCTTCTCGACACGCGGGCGCCAAGCCTCGATCGCGCGTGGCGTGAAGGCCTTCTTCACGAGCTTGCGAAGTCGCGTATGGGTCGGCGGATCCTGCATCAGCATAAAAACGCCGGCGCCTTCGAGTGGCGCATTCTGGCCGGGAATCAGGCCATCGGTCTGTCGCATCCCAGCGACTGCCCGACGCAAGAGATGCTGAATGTCGTTATAGCCACTGATCCGCCACCCTCCTTCCGGAGTCAGATTGACGGGCTGATTCTCGCGAAGCGACTTGAACGCCGAGTAGGGATCTTCGGCCTGAGCGCCGTCGTCGGGCTCAAGTCCGTACCATCCCGGGATCGGGGTCTTGGGCGTTTCGGTCCTATTGACTTCTGACGATGACATGAAGGCCTTTCTATAATCCGATGGTGAACCTAGACGCAGCGACGATCCTAGCGTAAACGATCGATCCGATCGTCGAGAATCAGGCGCGAAGCGCACGGCAACGCTCACCGATCTTCACCTACTAAATCGCCCTCGAAGAGAGCCGACAATTTCTCGCATGATCCAGCTCCCGCAATTCCCACCTGGCTGTGCATTGCCCCGTTCGGCGCTGCCGAAAGAATCGACTCGGGCTGGACGTGTTCGCTGAGGCAGTGGGTGACCACGCTTGCCCGTCGGAGGACGATGAGTAGCGATGACCTTGAAGATCTGGGTGGAGCGATCGCGATCGCACAATCGTGAGGCTGCAAGAGGTTGGGGATCCTCTAGCATTTCTTCGTAGCGAACGAGGCGAACCAGATTCGTCCTGTCCCGGTAGTAGACGTAGACGAAGCCATTGGAGGCATAGTTCGGATGAAATGCTATCGAGTCGAGCGTCTCGACATTCGCAAGACTTCAAAATCAGCGGCAGAGGAATTCATACCCTGCATAGCGGGGCAACTTGTTGCGCTCGTTGAATTCATTGATGTTTACGACGTGTACCGTGCGTAGAGGTGCATGACGAACGCTTAGGTCAACTTTAGGTCGACTCGATAATTCGGAAGTAGGCGCCCCACGAAGACGGAGGCATCCGGTCGCAAACGACGTGCGGATGAGAACTTCAGACAGCAATTTGTACAGCGCCGATACCGCAGAATGTGGAATGTGGAGAATGAACCGGTCCTCGATGCGCTTATCTACCCAGGCACGGGGACAGGTCTGACGCGGAATCTTCTCCGGCTTGCCACCTTACGCTGCCCTTTCAAAGTGGAATTCCGACCACTCGTAGACAGCTCAGAACTCAAGATGGACTCGCCCGAACCCTTCTCTCCCGTACGAGGTCGAAGAACTGGTAACGGCATCACGCACCCGTCGCGCCACTCCTCTCACGCCGGAAGGCGGGTTCAGTTATTTACTGTTTCTCCGCGACGATTCTCCAGTTCAAATCTGCAATTTTGGCTTTTTCGGCGTCCGTCCAGGCCTGTCCACCCTTTTGAAGAAGGTCGAGGGACTCTTCGACCCATGGCGACAAGACGCGAATCGCCTCTAGTCCTCGGATAACTCTTCGAGCCATAAGAATCAAATTACGCTTCTGCTCACAGAGTGGCCAGGCTTCGCTTTTCGACGGCGCCGATACGAGAATCTTGAACCCGGCCCTTTCCAAAGCGGCACAGACGTCGGCCGGATACATCGATTGGGTTGCCGCGAGGGTTGGCAGGAAAGCTTTGTGAAGGGTCACATGTTCTTCGTTATTCCAATCGAAATGAGGGGTCAACAAATACTCCGAACAAGAGTATCGAGATCCTGACTTCAACACGCGGTACATCTCCTTGGCATGGACATCCAACTCTTCTTTCTTGAAGAAAGGCCAAACAGCCTGGAAGGAAAAACATCCGTCGAAGGTGTCTGATTCGTACTCGAGTGGCTTGTGATGATCGCCAACTTTGAAGTGGAGCCGATCGCTCATCTTACATTCCGCGGCCCAGTCAATCGCGTTCTCAATCTGATTCGGATCGATGTTGTAGCCGGAAACTTGGCCGCCGGTCAGCGTGGCGAAGTAATGTGAGATTCGTCCTCGCCCGCATCCCATATCCAAGAGGTGAGACTTATCAGGCTTCTCCAAGGCCAGCTCTTCCAACGCGGCCTGTTCGCATAACAACTGATTTGCATATAAACCCTCAGAGTCATTCAGCTGTGGAGGGATGTAGAGTTTCTCCAGATCGAAGATCGACAACATGTTATTCAGGACCCTATAGTAGTCCGTGACTGCTTTTGTTTCGGCAGCCGTCTCGGTCTTTTCACCGGCTTGCATCCGCTGAAAGAACTTATAGGCGTCAATGCAAGCTTGCTTGTCCTCTGCCGACAACGTCGCCAATCGTTTCAATCCGGTGAATGCAGTCCTAATTCTGTACCAATTCACTTTGAGAACCCCTGGTTCCGCACATCGTCGGAACCCGATCCGATTACCCTAACCCGGCTACCGTCTACATCGTTCCGAAGTCGGCACATCCCTTTAAGTGGTGCGCACGTTCGTCGGTGGATCGCCTCAGCCATGATGGAGTCCTTTCTCTTTCAGTATTTTCAGGAAGCCCAGCGTCGCTTGCGAATACAACCTAATGGCCGTCTCCCGGTCTATACGCCCGGATCGGGCGCGCAGGGCCAAACAAACAAATGTACTGATCTGCATGTCGAGTACAGCTCTAGCGTCTTCAATCTCGAGACCAATCGATTCGAGTGGATCAGTAAATCGTCTTTCGTATTTCTTCCATGCCGCGTCCACGCGAGCCCGAACACTCGCGCTCAGGAGAGGTATGCTCACTAAGATCGCCCCGCCCAGACCACCCTCTTCCATGATGTCCCAATACGCACCAGCGAGCCTCTGCATAGAGAGATCGCTCAAACTGGAATCGTTGTCGGAAGCGGCCGCCATCCGATGTGCGTTTGCCGTAAGCCGCGCATCGACTTCTGAGAAGTACTCGTTGAGAACCCCAACCAGAAGATCCTCTCGTGTCGGGTAATAGCGATACACCAATGTGCGCGCGCATCCCGCGAGTTCGGACACTCGTGCCATCGTCACAGCTTCGACGCCCAACTCCTCTATTAGAGAACTCGCGATCATCACAAATTGACGACTTCGAAGAAGCTTCTGATCCTCACGATTCGGCAGCGCATGACTCTTGAGTGATGCTAGTTCCACTAACGAAGCTCCTCGATGATCGATCTCGCTCAGTCGCCCTGAGTCGAGTGCCTAGGTCTCTCGTCTCCGGTCGTCGGAAGGGAGCACGGATTGCACGAGCAACCCAAATTCCAACGACCATTTGGGCCCACAGTCGGAGAGGCTGCCGCCTCTCGCCGAACTGACGGATTGACACTATGGCACTCGATGACACAATGTCAACGGGGAAACGAAATGGCCGAGTTCGGATATTGGGAACAGTTTCGTGGCGAAATTGTCAGATTTCCGGGCGTCGGCGGCCTTCACAACCGCATTGGGCGGCGAGAACCCAGCGTGATCGCGACGGCCAAATACGCCCTTATGCGGATCGACACGGGTGGAATCACTTTGAGAACCCACAGGGACTCCACGTCGAATTCTTCGAGTCCGTGAGCGCGGCGTTCGGACTCCACCCCGTTTTCGCAAACACCCAGAGGGTGAGTTTTTGGGCGATTCCGAGAATCTCAGGATTAACGCCGCGACGATGGACTCTGCACATGGCTTCTATTCACGACCCAACCATCACGTTACACATGTGAGTCTCACACGATTTCTTGGGCTTGCCAAGACGGTCGATACCTAACGTCGTGTTGCGATCGTTGAATTCATTTAGGTTTACGAATTTACACACGCGTTGAGGCGCGTGACGAACACGCAGGTCAAGTCTAGGTACGTGTAGGAAGGTTAGGCTGGGTTTTTCGAACAACCGATCAGTAGACAAATGACAACCATGCCCCGAACGGGGCACGCTCGCTCCGTTCCGGGTCGCCTCTCACCAAACTCACCGGAGAAGATCCCGGCCCATTGCCCTTACAGCACGATCGTATTGAGTGACATGGTGACGGCAATCATCGACCGATCTCGCGCCCCGTCTAATGTCCCGGTCGGGAGAGCGGTTGAAATGATATTGATGCTTCGGGCCGTCACATCGAAGTCGAATACACTCCCGGAGATCTCCAGATCTCCCCTGAGCGCTGCTAGGGAAAGGGCGATCCTACGCGGGGCAGCGATTCCCGGGAACCATGTCTCCAATAGTTCAAAGACGCGGTCCGAGAGTGTCGAGTCTGATGCGTAATCGCGATGAGTTCGATCGTTCGTCATGGCTGCCTTGCCTAGCCGGGCTTGAAGCAGCGTCACGAAGGTTGCCCATCCTTGCTTGAGTTCGAAATTCTGATCGAATGGCCACCCGCGACCGGGTAGACTCATGGACCGACCTCAAACTCGAGAGATTCTCATGCCCCAAGCGCCGCTGGACCCGCCAATAGAATCACCGATCGAGGTCGATCTCTCAGATCCCGCTGCTTTCGTCGCCGGCGTTCCACACACCTATTTTCGGTGGTTGCGCGCCAACAATCCGGTCCATTGGCAGGAGGAGACGGGACTCTCGGGATCGCTGCGCGGTCGCGGGTATTGGGCGCTCACTCGATACGAAGACATTGCCTACGTCTCGAAGAATCCGCAGCTTTTCTCGTCGGGCGTGGGGACCTGCGTCGTGGGCGACCTACCGCCTCGCGATCTGGCGAATATGCGGCAACAGCTGATCAACATGGATCCACCGCGGCATACGGAGTTGCGGAATCTGATGAATCCACATTTCAAGCCGGGCGCCATGCGACGGACCGAGCAGAATATGCGGCTCATCGTTGCGGAGACCCTCGATGCGCTCTCTGGTCGCGAACGATGCGATTTTGTCGAAGACATTTCGGCTCCGATATCGCTTCGCGGGCTTACGCATTTGCTAGGCGTGCCAGACAAGGACTCCAAGAAGTTCTATCGCTGGACGAATCGTCTGATCGGCGCGACGGATCCTGAGGTGAGTAGTCAATGGCGTGGCCGACTCGCCGTTCTGGCAATTTTCTTCTACGCGTCCAGGGCGCGCCGCAAGCGGAAGCGTCACCCGACGGAAGACATCTACTCATCTTTGGTTCATGGGGCATTCGACGGCGCATCGCTGACCAAGCTTCAGCTCGGGATGAACTACTTCCTACTCATCATCGCCGGCAATGAGACGACGCGGAGCGCGATGAGCGGTGGCGTCCGAGCGCTATGCGAACATCCGGATCAGCTCGACCGATTGTTGCGCAATCCAGGTTTACTCCCACAGGCCATCGAGGAAATGCTGCGATGGGTGACACCGGTCATGCAATTCCGCCGGACGGCGATGGCCAACCTCGAGCTTGGGGGACGGGCCATTCGCAAGGGCGACAAGCTGGTGATGTACTACGGCGCGGCCAATCGCGATCCCGCTGTGTTCGACAATCCCGAGGTCTTCGACATCGGGCGTCGTCCAAATCCGCATCTTGCCTTCGGTACCGGGACGCATTTCTGCGTAGGAAGCCATATGGCGAGACTCGAATTAAGAATTGCCTTCGAGGAAATCCTGGGGCGTTTCCCTCTTATCCGACTAGCAGGTCCAGTCGAACGACTCCAGTCCAACTTCATCAGCGGAATCAAGAAGATGCCGATCTCGCTCGTTTGAGCAGGACCGATCATCCATTCCGGGAATCAGCCAACGATTTCGAGTACGAGGTTGATCAGACCCGCCGCTGGTACATCGGGATACGCCGTTAGGCCAAGGGCAGCGAGGAGGAGTCGAAAAACATCGACTCCGACCCGATCTACGTCGCTCGCTGCCCGAAGATCCACGACACGCCATTCGGTGGCGGGAGCGGACTGGATCGAACCGACAATGTCGATGGCACGGACCGTCGAAGTTGGCTCGACAGTCTGAAGCTCTTCTCTGGCGCGTTGGATCTCTTCAGAGATTGATTGCGCTGGATCCGTGCATGCATGGCATTACCCCGACCTTGCCACTCTCTCCGGATTCGGCGTCAGAATTTCGATTCGATAAAGGCTGGCTCGGGTTCTCCTTGATGCGGGCGATCGTCATTGGCTGCGCCTCGAAGGTCAGCAGACCAGATGGCGCCGCTCTATTTCGTGATATTCCTCGCACAGAAATGTTTTTTCCGGGCGTGACATAGACGGGGACCGATGCGCGCTCTGATATCTACTCTGCGCGAATTGCAAGAAAAATCGCAAACGATTGGCCCTCAAGTCAGGCTGAACACGTCAAATCATATAGCCGTCGCCGGATGCGCGGACGGTGAGATCGCTGATGGATACGCCCCAGGGCTGATCAATCGCGAAGACGATCTGGTCTGCGAGGAGTTCGGGTGAGAGGGCGAAATACTCGATTCGATCGGGGTCGATCAATTCCGGTGGCGGGTCGTCGCTGAAGACTCGGCCTATCGTCGCCATAAACTTGTCGACACCAGCGCCTAACACACCTTGAAGGGCAGCCGGATTCACGATGCCGTCGGCCAGGCCAGTGCCCGGGACGCCGGTCGGCCGAATCGTGGTTACTTTGATGCGTCCCTGCGATTCCTGTCGCAGCGACTCAGACAGCACATTGACGGCCGCCTTGGTAGCGCCGTAGACCGCCGCCCCGGCCACAGGATGGTTGCCATAGACTGAAGATAGATTGACGATGTGCCCACGCCCCTGGCGAATCATCTGATCGTGAACGCAGATGATTCCGTGTAGTACGCCCTTCAAGTTGATGTCGATGCAGCGATCCCACGCCTCGGCCGCGTCGACATGATCTTCGTAAAGAGCAAGTGGCATGACACCCGCATTGTTGACCATGACATCGATCGCACCGTGGGATTCGACAGTCCGATCCGCAAGCGCGCTCATTTGAGAGCGATCCGTCACATCCGCAACGAGGCTCTCCACTATGCCACCCTCCGCCTTGATCAAGGAGCAGGTCTCGGTCAGCCCATCCTGATTAACATCGGCGACCATCACCTTCGCGCCGAGCGCAGCGGTCTTCTGCGCGACGAGCCGACCGAAGCCAGACGCGCCGCCAGTGATGATGATGACTTTCTGATCGATGTGATTCGTCATGGCCCGCTCCTTGGGATCACGAAGCATACCGAAACACCATGAAGTTGGGATCGGTGCGGAGAGGCAATTCAAGCACATGCAGGAGGTTTCCTGCCTATCCGGTTCGCTCCGCTCGTGACCTTCGGTGAAGGGAACGGGGGAGTCGCCTCGAACGCATTGTTAGCCGCCGAGTTTTTGTTTCAGCGCTTCGAGTACATGCCGATACATACCGCTCTTGAGCAGGTTCATCGCCGAGTGTGCTTTTGCGGCCAGCGGAGCAACATGAGCAATGGCGGCGGCCACAACCTCGTCCTCGGGAGCGATGGCATCGACGATCCCCTTGGCCAGGGCGAGTTCGGCCCCGTAGCGTGTGCCGGTCACGATCAACTCGTGAGCGGCTGGCGTGGGGACGCGCGCCATGATGATCGCCGTCATGCCCGGATGTAGGGGGGCTTTCATGTCGATCTCCGGCATACAGAAATAGCCCCGTTCGGTACGCATAATGCGGAAGTCGTGACAGAGAAGAAGCTGCGCGCCGGCGCCAAATGCGTGACCATTTACCGCGACGGCGGTGGCGCAGGGAAAGACAAGCACCCGGCCCATGATGGCCATGACGCTCTGCAGGTACGCGTCGGCGTCCACTTCGCCCATGTAATCGAGATCGAGTCCGTTCGAGTAGAACTTCCCCGTACCCGAGGTGACGAGCGCCTTCGGACCCTCTGCTGCTTCCACTTCGTCGAGTGCATGATTCCAGTCGCTGATTGTTTCGGAGTTGAAACGGTTTTCGCCCGCGTCGAGCCGCAAGACGAAGACATCGCCCTCACGCTTCAAGTCGATCATTGCCACTCTCCCGGATCTCTTTTCTGCCACGCGCAAAACGCCTGGATGATCGCCTCACACTAGCAGCCATGACGAATGAACGCGGTCTCACATCAAGCGCTTCACCTCGAGCCAGAGCAGCTCAAGAGGCATTTTCACCGCCGCGATAAAGCTCAATGCGGTCAGCGGCTCCGTCGATGGGCATCGCGGACCAATTCGCGAGGACGCCCCTCGCCGCGTCGATCGCGTCGTCGAGCTGCGACTCGGATGCCCGGGAACAAGTCCCTACCAGCGCTTCGGTGGCCGGGTTCACGACATCGAGGGCGCCAACACCGGGAACCATCTTTCCGTTGATCAAAAGTTCGAATGAAGGCAATTAGGGTCTCCTTGTTTTAGGACAATCAGGCCGCGCATCCGCGTAATGACGCGAGTTTCGAGGTTCAGACCGAGCGGCGTCGACGAGCGTAGCCCGCCTCGTCTCGACTCCGATCAAAACACCCGCAGTGTCGATTCAGATGAATGTGTCAGCGGCCAGTATATCCGCACGCTTTCGGACACTGTCGGCATCGCGCCCGAAGAGTGGAAGAACCACCTGATCGACGCCTGCGTCACGCAAGCGTGCGAGCAGGTCGGCGTCGTAACGACCGCGGAGCGGCGAGACCTGAATCTTCACGTCCGATCGGCTTCGATCTGCTTGCGCGAGGTATGCGTCGAGCTGTTTCAGATTCGCGTCGACTTGATCCGGCGTTAGGTTGTATCCGAACCAGCCCTGGCCCAGGTCCGCGACCCGTCGCAGGGCCGGCTCGCTCTCGCCGCCGAAATAGAGCGGCGGATGGGGTGTTTGTACCGGCTTCGGATTCTGCAGACACTCGGGTAAATCGTAAAATTCGCCCTTGAAGCTCGACACTTCATCGCACCAAAGGGTCTTCATGACCGCGATCGCCTCGCGCGTTCGATCGGCGCGACGTTCCCACGGCACGCCAAGGGCCTCAAACTCTTCCCGTAGCCAACCGATGCCGATCCCGAAATCCAAGCGGCCTTTCGAGAGATAGTCGACGTCCGCGACTTGCTTGGCGGTATAGATCGGGTTTCTCTGGGGCACGAGACAGACGCCAGTGCCCAGTCGAATGCGCTCCGTGTGAGCCGCGATAAAGCTCAATGCGGTCAGCGGCTCCATCACCCCGTCGGGATTACCCGGAATTTTTCCGTCGTCGGAGTAGGGATATTGCGACGCATAATCGTGAAAGAAGACCACGTGTTCGGGCACCCAGAGCGAATGGAAGCCTCGTTCCTCGGCGATCTTGCCGAACTCGGCGATTAGGTCTGGGGACGTCGCGCCACTGAAACCCGTCTGGACTCCGACTTTCATTTCATCACCTCGAGATTCTTGATTTGGCTGACTCTACAGCAGAGATCGTGGCCCGCGCTTCGCCCTCGAGAGAGGGACTACCACACCGATCGCGGCGCTCCGAGACACTCCGGGAAGCCCTAAGGAGGAGCCATGTCGAGTACCCGGCTCACGGACTCTGCCCCTTTTTCCAGACAGAATTTTGAGGAGCCAGTCTGGACACTGATCCCAAATCCATTCATCGCTAAGTTGACGCATGACTACACATGTTCAAATGACCGGTGTTACGTTCTAATTGTGTCACTGGAATCAGAGCATATCCGGGGTGTCTCGGAGGAGAATGCGTCAGATCGATCTCTAGACCGGGCGCGACGGGGAAGCCTGGAATGCCCTCTTCTACACCCATTTAACCGAATGCCTAGTACCGGTCGGGCACCGGGTGGATAGAAATTCCTCTCCGCGCACGAAATGGTTGATCGCCTACTGAGACACATTGAGAGGGAGCAACATGACACGCACACGATGGATCTGGTTGGTCTTGGTCGGGTTCTATACCGCCTTCTTCAGTTGGTACACCTCCTTCGCCGGGCCACTTTCCGACGAAGAAATCGCGCATTACATGAATCTGGTCGAAAGGCAGGTACCCAAACTGTCTCCCGAGAAATTGACGCTGATGCGCCAATTCATGGAAGAAGACACAGGTGACGACTTCGTCATGATCAATGCCATCGATATGTACGAAACGCCGCTTCAGATCGAGGGTGTCGAGACCGGTGAGACAAGCGATGAGGTCCTCGCCAAGTACATGGAATACATGATTCCGGCATTGTTCTCCCGGGCTTGTCACCCGGTGATCTGGGGCAGGGCTGCAGCCGAAACCATGGACATCATGAACGCCGAGGGCATGGAGCACTGGAGCGTAGGCGCGGGCATGCGTTACCGCAGTCGTCGTGATGTGTTCGAGATCTCGATGAACCCAGAGTTCTCGGGTTCCCATGAGTTCAAGATCGCGGCGATGCGCAAGACAATCGCGTTTCCAATCGACCCATGGTTTCAGCTCGGCGATCCACGACTGGTCCTGGCGTTGCTCTTTACGCTGATCGGATTTGGGCTCAGCTGGCGGGTGGCCGTGCGTGGAGGATGACGCTCGAACCCATCAAGGGAACTCGAACAGCTGACGTCATGCCACTATGCCTCGTACAGGCTCGAAAAGTTTTGCGAATAGAAGAGATCACGTGCCTCGTCGCCAATGTCGTGCGCATCGAGCGAGACTTCGAACCGCCCAATCGGATCCTTCGTGCCTTCCGGGTGTGGGTAGTCCGACGAGAAGAGAAAGAGCTCTGAGCCAGCCTCATTGATGAGCCAGCCGACGTCCTCAATTGGATAAGGCGTGAAGCGCACTTGCCGACGGATGTAGTCGGAGGGTTTCAATTTTAGACTCTGAATAAGCGGCTCGTTCTTGCCGAACGACCTCGCCGCGAGATCGAGATTGCGAATCATTCCCGGAACCCAACTGGCTCCAAGTTCAATCGCACCGCACCGAAGGCCTGGATGTCGCTCGAAGACGCCGTCCAGCGTGAGGCAGGTGAGGAAGCGCTCGGGAGAGTGGTGCACAACCGGGAAATCCTTCGCGCGAAGATTCTCGCCGCCGCCGAGCCAGTCCTTCGGCTTTGGGCGCCCGTTGTCGTGGTACGTGCGGTCAAGAAGCTTGGCTCCGCCGATGTGCAGAACGACCGGGACCCTCGCTTCCGCCAAGCGCGCCCAGACGGGCTCGAGATCGACATGGGATGGCGACATGCCACCGAGCATGTCCGACGTGACCCAGAGCGCACCGGGGGATTGAGGAAGAAGCGCGTCGAGGGTTTCGACTGCGAGCTTCGGGTCCAGAAGAGGCAAGAAACAGACCGGTAGCATCCGGTCATCGCCGTCGCAGAAGTCCAGCATGCCGCGGTTGTGCGCCCGGGCCCCACCGTACGAGATTCGTGAATCTCGGGAGAAGGCAAACTGGCCCACCGAGAAAGTGGCGAAGACCAACTGTTTATCGAAGCCCAGAAGGTCAAGGGTTCTTCGACGCTCGATGGGGTCGGTCGCACCGTGGGCGAGCCAGCCCTTCGGGCCGGCGATGACATTTCCTTCGAGCTTACTGGTGGCTTCAGGGTCCGCGCGTCGACGTTTCGCGTATTCAATCATTTCAAAGATCGCACGACCCGCTTCGCTCTGATCTCCCCCTTGTGGGGAGAAGCTGGGAAGTTCATCGCGAATCGACGCATCGGCGTATTCACGAAGCCAGTTGACCGTCTCCATCAGATGACTGTCCGCGTCGTAACACTTTTTCCCATCGGCGTAGCATTTCATCGGAGCTGATTCCTTTGCGGTTAGGCCGTCACTGCTTCAGTGGGCGGAATCGGAGTCAACAAGCTGGGAATCCACTAGCTCGATGGACGAGTCCCCAATGCGAACTCGCCGCTCGCGATAGAGCGCTCCCGATGCTCGCTTGAATGCCTTCTTGCTGAGAGCCAAGCGGCTGCGGATTTCTTCCGGCGAGCTGCGGTCACCGAGTTCGAGCCTTCCTCCCGCGGCGGTCAAGGCGTCCAGCAACGTCTGCCGGGCAGAGTCCATCCCCGCCTTTCCGCTGGGCGCGAGCATTAAGTCGACCTTGCCATCGGGGCGAATGCGTTGCACGTAGCCGGCCGGAGAAGCACCGACTGGAACGCCGCGGTCGCCGGCTTCGCGATAGAGCAGGCCAGTGAATAGATCGTCCACGATCGCTTTACTTCCGAGGTCGGTCTCCTCATAGACGAGCAGCTTTACCGATTGGCCTACTTGCAGGTCTTCAGGAGGTGCGGTCAGAAAGCGCTCGACCTTCGCACTGGCGACCGGTCTACCCGACACTTCGTCGCACATCACGCGGACCACGAGTTGCTGATCTGGACGCAGAGGGTGGAGCTGATAGCGAAAAGGCAGCAGGAGATCCTTCGGGAGTCCCCAGTCGAGAAATGCGCCGACCTGAGTGACGGATGAGACACGAAGGAAGGCGAACTCGTCCGCCTGAGCGATGGGCTTCTCGGTCGTCGCGATCGGACGGTCCTCAGAGTCCGTATAGAGGAACACTTCCAGCCGGTCACCCTGCAACACTCCATGCGGTACATAGCGCGAGGGAAGCAGCACTTCGTCCTCGGCACTCCCGAGGATCAGACCCATGGGTGCCTCGCGAATCACCTCGAGGGCGACTGTCTTCCCAATTTCGAGCATCTGCTCTCCGCACGATGAGGCTTTACAGACCTCGAGCGAGTACACATCCGGCAAACTAATGGTCATTTTTCCCGCCGGATGCCGCATTCCGGAGTCGCGAGCATAGAGCATGTCCGCCCGCCCATGAACTGGCAACTCGCAGGGGCTCCGATATCCGTTACGAACGCCAATCGTTCGCGGTTGAAGCGGTTCGGAACCGGTCAGGAGAGGGGCGCCATCGCTCAGCGGGATGTTCTTCTGTCCCGGTTTCGAACGGGACTTCTACTTCGCCTCCATATGCGGCCTCCATATGCGGCGCCATCGAGCGCTACTACGTCGAGAATGACTGAGTCGGGCCATAGTAGTTCGAGGAGTTGAACCCGTCCCTAATATTTCAATCGGCCAGTCGATTATCCCCCCGACAACGATGTGTTTCCGATGCTCACTTCCCATCTCAGGCATGTTAATGCGGAGATCCGAAGATGTTCCCGCGCTGCCTGGTTGCAGCGAACGATTCCGGGTGGGTCTCGACCTTCGGCGCGATTTGCCTTGGCGATCAGGTTCGGCTGGCGATGTACTTCGCGTAGCCGTCGGCGATCTTTCGTAGCGCCGGGTCCTTCTCGAATAGCGGCTCGAATTTCTCGCGTGCTCTTTCCCGCTTCGCTGGGATGTACTCGGTGGGCCAGAAACCTTCGTGCGGCTCGTACTTCGTCAGCACCATCCGGGCGACGGTTGCCTTGTGGACCTCGTCGACGCCATCGGCGATGCCCATCGTGGGCGCCCCGGCGTACATCGCCTGAATCGGTGTGAGATTCGTCGTGCCGAGCGACCCGAGGATATGGAGCGCGTTGAAGGACACCTCGCGGAGCACCTTGGCCATCGTGTACTTGACCGCGGCGATATCGGTGCGGGTCTCCTGGGTGCTCGTGTTGTCGATCTTCCACGCTGTCTCCAGCACGAAGAGTCTCAGCATCGCGATCGAAGCATAGGAGTCTGCGATCTTCTCCTGGACCATCTGGTGCTCGCCGATGATCTTGCCGTGCGACTGCCGGCTGAGGGCGCGCTCGCACATCATGTCGAATGCGAGCTTGCACTGCGCGATGGTGCGCATCGCGTGGTGGATGCGGCCGCCGCCGAGCCGGCGCTGGGCGAGGATCCGGGCACCGTCCTCCGGGCCGAGAAGATGGTCGAGAGGCACGACCACGTCGTTGTATTTGATGTGATTGTGTGAACGCGGCTCGGGCATGATCTCGACACCGGGAGTGTCGCGCGGGACGACGTACATGCCATTGGTGCACATCACGAACAGGATATCGGCCGCACGCCCGGCGCTCGTAAACCACTTCTCACCGTTGATGACCCAAGTATCGCCGACGCGCAGGGCGTGCGTCGTAAACAGCCTCGGGTCCGAGCCGCCTTGCGGTTCGGTCATAGAATACGCCGACCACATTTCTTGCTTCAGCATCGGCTCGAGCCAGCGCTTCTTTTGCTCGTCGGTGCCGTAGGCCGCGAGCATCTCCATGTTGCCGGTATCGGGCGCGCCCGCACCAAAGATCTGGGGGGCCGAGCCATATCGGCCGAGGATCTCGTTGAGGAGGCCGAGCTTGAGCTGCCCGAGCCCGGGGCCGCCGAGGTCCTCGTCTAGGAAGAGCGCCCAAAGCCCTTGCTCCTTCACCTGGTCCTGCAGAGGCTTCACGAGGGCTTTGATCTTGGGATCGCGGGACCGAACCGCGTACGGAAAGACGAGGTCGAGCGGCTCGATCTCGTTCTTGCAGAACTGGTCGACCCAATCGAGTTTTTTCTGAAACTCAGGTTCAGTAGAGAAATCCCAACCCATATGCTTATCCTGCTTTCTATCGGTCGCGGCCGGCAGTGGAGTGCCGGGCTTGCGAGTTGATTCAAGAGTGCTCAGTCGGAGCCGATCGGCCGAAGGGCCGTCCTCGACGAAAACTTCGTCGATTCAGCATATCCAGATCTTGACGAAAATAGCCCGAAGTGTCCAGAGCTGGAGTGCTGATCCGCAGCAGTATTCAGAGAACTAGCAAGTCCTCGGGAATGGGCGCCTGGACAGAACGCCGATCATCCTCCTACACGGGCGGAAAACCTATTTGGGTCTAGCTCTTGTCAATCTACCCCAACAACGGAAAAAAACTCGAACGTCTGTTACACGTGAGGAAATTCGGGGTGCACATGGAGTGCGCGGCCAGATTCGAACTGGCGACTGGCCTAACGATCAGTACTCGCAGTCTTTCAACTGCTTCACCGCTCCGACTCGTTGAATTTTCTCCGCGCCGAATCGATCCTACTTTACCTGATCGAGCATTGACTTCGCCGTCTCGTCGATCCAGCGCATCAAGCGATCCTCATCTCGCGCATCGGGAAGCAAGGTCAACCGGTCCACGCCCATGTCTCGATAGCGAATGGCATCGTCGACGGTCGCGCGCGGCAGCGGTGTAATCGAAATTTCGAGTCGCCCGAGTGCCGCGTCCCGCCCTCCCCTCTCTTCGATTTCGGCCAGGGTCTTCAAGTGGGTCGTGGCGTGTTCGTGATCGACGAAAAAGCCGTACCAGCCGTTGCCGCGACGAACTGCGCGGCGAAGCGCAGACGTGCTGTGCCCGCCGACGTGGATTGGTGGGTGCGGATCTTGAACGGGGCGAGGCTGCGCGTCGATGCCAGAAAATCGCACCGTATCTCCCGAGAACGTCGGGTTCGTCTCGGTCCAGAGCACTTTGATCGCGTCGATGTACTCGTCGGTGCGCGCACCCCGATCGTCGAAGCGAATGCCCATTGCGCGAAATTCGGGCTCGAGGTAACCGGCACCGACGCCGAACAACAGTCGGCCTTGCGAGGCCACGTCCACCGTCGCCAATTCCTTTGCGAGCTCGACGGGATTTCTCTGCGGCAGGATGATGATCCCGGTTCCAAGTTTGAGCGTCTCACACTGGCCGGCAAGGAAGGCCAACCAGGTGGAAGTGTCCGCGAATGGAGTTTGTGGGGCCGAGGGAGAAGGCGGTACTTGCGGATCGGGCAGAACGATGTGCTCTCCCGTCCAGACCGATTCGAAGCCAGCGGCTTCTGCAGCCTGGACGGTTCGTGACGCGATTGCGGGATCTGCGAGAATTCCATTATTGATGCCGAAGAGACCGAATTTCATGAGGGACTCCTTATTCGAAAGCGATCGGGAATACGTTAGCGCGATCTTGCACAAACATAATTTCGATCGCGTGATCGGAGAACTTCTTCTGCGCCCCTCGTCGCCCCAAAGACTGCCTCTGGGAATAGTTCATGGACGGGAACAACGGCGTGGTCGAAACGCAAACCATAAGTGACTAACGTTCTTGAGCCGAAGAATGACACGCGCGCCAGCGCTCTCGGCTTGAGGACGCGAGACGACTCACCAAAGACGTCGGTGAGTTGTGCAGAGGCCAAATGGATGAGCGAGTAGAGGGCAACGACGCCTGCGAGTGAAGAATCGGCGATGTCTAAGGATCCGAGATCTCCGACCTCAAACTTCGAGCCGGGGAATGCTCGCAGCGCTTCGTCAATCATCGCTGGTGAAATGTCGTAGCCGATGGCCTTCACACCTAGTTCGGCCAGGTGGTTGAAGATATGCCCGCGCCCACAACCGACATCCGCAACCACCCCGGCGCCGGGGGCTGCAAGCCTGGCGAACGCTACGAGCCACTCCCGATCGAGTGGGAATCGGACTGCGAAGTTGCGGGGCGGGGCGGGGGCTCTTCGTCAGGTGTGTTGTCCGACGACGGTATCTGTGCCGAGAATTCATGCGCGTGAGAGAGCTGCCATCGTCGGACGCCGATTCGCTCCGCGGTTTGCGCGGTCAAGTTTTTGATCGGGAACAGATTCTTCGGGCCACGACTCTGGCTTCAATGACCCGTGATCTCTAGACTCAGTGCCCATGTCAAGACGACTCAGTTGGCAGGCGCAGGATCCCGAAAAGAATGCCGAAGCCAAGAAGTACAGAAACCCCGTGCCGAGCCGCGCCTACATCCTGGAATTCCTGGAAGAGCGGGGGGGACCGATGCCCCTCGACGATTTGGTCGAGGCGTTCGAGCTGAATCAGCGAGAGCGCACCGCCCTCTCCCACCGACTCAGCGCCATGGTTCGCGACGGGCAGGTCCTGCCGAACCGCCGGGGCGAATACTGCCTGGTCGATCGGATCGCGCTGGTCACTGGCGTCGTGAGTGCGCACCGCGACGGGTTCGGATTCGTGGTCCCAGATCAGGACGACGCCGAGGATGTATTCCTCACGCCACGCTACATGCGCGAGTTGATGGATGGGGACCGCGTGGCCGTTCGCGTCAGCGGCCGCGATCGGCGGGGTCGACCGGAAGGCTCGCTGGTCGAGGTGCTCGAGCGCAATTCGACTACGGTGGTCGGGCGGTACGTTCGGGAATCCCGCGTAGGATTCGTCGTACCCGAGAACCCGCGCATCACGCATCGGATCGCGGTGCCGACCGACGCGGTTGGCAAGGCGAAGCCGGGTCAGGTCGTTCTAGTCGAGATCACCTCGCAACCAACGCGACAGAGTCAGCCCATCGGGCGGATCGTCAAGGTGCTGGGCAAGCCTAATGCGCCAGGCATGGAGATCGACATAGCGGTCAACGTCCACGGTCTCCCGACGGAATGGCCCGTCGCGGTCGAAAAAGAAACCCGTCGACTTGGCGACAAGGTCCCCGCTGGCGCAGCACGCGGGCGAAAGGATCTCCGTCATCTCCCACTGGTGACCATCGACGGGGCGGATGCTCGGGACTTCGACGATGCGGTCTTCTGCGAGCCGACCCGTTCGGGTTGGCGATTGTACGTCGCCATCGCCGATGTCGCGCACTACGTCGAGCCCGCATCGGCGCTCGACGAGGAAGCCGAGAACCGCGGGACATCGGTCTACTTCACACGCCGCGTGATTCCGATGTTGCCCGAGGCGCTCTCGAACGGGTTGTGCTCGCTCAAGGAGAAGGTGGACCGCCTGTGCATGGTGTGCGAAATGCAAATCAGGCGGGACGGAACCGTCTCGCGGTCGGAATTCTTCGAAGGAATCATGCGCTCGCAGGCTCGGCTCACATACGAAGAAGTCGCCGCAATGCTCTACTCGAAAGATGCGAAGCTGCGCCGGAAGCACGCGGAGCTGCTGCCGCACCTCGAGGAGCTCAACGCCGTATTCGGTGCGCTCCTCACGCAGCGGCGCAAGCGGGGCGCCATCGATTTCGAACTGCCGGAGGCGTTCGTCGAACTCGGCGAAGATCGCCGGATCGAATCGATCAGCACCTACGAGCGTAACGACGCGCACAGAATGATCGAGGAATGCATGATCGCGGCGAACGTATCCGCAGCCCGTTTCCTGGGTCGCAATAAACTCCCGACGCTGTATCGCGTGCATGACCAGCCCACCGCAGAAAAATTCAATGCCCTGAAGGCCTTTCTCGCGACGCTTGGAGTGCCGTTTCCGCGGGTCAAGAACATCGAGCCCCAGCATTTTGCCCGGATTCTAGAGCGCGTGCGCGGCAAATCGTACGACAACCTGGTCGAAACGGTGCTGCTGCGGTCGATGTCCCGGGCGGTCTATCAGCCGGATAATCTCGGCCACTTCGGCCTCGCGCTCGAAGAGTACGCGCACTTCACCTCACCCATCCGCCGCTACCCCGATCTGCTTGTGCACAGAGCCATCAAGCACGCGCTTACGGACAAGAAGCCCGCCCGCTTCGGGTACACCAATAAAGACATGCAGCGGCTCGGTGAACATTGTTCGATGACGGGCAAGCGGGCCGACGAAGCCACGCGCGACGCCATCGCCTGGCTGAAATGCGACTTCATGCTCGACAAGATCGGCGACGAATTCAATGGCGTCATCACAGGCGTAACGAACTTCGGCGTGTTCGTGCAGCTCGAAGACGTGTTCGTCGAAGGCCTGGTCCATGTGACCTCGCTCGAGAACGACTACTACGAGTTCGACGCGTCGAAGCATCGCCTAGTGGGCACCCGTAGCAAGCAGATCTACCAGCTTGCAGCGACGCTGCGAGTGCGCGTAGTCAAGGTCGACATGGAACAGCGGCGCATCGACTTCGAACCGGTCAAGCCAAAAATGCGACGAAGAAGAAAGCAAGCCGCGGTCAAGACGCCTACTAAGAAACCGGCTCGCGGGCGGCGGCGCCAAGGATCCCGGCGCAAGCAGACACCCAGCTAAGTCCCATCGAGTCGGGACGCGATTTGGCGTTGCTACTGCTCGCCTCCAGGCGGCACATCACCGCCCATCAAGGCGGGAGTCCGATTCAGGGAACCGGATGGGCAACACCACACGGAGTGTCAAGTTGGCCGGCCCCTCCACACTGGTACCAGCCTCTGAATTAGCCTTTTCCAAGGCGACAGGAGGCTATGATGAAGCGAGTACGCTTCTAAGAAGAGCCAATCATCGGGATCTTGAAGGCTGCGGAAACACCAGCAAGGTTGCGATACGCAGATTCGTCATGCTTTCAGGCAAGCCCCCGCTCCCGTCGATACGAGATCAAATTTGCCTAGACCTGGGCCGGAAAAGTAAACGTGTTCAAACTGCATGAGCTTTGTGTTCCGATGTGAGATAGTCCCGGTTGTGAAAACGCAATTTGAATCGCTACCCCTATCACCGGCACTGCTCGGCGTGATCCGTGAGTTGGCCTACACGCAGCCTACGCCGATTCAAGCCGCAAGCATTCCGACGCTCGTGGCCGGCCACGACCTCATCGGACAATCCAAAACCGGCAGCGGAAAGACGGCTGCGTTTGCACTCTCGATCTTGCAGCGCGTCAGCCTTCCCCTTCGTGAAGTGCAGGCACTCGTGCTTTGCCCGACCCGTGAACTTTCGGCGCAGGTCACGCGCGAGTTTCGTACCCTTGGTCGCAAGCATCCCGGCTTCACTGTGGCGGAGTTCGTTGGCGGGCAGCCCGGAAAGTCGCAGAGGGACGCACTGGCTCGAGGGACCCATGTTGTGGTCGGCACGCCCGGACGAGTACTCGATCATTTGCAGAAGGGATCGCTGACGACTAACGCGATCGTCACTGTCGTTCTCGATGAGGCGGACCGCATGCTCGACATGGGCTTTGGGCCGGACGTCGAGACAATTCTGAACAGACTCCCTAAATCGCGTCAGACAGTTCTGTTCTCGGCGACGATTCCGAAATCGATTGCCATCATCTGCAAAGCGCATATGCAGACGCCGGTACGCGTTCGGATCGATGAGCCTGAAGAAGCCCGGCTCGAAATCCGCCAACTTCGACTCGATACGCGGCCCGATGAGAAATTTCACGCGTTATGCTGGTTGCTCAGCAAATTTCCACACAATTCCGCACTCATCTTCTGCAATCTCAAACAAACGGTGATCGAACTTACGGACAAGCTCGAGAGCGCCGGCTTGAGCGTCGGACGTCTCGATGGCGGCCTCGAACAATTCCATCGCGACCAAATACTCGCGCGCTTCCGTAATCAGAGCGTGCGGTTGTTAGTGGCGACAGATGTTGCGGGGCGCGGGATTGACGTCGAGGGTCTCGATCTCGTAATCAACTACGAGTTTCCTCGGCAGACCGACATCTACGTACACCGAATCGGGCGCACAGGACGTGCAGGGCGCGCGGGCGTGGCGATCAGCCTTTCAGGCCACAATGATAAAGAGCGTATTCGCGAGATCGAATCAAACACCGGCGTCGCGATCGAAGTGCTCGAACAAGGCCCTGTCAATCTGTCGGAAGTAGGCCCCCTACTACGCGCGCTCGCGCGGCCTTGCTCAATGCAGACGATCCTGATTTCAGGCGGACGCAAAGACAAGGTGCGTGCCGGCGACATCCTTGGCGCGCTCACTGGAGATGCGGGAGGGATATCCGGTTCCAACGTTGGGATAATCGAGATTCAAGACAAGTTGTCGTATGTCGCGGTTGCGCGACCGGCCAGCCGGCTAGCAGTACAGCGTCTGAATGATGGTCGCATCAAGGGCAAACGCTTCCGTGCAACTCTCGTAGAGGGGCAGAAGCTAGACGATGCACAGGCTCAGGCAGAAGCGCGGAAGAAAAAGTCGACAAACAGACGATCGCCTAGGTCACGGTGAACGCGATGGCCAATGAGCAACCCAAGAATCCGCTACACGGCATTACACTGAAGGACATCGTGGAGGATCTGGTTCTTCGGCGCGGTTGGGAAGGCCTCGCCGACGAGATCAACGTTCGCTGTTTCATCGTTGACCCGAGCGTAAAGTCGAGCCTGACTTTTCTACGCAAAACCGAATGGGCGAGACGGCAGGTTGAGGGCCTCTACCTCGCGGACCATCGCGCACTAAAACGCGAGGCGGCGGCATCGCAATCGTGATCTAAGTCGTCATCGCAACTCGCCGTATGCAATTTAGACTCGCGTTCGCCAGCAGCATCGGAACCGAAGCAGACACAGCCCTTGAACTCTGTCGACGCTCGGCGTTGGCGCTCAAGCACTGAGAGAAACGCAACATCGGTCGGATTACGACCTCGTATGTTCTTGATCCGCGTTCTGATACGCTCACGACATGTCCGAAACAGAGCTTTCAGAAGGGGACGCGACGACAGAACGGACGCTCGAACACTATGAGTCCCGCGCCGAGGGATTTCGAGACGGGACTGCCGATCACGACGTTTCTCAAAACATCAATGCCCTGCTTTCTGAGTTGAAACCTGGCGGCCCCCAGCGAATTCTCGACTTGGGCTGTGGCCCTGGGCGAGACCTCGTCGCGTTCCGAGATCTAGGTCATCACCCAGTCGGTCTCGATGGGACTCGCGCTTTCGTCGAGATGGCGCGCGCGGAAGCTGGCGTCGAAGTACTCCACCAGAACTTCCTCGCGCTGGACTTACCAGAAGCATCCTTCGACGGCATCTTTGCGAACGCCACGCTCTTCCACGTTCCATCGGCTGAACTCTTACGCGTTCTCACCGATCTGGGTCGGTCGTTGCGAGCCGGCGGCGTACTGTTCTCGTCCAACCCGCGTGGGGATAACCACGAAGGCTGGAACGGCGAACGATATTGCGTGTATCACGATCTCGACCAGTGGCGTGCCTACGCACTGTCAGCAGGCTTCGAGGAGATCCGACACTACTATCGGCCGCCCGGCCTACCGCGAGACGAGCAGCCGTGGCTCGCTAGTTTGTGGCGAAACCGATGAGCTCACGGGTCAGCTAGAGCTTGAATGCCGCGTGGAACTCGCACGCATACGTTCAGTCCATGCACTCAAGAGGACGGGCTGCGGATTCGCAATCCCTGTCCGCCGCGGAATCACTGAGCTTTTCGTTACTGGCATTTGACCAGGCAGCGGTGAAGGGTCAAACGAGGCACATCAGTCCCGCCCCGGGGTCTGGTTTTGCTGAAGTGGACTAGCTCGGACGAGGCGTGGATGCTAGTTGGGGAGGTCGGCGACCAGACTAGCGTAGTCACTCAGGCCGGCCGACCGACCTCCGCCCCATTCGTACGAGGCCTGTTTTAGTCGCGAATCGAGCAAGGGGCTCAGGAAGGCCTGGTCGAGTCGGAATCCGTTTCGCCCGTTAGGCGAAGACCAGGCATATACCCCCGTTCGAGCGTGGAGCGGGCGAAACGCGTCTCGCCACGCGAGGGATTCGAGCGATGTCATAAAATTCCCTTCGCCCGGTCCGAAGCAGGGGCTTCTTCTTCGAGCTCCAGCCAGCCGGTATTCGTGTCACCCACAAGAATCGCACGGCGCTGTTTCCAAGTTGCGGTGAGCGAGACGACGGCGGCGTGAAAGCCTTACTTTCTTCCCGATGATTTCGTCGGGGTATGCATGGTGCCCACGCTGAATGGCGCCGGGCAACCGACGCGCACGCCCAGCCAAATCGGACGCGAGGATTTGGCTCGGCGGGGGGCCTCGAAATTGACAGAGTACGACGACGGACAGCTACCAGCGTTCGAGCTGGACTGTAATCGCGGCCGCCCGCTTGCCGCTTCCTGCGAGAATATTCCATAAGACGATCCACATGGGAGTGAACCTAGTCCCCGATTGGGTGAATGCTGGGTCGCTCCCCGTGTTATAGAGTCTGGCCGCTCACGCAATCGAGCTGAAGTACTCCTTCGTTTCGAGAGGTTTCAATGCTGAGCCGCATCTTGATCATCCTTGGCGGTCTGACCGCGTTTCTGTTCGCTTTGTCCACGGCCGGTTTTTTGATGCGCCACGAGCTCCTGCGAATTTATGAAGATCTTCCTCCCTTTACGCACCCGGGCGGGGAGACGAGCGAGACGGTCGTCGAGATGCGGGACGGCATCAAACTCGCCACGATAATCTACGAGCCAGCCGGGCCGGGTCCGTGGCCGACCGTGCTGATTCGGAATCCTTATGTCCAGATGGGGCCGATCATCGGAACCTGGTGCGATCGCCTTGTGCGATACGGCTATGCGTGTGTCCTCCAGGATGTTCGGGGCCAGGGCGAGTCTGAGGGAGACTGGGAACCGGTGATCAATGAGCGCCGTGATGGTGGCGATACGCTGAGGTGGCTGGCCAAGCAGCCCTTTATGAATGGCAATATCGGCATGATCGGTCCTTCTTATCTGGCTGCCGTTCAGTGGGCGGCGGCAGCCGATACGCTGCCTCCCGAAGTCAAGACCTTCATTCCCACCGTCTTCTCGACTAACACACACGACACACTCTATGAAGACGGCATGTTTCGCCACGAGTCCTTTACAGCCTGGGCCGCACTGATGGCCAAGCCTGGCGAGATGGGCGGCGGCGAATCGGGCGCGCAATACCAGGCAGCCATCCGCCACCGTCCACATTTCGAGGTGGACGAGAAGATTTTCGGAGAATCGCTTCCCTGGTATCGAGATTGGATATCGAATCCCGCGCCGAGCGATGCTCTCTGGCAGGGCGAGGACAATCGGCGGCTACTGGCCGCGCCCGAGCAACTCGAGATTCCGATCTTGATGGTCGGCGGTTGGTACGACGCATTCTTTGGTCCGCAATACGACGATTGGGTTCGACTCGCGAGTCAGAGTTCAAGTCGTTTCGTGATCGGACCTTGGACGCATATCGGCGGCGGCGGCGAAGCCCTTGAAACGCCCAACTCGGGCGGCGGGCTATTGCAATGGAAGATCAGCCTCGACTGGTTGGGACATCATCTCAAGGGCGAGCCTCTCGAGAACGGTCCCGGTGTGGCGACCTACGTGATGCGGGAAAATCGCTGGGAAGAGCGAAGAAGCTGGCCGCCGAAGGGCCATCGCGAGCGGCTCTATCTAGCCGGCGGTGATGGCGCCTTGAGCTGCGGCGGAGGCAGGCTGCAGCGACGCGGACCCGATTCCGCGGACCGAGCCGACTACATCTATGACCCCGATAACCCGGTCCCGACGCGCGGAGGCAGTGGCATGCTCGCCTTCGTCTTACCCGATTTCGAGGGCGCGCCGCCGGCCACAGTTTGGCAGGAAGGCTTGTGCGACCGAGAGGATGTACTGTCGTTCCAGACGCCCGTACTCAAGGAATCAATCCATCTCGCAGGCGAAATTGAAGTGGCGCTCACGATCATGTCGGACGCCGCGGATACCGCCTTCACGGCAAAGCTGGTCGAGGTTCTGTCGGATGGTCGTGCAGTCAATATCCGCGATGGCATCACGTCGCTCGCCTATCGAAATGGAGCGACCGCCCCGCAGGCGCATGAGCCGGCGACGCCCGTCGAGATCCTGATTCGCTTCTGGCCAATCGAATGGTCGGTGCCCGCAGGATCGAGTCTCCGGCTCAACATCTCCTCGTCCGACTTTCCGAAATACCACGCTCACCCGAACCAGTTTGGCATCTGGTCTCAGCAGACAGAAGCGAGACTCGCTCGCCAGAGCCTCATCATGGGCGCAGGCGTCGCGACCTGGATCGAGCTTCCGGTCGCTGGCCCGTGACCGCTCGTTCGGCTCTCAGGTGCATGCCGAGCTAGACGAGGGACTCCGGCAGCGAGGAAGAACCCGCCGCTTCGACTGTTCGTGGACACCAACGAAGGAAGAAGTCCAAGACCCGGGACGAAGACCCCAGCGAGAGCGACACAGGGCTCCGCTTCGATGACTCTGTCCCCGTGAAGACGATCCATGTCTCGAACCCTGAGATCGATGCTCTACCCGACGATCAAAAAGAAAACGTCACCGAGAAGATCCGCTACCACCTTCCGCTTTATCGACAACATCAACGGATGCAGGGAGATCAGCACGAGGTCGCCTTTCCCTACGCCCCTTCACGAGCACATAATCACGCCACGTCGCCGATCTGGGCGAATACTGCGGCACGCTGCTCACGAACGGCTATCCGGCCTACGATGACTACGCTGCCCGTCGTGACGCTGTCGTGCATGCGCGGTACTGGGGACACGTCCGGCGCGGCTTTGTGAAGGCTGAGGCCAGACAGAAGGTTCGCGGAGAGAAAAGCAGACTGCTCGTTGCCAAGTTCTTCGATTGGCTGAAAGAGGAACTCATTGCGGGTGCTCTCCTGCCCAAGAAAACCGTTCACGAAGGCCTCGAACTACGCGCTGAAGCCGAAGTCGGCGCTCGAAGTCTTTCTCGCGGATCCCGACGTGCCTATGGACACGAATCATCTGGAACGTGCGCTGCGAGTCATTCCCATCGGCCGAAAGAATTGGTTATTTTGTTGGACGGAGATCGACGCAGAAAAAGTCGACCTCAATCATTAAATTCTCAATTCCTGTGCAAAATGGTTTCGAGACGAACTACGCGCGACTCAGACTAAGTCGCCCTCTTCGATCGACTACATGACCTCATCGGACATTCCATCCTCAGCTTCGATCGCATCCCACGCCTCATCACCTTCGGCAGGCGCACCCTCTTCAGTCCAACCACCACCGAGCGCCTTATAGAGCGAAATGAACGCGGTCAGCGCTTCACGCTGGGTGGACGACGCGACCAGTTCCGCGCCGAAAAGCGTTCGTTCGCTGTCGATCACTTCGAGATAGTCGACCACACCACCGTCGTAGCGCGCCTGAGAAAGTCGAGCGGCATTACTCGCCGACGCGACCTGCCGCTTACGCGCCTCGAATTCTCGCTTCAGGGTCTCGATGGCAACTAGTGAATCCTCTACCTCGCGGAAGGCGTTCTGCAATGTCTCGATGTAGCGATGCTGTGCTTGTTCTGTGCGAGCGCGCTGTGCCTTCATCTGGGCCTTCAGCTGACCACTATTGAAGAGCGGCTGGAAGATCCCGGCCATCACGTTCCATTCACCCGCATCCGTCGAGTTCAGATCAGTCAGCCCCTCAGCGACCGCGCTCACTTCAGCAGTCAGGGAGAGAGCTGGAAAACGCATTGCCTGAGCGACACCTATTCGCGCCGTCTCGGCGATCAATGTCTGCTCCGCCTCCACAATGTCCGGGCGGCGCTGGAGTAACTCCGAAGGCAAACCGGCCGGTACGGAGGGGGGCCAGGTGCGGATTGTGATCGCTTCGCCCCTCGGAATCGGGCCGGGGAAATAACCAAGCAATACGCGAAGTGCATTCTCCGCCTGAGCGACCTCGCGCTCGAATTGAGCAACGGCTGCTTCGGCAATCGCAACCTGAATATCGGCCTGATTGACATCGAGCTCGGGCTCGATCCCCTCCTCGAATCGCGCAAGTATGATTTGAAAACGCTCGACACGACCCTCGAAAGTCCGCCGGGATATTTTGAGCCGCGAATCGAGGTCGCGGACCAGCAGATAGGTGCTGGCTACATCGGAAATCAGGCTGATCGTCACGCTTCGATACGCGGCCTCGGTCGAGAGTAGATCCGCCCGCGCTGCTTCAGTCGCTCGAGCATATTTTCGCCAGAGATCGATCTCGAAGCTCAGGTTGGCTCCGAACGAGAAATTGCTTTTCGTCACAGATCCGGGAGTGCTTTCTTTACTCTGCCGACCACGACCCGCATCGCCGAAAGCGTTTAGGAACGGGAATTGCTCGGCCCGCGTGAAAGTCACCAGATACCTGGACTCCTGCATTCGTGCGAGCGCGACAGCGAGATCCTGATTCTGTTCGAGCGCGGTGTTGATCAAACCCACAAGCGCTTCGTCTTTATAGATTTCCCACCACGCAATATTGGCGAACGATTCGCCCTTCTCCGCGCTATAAATCCATTTCTCGGGCAAGTCGAGTTCGGGGCGTTCATAGTCGGGCGTCAGCGCACAACCGCTTACCAAAAAGACGAGTCCGATCGTCCAGAGTACGCTTGCTCTCTTCATGCGTGACCTCCGGGATTCTCGACGGCGCCGCCAGGATCATTAGGACCACCGTCACTGCCCTTTGCCACATAACGTTCGACGAACACATAGAGCGCGGGCACGACAATAATTCCAACCATCGTCGCCACGAGCATCCCACTGAAGACGGTCATGCCCATGACCTTACGCGCTTCGGCCCCGGCCCCGCTCGCAACGAGAAGCGGCAGCACGCCGAGAATAAAGGAGAACGCCGTCATGAGAATCGGCCGGAAGCGCTCTTTGGCCGCGATCATCGCTGCATCGAATGCGCTCTTCCCTGCATCACGTTCCATTTTTGCGAACTCAACGATCAAAATGGCGTTCTTCGCCGACATACCGATCAGCATAACAAGTCCGATCTGAGCAAAGACATTATTCTCATAGCTCTCGCTGAAGATTCGAGAAATTGCAAGACCGGCCATCGCCCCGAAAACCGCGACCGGAACCCCGAAGAGCACGCTCAAGGGCAGCGACCAGCTCTCGTATTGCGCCGCGAGGATCAGGAAGACGAAGACCAGCGCCATCCCGAAGACGACACCCCCACTCCCCTCGGCCGCCTTCTCCTGATAGCTCATCGAACTCCAGGCGAACGACATATCCTCCGGCAGAACTTCGCCGGCCACTTCCTCGAGAGCGGCCAGCGCCTGACTCGAGCTATAGCCGGGAGCAGGCTGCCCTTGAACCTCGGCGGATTGGAAAAGATTGAAACGATTGGTGTATTCCGCGCCCTGCGTTCGACTGGCCGAAACCAGCGTCGAGAGCGGCACCATCCCGCCCTCCGAATTCCTAACGTAGAAGAATCGAAGCGCATTCTCATCCGCGCGATAGGACGGCTCCGCCTGGACATACACCTTATATAGGCGACCGAACCGATTAAAATCGTTCACGTAAGCGCCACCCAGGAACGCGCCAATCGCCGCATTCACTTCATTCAAAGGCACACCCAGTTTCATGACCTTTGCATCATCAATATCGAGGAAGACCTGAGGAACGCTTGCGCGGAAAAGACTTCTCGCGCGATCGATCTCAGGGCGTTCGTTCGCGGCTTTTATGAAGTGCTGCAGCTGCTCGGCCAGGTAGCTTGGACCACTGCCGCCACGATCCTGAAGCATCATCGAGAATCCGGCTCCAGTCCCGAGGCCGGGAATCGCTGGAGGCCCGAACGCAAAGGCTGTACCCTCTTGAATCCTGGTGGCGAAAACGGCGTTCAGACGCCGGACCACGTTCCTTGCATGATCCCGTGAATCAGGCCGCTCATCCCAGTCTTTCAGTTGTATGAAGATGAATCCAACGTTCGGCTGAATGGTTCCCGAAACGAGGGTGAACCCGGAGATCGTCACAACGGTTTCGATTGCCTCAAAATCCGAAACAATCTTTTCCACTTCCCGCATCACTTCTGCCGTACGCTGAAGGGAAGCGGCGTCGGGCATCATGAGTCCGCCCAGGATGTAGCCCTGATCCTCCTCGGGCAGGAAACCTTCAGGTACGGCCTGAAAGAGAAAGACGAGTGCGAGAACGATCGAGCCGAGAAGCACACCCGATCGAATCAGTCGGCGAGTGAAAAAATTGGCCAGGCCCATGAAGCGACCCGTTGCGAACTCGAAGACACGATTGAATCGAACGAAAAAGGGATCAAAGATGCCCTTCTTCGATTCTCCAGGTGGCTTGAGCAGCATCGCCGCGAGAGCAGGACTCAGGGTGAGTGCGTTGAAGGAGGAAATCGCAACGGAGATCGCAATCGTAATAGCAAACTGCTGATAGAGCCGACCCGTGATTCCCGCCATGGCGGCGACCGGGACGAAGACCGCGATCAGCGCGAGCGATGTAGCAACGATCGGCCCTGAGACTTCCTTCATCGCCGCGATCGTAGCTTCCCTGGGCCGAAGGCCCCCTTCCATCTTGGCCACGACGGCTTCGACGACGACGATCGCATCATCAACAACGATCCCGATGGCCAGAACAAGGCCTAATAAGGAAAGCGTATTGATCGTGAACCCCAGAACCGGAAAAACTGCAAAGGCACCGATCAAAGAAACCGGAACCGCGATCGTCGGAATCAGCGTGGCCCGAAAGTTTTGCAGGAAGATGAAGACGACGAGCACGACGAGTGCGATCGCCTGGAACAACGTGGTGACGATCTCGTCAATTCCGGCACTGATCGGCTTGGTTGTATCGAGTGAGATTGAATACTCGACATCATCTGGGAATCGCTGAGAGACGCTATCCATCGCCTCCCTGATCGACTGCGCAACTTGCAGACCATTCGCGTCCGGAAGCTGATAGATCGAGACGACAGCCGTTCGACGGCCGTTCGTGGACGTCTCCAATAAATAATTCTGGGAACCCAAGTCGATTCGTGCGACATCGCGAAGAAGAACCTGTGATCCGTCCGGATTCGATCGCACGACCACCGCGCCAAATTCTTCGCTGGTCCGGAATCGACCGGAGGCCTTAACCGTATAGGTGAACTCAGTGTGGTCCGGCGCTGGCGGTCCCCCGATCTGCCCGGCGGGCACGAGGGTGTTCTGCTCCTGGATCGCGATCTGGAGATCGGAGATCGTGAGGTTCAGTTTCGCGAGCTGATCGGGACGTACCCAGACGCGCATCGCGTAATCCGTCGCAGTCCCACCGAAAACTTCCGCAACGCCGACGCCCTGGATTCGCGAAAGCTCGTCAAGGATATTGATCGTCGTGTAGTTAGTAAGGAATTGAGCGTCGTAGGTCCCACCCGGCGAGTCCATCGTGATCAGCAACAGAGGAAAGGAGAGCTTCTTTTTAACGGTCACTCCCTGACGTTTGACCTCTTCGGGAAGCGACGCCTGGCCTTCCGAGACCCGGTTCTGCGTCAGGACGTTCGCCATGTCAAGATCAGTGCCGACTTCGAAGGATACAGAGAGGGACATCTTCCCGTCGCTCGAATTGGTCGACTGCATGTAGATCATATTCTCTACACCGTTGACCGACTGTTCGAGCGGAGCCGCTACGGATTCTTCAACACTGACCGCACTCGCACCGGTGTAATTCGCGACTACGTTCACCATCGGTGGAGTGATTGCAGGGTATTGAGAGATCGGTAGCGACTGGAGAGAAACCAGACCCAGAATCACGATCACAATCGCGATCACCATCGCAAAAATGGGACGCCTAATAAAGAACTCGGACACGCTTCAGCTCCCCTTCTTCGGGTCGACGATTGTTCCATTCTTATTGAGCGTTACGAGCTTTGGCTTGACCGTGATGCCCGGGCGAAGCTTCATGATTTCGACCGCGACGTGCTCACCCGGCTTGAGCCCGGAATCCACGATCCGAAAGCTGTCGATCACCGGTCCGAGTTTGACGGAACGCATTTCAACCTTGCCATCCTCCGCGACGACAAAGACGCGGAACTTCCCCTGAAGCTCACTCACGCTCCGGCTGGGAATGAGCAGCGCTCCCACTCGCGTCTGCACGACTGCGCCCACACGCGCAAACTGGCCGGCTAGAACAACTCTGTCCGGATTCGGAAAATCTGCTTCGAGGGTGAACGTCCCCGTATTGGGATCCACGGCGGCATCCGAGCCGACGACGCTGCCTCTGTGTGGGTGATCCACTCCGTCTGCGAGAGTCAGAGTGAGCCCTTTCCCCATCGCCGGCTCCTCTCCTGGAACATGCCGGAGATCATGCAGTCTCCTCGCAATCCTGAGGTAGGTTCGTTCATCGATCGAAAATCGCACGCGAATCGGATCAATCTTGGATACGAAGTTGAGTACAACCGGATTAGGATCAACTCCAACGAACTCGCCAACACGCGCCTTGGAAATTCCGACTCGACCGGAGATCGGTGAATGGATCCTCGCGTACCCCAATCGAATATTCGCTTGCTCAACGCGCGCCCGAGCAGATTGGAGAGTACCGAGCGTGGCCTCGTATTGTGCGACGGCGCTATCAAGGTCGGCCTGACTCACGGCGCTTATTTCGGCCAGGGGGCGAATCCGGCGGAGGTCTGATTTTGCCTTGGCGAGCATCGTTTTCACCTCGGCCACCGATCCCTCGGCCTCGACGACTTCTAATCTGAAGGGATCCGGATCGATCGTGTAAAGAAGCTGGCCTTCTTCGACGGTCCGACCCTCCACAAAATCCATGCTCGTCAGGACACCTGCGACCCGTGCTCGGATCGGAATATCCGAAGAGCCCAGCGTCTGCCCCACCATCTCCATCTCAATGGGCTGATCCCGCTGCACCACTTCAACGACCTCGATTTCGAGGGGCGGCCTGACGGGCGGCGGCGCAGAGTCGCAGGACACCAGAAAGAGCAAGCTCGCCAGAAGCAGAGCGAAAACCGACCTAGCCCGTTTCACCGGCTGGCCAAGGGAGGCGCGCATGATAGTTCTCCTCCAACCCGGATCAGGTTGGTCCGCGAAGAACAGTAGCCAAGGGAAGATTGAATGACATTCTTTGCCGATGAATTCCGAGAGGTGATCCGTCTTTCATCAGCAGGCCCCGTTTTCCGACGAAGGCCGGGATCGTAAATCGGAAGCTGAACGTGTTGGCAAGCCCAAAGAACGGCGTTAGTACAGGAATCCGACAGCGGCGCGAAAGTCAACTCTGCCGCCCCAATTGGTTACTTCGATGGCGAAGGACTCTGGCCCGCCGAGTTTCAAGATCCGATTCAGGATGTTGCACGCGATCAGCGCTTCAGCTTCCTGCGACCCGGAATGACGAGCACAAAGCCGGTCACCGATGATTGACTTGTATCTGGAGAAGGTGTTCTCGACGCGTGCCTGCTGGTGATACCACGATTTTTTCTTCCATTGGCGACGCCCGACCTCCATTACTCGTCTGACCGTTCGATCACGAGCGCGTGGTCGCCTCGATCTGATCGCGGTCTTTCTCGGCGGAACGATGACTTTCGCGTCGCTCGCTCCGGCAACATCGTATATCCCAATCGTGTCATAAGCTGCGTCTGCGGTGAAGCTTGCAATGGGTCTGTCCTCCACGGCGTGACGGAGATCGACATCGAGATGTTGGCTGCGTCGCGAGAGGGTCGTGTGGTCGGGAGACTCGAGGTCGACGCCTATCAAGGACAGGATCGATCTAAGAAACCCCTCTGCTTGCCGAAGTGGCAACTTGAAGACGAGCCGAAGGGCTAGAGCGGTCTCGATCGCGTGGTCGGAGAATTCCCTCTGTGCACCTCGCTTACCCGATGAAGCAGGTATCCAGCCCTGAATCGCTTCCTCTGAAATCCACAGGGTGCTGTCGCCATGCTGCACGAGGGATCGATCAAATTCGCGCTAGTTACTGACGAGGTACTTCGTTTTGTACTTGGGGTGGACTCTCGATTTCATGTTGGAAGCGTGGCCCAGGACACGCGTGATGCCATGATCAGTAGATGCGAGCGAATTTCCCTGCGATTCATGCACCAACGCCCATGGACCGTCGCATCACCTTGAGGTCGACAGCGCATACTGAAGGTGAGAGACTCAACGCGCGCTTTTTCCCTCGTCCTATGAAAGGCCTGTCAATGCTCTCTCTCTACCACAATGCCGCTTCAACCTGTTCCCAGAAGGTTCGCCTCGTTCTGGCAGGCAAGGGCCTCGAGTTCGAGAGTCACGAAATTGACTTGATCGCCGGCGAACAACACGACCCCGACTACGTGAAGCTCAACGCCAACCACGTTGTCCCCACGCTCGTGCACAACGGAAGCGTGTTGATCGAGTCGTCCCTCATTAACGAGTACCTCGAAGATGCGTTCCCAGAAGTGTCGATGCTTTCCGCCGACCCGGCCAATCCTGCCGAGGGACGGCAGCGTCTCGACAGGTAGGACTCCTCCGCCTTCGTTAGAGTACCGGGGCGAGTTCCGGCAAAGAGAAGCCTTACCTCCGTCCCTGCCTCTTGGGGCGTCCCGGAGGTCCTGAAGCAACCCTGGTCTCGCGTTGCCGCGAGCCCATGAGGAGAGAGCATGCAGACTTCCCCGATGACCACCAGTATTGATGCAGTGGCTGCCGAGCAGCAGCGTTTCATGGTGCGGGTCTACAATTGGATGAGCACTGGTCTCGGCATTACCGGTCTTGTGGCATACACAGTGGCCGATACACCTGCTCTGACCGAGATCATCTTCGGCAATGCGATCATTCCCATCGCCCTGGTCATCGCGCAAATCGGCCTGGTTTTCTGGCTGGCATCGCGGGTGATGCAAATGAGTGCTCAGAAGGCGACGGGCGTGTTTGTCCTCTACGCCGCCCTCACGGGCATTACTTTTTCGGTGGTCTTTCTCACGTACACCGCGTCCTCGATCACGTCCACCTTCCTGGTGACGGCGGGAACCTTCAGTGCAATGAGTTTCTACGGCTACACGACGAAGAAGGATCTGACGTCCTGGGGAAGCTTCCTCTTCATGGGATTGATTGGGATCATCATCGCCTCGGTCGTCAATATGTTTCTCCAAAGTTCAGCCATGTACTGGGTCATCACCTACGCGGGGGTTTTGATCTTTGTCGGCTTGACCGCCTACGACACCCAAAAAATCAAGGAGATGAATATCCTTGGGAACGAGGGGACCGAGGAAGACACAAAGGAAGCCATTCGCGGCGCCTTGACCCTCTATCTCGACTTCATCAATCTCTTTCTGATGCTTCTTCGCATCATGGGAACCCGCCGCTAAGGGCTGCTGCGAAGCGGGCTTGAAGGCCAGGAATCTCGACAATTCAACGCGCTCAGACAGGCGTCAGGGGGTTCTTCCTTATTCGTTCCCGGTGGGCTCGTTCACTAAAGCCACCCGACGGATCGATCGTGGACGACACCCGCGGGCCGCTTTCGCCGAGTTGATGACCGACTTTGGAAGCCCGCCGGGGCTATGTGGCGCGTTTACTGGCCATCGTGCCCCAGTTCTCGCCCCAGGCGGCAAAAGCGGGAGAGGCGTAAGAGAGAAGAATGAGGAGCAGGAGCGAACAGCGTAAAAGCATGGGAGACTCCTTGGGCGTTCAGCTGAATTGGCAGTCCATTAGATCATAATGGGCTTTTCCTTGACAGGAGTTTTACAAGCTGGGGCGTGTCAATTGTCATTAGTCCCCATTCGCTTTAGGCAACTCTGCCTTCTCGGCGGACAGATCCGAAACGCCCTGCTCGCCTCGAAGCCCTTCGAGCACGATCCGGATCTTTTCTTCGAGAGAGAACTTCCTTCGGGTTCGCCGACAGATCTCTCGCACTGCCGCTTCGCTGGACTGCTTCTTTTGGTTGGCCATCTCGACACGCTCCCAGCGGAACCTGTCAACGCCGATGAGACACTCGATTGTTTGATTGAGCGAGCAATTCCTCTTTTCCTTGATGTTTCGAGTGGTCGGATTCCACGGAAGCTCCCATCGCTAGGCCGCCGAGCGCGCCATTCTTGCGCGCGATCTCTTTGCGTATCGCGATCGCCGTGATCGGTAGAGCGCAGGCAATCGTCTTTGCCGCGGGATTGGGGAGCATGGCGCCGCGATGCGCGAGCGAATCCTGGGTCGGCTCGCCGGAATCGGGCTCGTGCTCGACCCCGCCGCCAATCAAGAATGCGTCGGGCACGAAGAATGGCTCATTGCACGGGAGACGGCGGCAGCCCTTTCCTAGCTGCGAATTCATCACGCCTCAGGCGGGATCTCACACGTCAGAAACGAAAGATCTTGCGTCGCCCGGACCGGCATCCCCCATTGGCAGACCCGTCGTTTCTTTGACCATCCGCAACGCAAAGCTCGAATGCACCCGGGCCACACCCGGCAGCGGCGTCAGTCGACTTCTGTGTATTCGCTCGTAGTCTGTCGCATCCGCGACGGCGACCCGCAGGAGGTAGTCGAACTCGCCGGTCATCAAATAACACTCGATGACTTCGGGGATCGACTGCACAGCCTCTTCGAAAGAATCGAGATCTGACTGGTCCTGCTTCTCGAGCGTGATGTGAACAAAGACATTTCCGGGAAGCCCAACACTTTTCGAATCAACGAGCGCTGTGTAACGCGTGATGACACCCGTCTCCTCGAGCGCCCGAGTGCGCCGCAGCGTCGCCGACTCAGAGAGTCCGACCTCGGTCGCGAGACGGACATTTGAAACACGGCCATCCCGCTGCAAAACCCCCAAAATCGCCCGATCGAGCTCATCGATTCCCATTTCGCAGAACCTCCCATTATCTATCCGGAAATCACAATATCCTGTCTAATTAGATATCTTACTCGATGCATTCACAAGTTCCGAACGACACATTCCGTGTATATTGCCAAAGCGATTGACGACCATTCACCGCGCACTCAAGAGGGCAATGAGATGAGGATTGGCGTTCCGAAAGAGATCAAGACCCGAGAGTCCCGTGTTGGCATGACTCCCGCTGGCGTCCGCGAACTCGTTGCCGATGGCCATATTGTTGCCGTCGAAAAAGGTGCCGGGCTCGCGGTGGGCCTTTCGGATGCGGCCTACGAGAAGACCGGGGCGCAAATAATTGAGGGCGCGCCAGCGCTTTTCGAGTACTCGGACCTCATCGTCAAGGTCAAGGAGCCTCAACTCGAAGAATGCCACCGACTCCGGCCCGATCAGACACTCTTCACCTACCTCCATCTCGCGGCCGACCGCGCACAGACCGACGCGTTGATCGAATCGCGCGCAACGGCGATTGCTTACGAGACGGTAACGGCCGACGACGGATCCCTCCCCTTGCTGACGCCGATGAGCGAAGTGGCGGGACGGATGTCGATTCAGGTCGGTGCCCGCTGTCTCGAACAGATCGGCGGCGGCTCTGGCGTTCTCTTGGGCGGAGTTCCTGGCGTCGAACCGGGGCGCGTCGTCATCTTGGGCGGAGGCGTGGCCGGCTCGAACGCGGCAGAGATGGCGTTGGGACTTGGTGCGGATGTCACAATCGTCGACCGCTCTCTGCCTCGTTTGCGCGAACTCTCCGTTCGCTTCGACGGTCGTGCGAAACTCGTCTACTCGACGGAAGAAGTCGTGGCGAATCTCGTCGCCCAAGCCGATCTCGTTGTGGGTGCGGTGCTCATCCCCGGCGCCGAGGCGCCTCGCTTGGTCACGCGAGAGATGATTCGCTCCATGCGGCCGGGATCCGCAGTCGTCGATGTCGCCATCGATCAGGGAGGCTGCTTCGAGACGAGCCGCCCAACCAGCCATGACGAGCCCACCTTCATCGTCGACGACGTCGTTCACTACTGCGTGACGAATATGCCTGGGGCGGTGGCGAGAACTTCAACCTTCGCGCTCTGCAACGCGACGCTACCCTACATTAGGCGCCTCGCGAACGAGGGCGTCGAAGTCGCACTCGTATCCGACGAGGGGCTTGCCGCTGGACTCAACGTCTGGGATGGCGCGGTCGTTCATAGAGCCGTCGCATCCGCCTTGTCGCTGGTACCCGAAAATACCGCTCGCGACCGAGTCGCCTAGCACGCGAAACCGATCGCTTCTGTGAGACGTCCGAATGCCGCTCTACCGGATCTCGACCTCGGTTACGGGTTCTCCTAGCGCCCGCGCTCGATCGAGGCGGCTTGTTTCGTCCTTGGGAAGGTGGCGCCAGGCCGGACAACGAGTCACGATCATCTTGCCTGAGGGCGTCCGGCCCTCTGGGTCGTACGGTAGTGTCCGAGTCATTCCGCCACGTGCCGTCCGCTGATCTTGCAGGTTCAGCCTTGACCTGACGCGTTCCGAATATTCTGAACGAGGCGAACGTCGGATTCGCGATTTCGGCCCATTTTTCCGGACCTGGTTGCCTAAACCCGGTCTGATGAAAATGCTGTCGCTTGAATTTCTGATGATGATCTTCGCCGACTGGGTGAATCGATGACAGACTTTCGAGAGCCGACGGAGCGCGACCGGGATTGGCTGGATCAGGAGGCCAAACTGTTGGCTTCGGGTCTGACAGCCAAGGCTTACGCGGCCGATCATGACCTTTCTATATCACGCCCTCTACCAAGCAATCACGAAAGCGCCTCCGCGCGCTAAGCCTGCTCGAACGGACTCGTGCGGTGCGGGCGGAGACGAAGAATCGCTCGACTAAGACCATGGCCTACTCGAAGGTCGAGTTGGCTTCGCCTCGAAGGTCGACTCCGGACTTCCGGTTCTCGCTCCCGAACGGCCTGGTACTCGAGTGATCAGGTGGTGAACTTCCGTCGCCGGTCATCGATCTCGTAGAGCGACTGACACAGTCTCGATGATGCGTCCCAACGAAGAGGTCGAGGGCTACTTGTATCGCGGGATCGTGGACATCCGCAAGAGTATCAACGGGTTGTCGGCAATCGTAGAGGAGGAGGTCGGTATTTTTTTACTCTCTACAGATTGTAAAGTCTAATGGACTTGCAGCTGACCAGAAGGCACAATGACGGCCTCAGGGGAGGCGATGGGGATGGGGAAAACAAGCCCCGTTTGCCACAACACCGATACTAGACGTTCTGACAACTAAAACCCGGCGGGGCTACCTGGCTCCTTTCGGGGAATGCGAACCGGCGCATCGAGATTCGGCGCAACGGTTGCGACATTTTGTATATCATGCGACGCGACCGAACCCGGCTTCCGGGCAATTCTCCTGGCGCACACGAGGACTCCACTCTTGAATCATCTCTGCATTGCATTCCTGCTGCTCTTCTTGGTCGTTCCGCGCGCCGTACTCGCGACCGATGCAGCAGACCCGGACGAACCACTCTCCTATTCAGAGGAACTCTTCGACGGTCCCTTCGAGGGGGCGGGATCCATCGACGAGACAGTCAGTCCGACGGGCATCACCGGGGATTGGGGCGGCACTCGAACTTGGCTCTTAGAGCGGGGGGTCGAACTATCCGCCGACCTGACTCAGGGCGTACAGGGCGTCATGGATGGGGGCTTCGACGAAGAGGCCGAGTACCTCGGATCGAGCGAATTGATCCTCGACGTCGACAGCGAAAAGCTCGGACTCTGGCCGGGCGGATTCGCGCGCATCGCCGCCGAGGGACGATTCGGAAACGATGTCCTCGGAGAAGCGGGAAGCCTCTCCCCCGTGAACAACGACGCTCTCTTCCCGGCCGATCCCGACCGGGCTGGCGAGAGCGTATTCGCTATTACGGAGATGACCGCGACCCAGTTCCTCACGCCCTGGCTCGGATTTTTTGGAGGACTCGTCAATACGACGTCGGGCGACGCCAACGGCTACGCGGGCTTCGCGCGGAGTAACGAGTATTTCCAGAACACATCGTTCCTCCTCAGCACGGTGGCGATGCGCATCGTCCCGAGCATCACGTTGGGGGGTGGGTTCGTCGTGATTCCCTTCGATTGGCTGGTCGGTACCTTCACCTTCATGAACACGGAGGAGTCGGCCGGCTCGGATCCCTTTGACACCGAAGATGGGGTCACCTTCGTGACGGAGTGGGCCGCAACGCACGACATGTTGGAGCTTCCAGTTCGACACGTCGTCTCCTTCGGGATCGGATTCGACAACGACTTCTTCCGGCTCGGAGACTTGCCGCGCCTTGAGTTTCCGCCCGATGACGGTGGCCCGCCCGAGTCCAAGTTCTCGACCAAAGACGAGTCATGGGCGTTCTGGTACAACGGCCAGGTCGATGTCTGGACCCATTCCGAGAACGAAGAGCGCAAGAGCGGTCTTTTCCTCCGATTCGGCTACGCGGACGACGAGACCAATCCGATCGAGTGGAATCTCGCAGTGGGCGTCGGCGGCATGGGCGTCTTCGACGTTCGCCCGCGTGACCGTTTCGGGATAGGTGTCTATCACCTCGAGCCCTCCGACAACTTCCCATTGCCGCAACTGGGCGTGGAAGAGGAGACGGGCTTCGAGGCTTTCTATAACGCCGAGCTCTGGCCGGGCGTCAACCTAACGGCTGACCTCCAATACATCGACTCGGCTTTCGGCAAGGGCCGCCTCGTGACTGAGACGCCCGATAACGCGTGGGTCGGTGGGCTTCGACTCCGAATCGAGTTGTAGGTGCGTTTGACGCCTCCTTTTTGAGGTTTTGAAGCTGCAACGCCGGTCGCCCAGAATATTCTGAGACGCAGCCCCCGGAATGGGCCGAGTAGCCCCGTCGGGGCCTATTTGTCAGAATGCCTAGTATCGGCGCTGCGGAAAACGCAGCTTGTTTTTCCGATTCTCTTCTCTTCTCGAAGAGGCCATCCAACGGATTGCAAAGCTTTATGCCATTGAAAAAGAAGCACGTGGCCGTTCCCCGCAGAACGGGCCGCTATTCGTCAGGAAAAGGCCAAGCCGATCTTTGATGATCTGGAACAGTGGCTTCATGCGCAGTTGCCCAAAATCTCTGGCAATTCGCCATTGGCAAGAGCCAATCGCTATGCTCTCGAAACACTCAACCTTGCCCGTCGTTTGTGAGTCCTTCTGCGCGATCTACGGAGACGCTTCGGTCGCGTGAAATGCGCTGATCAATCGTCGCCATGTTTCTGGATCGCCCTTTTCTGGCTCCCCGAAATAGATCAGGACCTCATCCAACATGTCTCCGTATTTCTTCTCCAGCAACCCGGGGGTCTCTTCATAGAGACCCGTAACCGCAAACTCATCGATCATCTCATCCGAGATTTCTTCGTGCATGGTCTCCCATTGGTTGGTTCTGGATTTTTCCAGGAGCCGCTCGAACGTATCCCCCCAATCATGGGCCTCGAACATCTTCCGGTAGTCGCGCGTTGCGCCGTAAAAGCCGATCATCTGTCGTACGCGCTCTCGCATGACGTCAATCTCTTCATCATTGCTCCCCATGACAGCCATAACAGGAGCGGTGATCGTAAATTCGCTTCGAGCTCGACCGGCGCTCTTCAAGCCATCTTCGATGCCATCGATCACATTCGACCGCAGAGTCTTGGCCGTATGAAACCCATGACAGTGGAAGCCGTCGGCGACCTCACCCGCCATGCGGCAATTCCAGGGATTGACGGCCCCGACATAGATCGGTGGCGGGCCCACGTCGAGCGGTCCGGGATTGAACATGGGCGTCATCAGGTTGAACTCGAAAAACTCGCCGACGAAGTTCAGGTCCGCGTCGTTCTGCCAGCAATCCCAGATGTGGCGAATGGCGAGGATGTATTCCCGTAACTTCGGACCGGGCTTCTCCCACTTCAAACCAAAGCGGCGCTCATTATGTGCTTTGACCTGTGTTCCCAGCCCGAGAATGAACCGCCCGTTTGTCGCGCGTTGTAGATCCCAGGACGTGTACGCAAGGACCATGGGATTTCTCGGAAACGTCAGAGCGATCTCCGGTCCAATTTTGATTCGCTCTGTGTTCACCGCCGCGACGGCAAGCTGCATGAAGGGCTCGTGTTTGCGCTCAGAGATGTACAGCGATTCGAAGCCCATGGCTTCGATCTTCTTCGCAGGTTCCGCAACATCTTGCAGTGAATCGACAACGAGGTTCGTGCTGAGTTTCATTTTCGGTCCTTCTCATCGGGGTGGAATGGTTCGGGTTTGATATTGAATCGACCGACCGTCTCTCCGGAGTGCGATCGTGATCGACTGTTCTTCTTCGGCCACGGTCAGCAGGCGCTGCCAAGCGCCGAGCGAATCGAGTGGCTGACCGTTGACCGCCATCAAGACATCTTGCGGCTCGAGCCCGATTTGATGCCAGAAGCTTGCATCCGCGCGGCGATCGACTCGAAGGCCGAGCAAGCGACTCGATGCTTCGGCCGCGTCGGGCAAAATCGGAGTGAGGCTGCCCTGTTGCAGCAAAAGCGCGCGATCCCTCAATCCGACATTGCGCCATTGTGCCATCAGACCCGACCGTTTTTCGCCCAGCTTTGCGATTTCGAGCAGAGTTGATTCCAAGACTGCAGTCGTCGTTCGCGACCGCCCATGTGGGTGGCCAAGTCGCGGTCCCTTTGGTTCGAGACGGAGTTCGAGACGGCCCGCTGGGGTCGATAGATAGACGGCGTTTGTATCGATCCGTTCCACGTAGACATTCTCATGTCCCGGGACTGCTTCTCCCGTAGCGAGCACACTTCGCAAGGATTCGACGCGATCCTCAATTGTGACCGCGCGCGGATCGCTCCCGTCGAGCGCGTGCCGAATCGCAACCAGCCGCAGGACATCTCGTGCAGCCCGTGACGGTCGTAGGCTTGGCCGATTCGGAATCAATCGGGCCGGCGAGAGCGGACCGACGAGGTCCGGCGGTGTGATCTTCCGTCCCAGTCGCATCTCAAGCACAAAGAAGGTGGCTTCATTGGTCGGGAGACCGGAGCGCTTTACGAAATGTTCGAAATCCGACCTCTGGCGCTCGTGCTCGCCCGTCAAATCGACCCGCCACACGCCGTCTATGCGCACGAACGTCTGGCGTCCGCGATCCGGTCGCTCCGACAATCCAAATTTGAACAGCGTCCCGTGTGCTCGATCTCCCTCGACGACGACATCTCGAAGGACATCGCTCGAACGCAAGTCCATGCCAAGAAGACCCTCTGAGACTGCGAAGTGAAGAATCTCGGATTCGCTCATTCCCTGCAGCCGATCGCCCCCAGCGAGATGGCGCAAGAAGAGAACCTGAAGTTGCTCCTTGGGGTGAAGCGTTTCGAGCTGGGCGGGATCGGCGCTGAGCGCAAGACCTCGCAGCTCTCCGTAGAGCGCGCGCCCATCGGGACTTACGAGATCGCCTAGCATGGGATCGCGTCGATGCACGGCACGGACCCATTCAGCCGATCGCGCCGAGACCGCATCCCGCGCATCCGAATCCGCAATTCTCGACTCGCCGATCAGGGGGATAGTGAGTAATGCGATCCCCATCAGACACGCAACGACGGCTCCCATTCGACGACTCACGAGCTCACACTCCCGATTCCTTGCACAAGTGCGCGCAGTGTGGCCAGGCAGTCGCCCACGCCATCGGCGGCCTCACCTAATGCCTGTTCATCCGGAAGTTGTGGCTGACGTGCGAGAAGCTTGCCGCGTGCCGCGCGACAGGATGCTGCAGCGGAGGAGGCACGACCGGCCAATTGGCTATGCGTCGCTTCGTTGACTTCTCGGCGATTGGCCGCTTCCGTGAGTTGGCGCTGGAACGCCTTATCAAGATTCCAAGCCGCGTAGCCCAGACGAGCGGCAGCCTCCTCGATTTCGCAACCCGCATCTTTGCAGAGATTCTGCCCCGCGAAGGTCGCTAGCCCGATGACCATCTCCGCCTGATTCAAAGCTCCTTGAAGAAACGAGGTCGGCTCATAAATTGCGATCCCGCCCATCGGCTGCGGAACCTTCCACGCGTCCGGGACCACGCCATCGGCGTCGATCGGCCCGAGGACGAAGTAGTTGAGCATCGAGCTCATCTCTCTGATCTGGTCGAACTGCTCTTCGCTAATGTCGTCGCCACTGATTTCGTTTTCGTTGAAGAGATTGTAGTTGCCCTGGAGCATGTAGTAGAAGAAGAGAGACGACAGCTCGGCCTTCTGGACCACATAACGTCCTGTCGTCGTCACCATCGCATTTGATTCCGACGTACCGGGCCGCGCGAGATTCGGCCCTAGATTCTGGCCTGGCATGAGCGTTCCCGTTTCCGCATCAAACGTGACGGGGACCATCGCCGTCGGGGTGAGCTGGCCCATTCGAATGCGGGTGCCGAGGACTTTCCCCAGAAAGTACGGGTAACCGACAGTCGCGCTATATGTCCAGCGCGCGGGATCGTAAATCGCGCCGCCAACGTAGTTGGCGTCTGGAGTCGTCCCCCAAAGAAACGGAATCGAATGTCCTTCTAGTTCGGGGAGCACGGCGGCAGCGATATCCCCGGTCACCGAATGATCCGCCTGGATGATGTGTCCATCAAAGGGCGAGACACAAGTGACCGACCACGCATCGCAGAAGAGACCATCGATCGTCACGCCCGGTGAGCCGAAGCTGTTAAAATTGACGTCCGGGCTTCCGATCTCTTCGCCGGTTTCGACGCTGACAAAATTGACGGCTCCGTCGCCATCGGAGGCGTTCACGACGCGATAGTCCGGGGTCAGACTCGGCGACGCCGCCGTCATGCCCGCAATCAGATTCTCCCATGCCTTTTCGATACCCCAACCCTCCTCTTCGCTGTAAGTAAAGTCATAGGCGATGAGTCGGGCATGATCGGGTTTCCCAACCGGGCCGGCATAGGTGAACATGTAACGCGCGTGTTCCGAGATTCCGGCGATCGCAGGCCTAACAGCGAGATTATTCGGCTGTGGCGTCGTGTTGTTCGCGTCGTACGCTAGGCAGACCAGATCGTCGAGTTCTCCGGATTTATCGAGCTCGCCTCCACTGATGCTCATATACATCGTAGAGAGTACTGGGCAGTCTTCAGCCGAGAAGGGATCCGGCTCCTTGACGATCACGGGAGAACCGTCGCGGCGATCCAGCCAGATATGCCATCCGGATGAGAAGACGTTTCCCACGAGACCGGCTTCGCCTTCGTTCAAAAGGCGAAGATCATTCGACGCGAGCTTGTTTTCGCTGTAATCCAAGAAACGCGAGAACCAGATTCGCTCGCCCGTGTCCTGGTCGAGCTTCCACACGCCATAGTTGTCGGTGAGGTAGATCGCGCCTTCGTCGTCGACCATCGGCGCCTGAATCCCAGCGCTGGAAGCGACGGCATTGTCCACGCCAGCCAGGTCCGCGACCCCATCGCCGTCCTCGTCGCGGCTATCCCATTCACGCGTTCGCCAAACAACCATTCCCTCCAGGTCGAGTGCAACGACCGTTGAGGTTCCCGCCCCGCGCGGTGACGCGGCGATGATCAGACCGTTCGGTGCTTCCGTGCTGCCGTTCGTCATGAGGGCCGAAACGGGAGGCGAGTTCGGCTCCGTCCAACTCAGATATTGGCTCTGCCCTGCAAGGCGGCGCTGTTCGAAGCTCGTGACGAGGGTCGACCCGGAGTTGCGATTGTCGCCCCAAGTGCCCATATAGGCCGAGTCGATGCTTCGGGGCCAGACCTTGCCGTGTTCCTGAACGCCCCGGTCCGATATGTGCTCAGGCTTCGGCGCCAGTTCACGAACCACTTCTTGCCCCTCACCGCATGCGTTCAATGCGAACACAAGCAGCCCAAACACGATCCCTCGAATCACCCTCTTTGACATTTCGGCCTCCTCGCCATTGGGAGAGCCTCGCCTAGGCGGGAATATTAAGCCTGGGCCATAATGGCCCAGTGCCTCCCGACACTCTCACGAAGCGCGAGCAGGAGATCGTCCTCGAACTTCTCGACGGGGGGCGCGTAAACACAATTGCTGCACAATTCGCGCTCAGCCCGCGAACAGTCCGCAATCACATTAAATCCGTCTTCTCAAAGGTGAATGTTCACTCTCAGTCAGAGCTCATCGAACTCGGGCGGACGGACCCCGAACGACTCAACCTGACCTCGGCGCTGAACTCGCGATCTCAACTTGCTTTCGATGACCTCAATCGTCGAGCCGAGCATGCACTCATGCGATTGAAAATTCGAATCAGCGAAGCTTATGCCGCCGAACCGCCGGCCCTCAATCAGCTCCGTACGGCTGTACGCGCGGCACTCCCACTCGATGCAGAGCGTAGCCAGGACTGGCAAGACTTTCTCGAGTTGAAGACTCGACTGGATGAGCGCGGCGAACCGGCCTCGTCGATTCAGCAAGCGGTTGACGAATGGCGCGAGTCGTTCGTTGAGCAGATCATCCGACTTCAGCAGGCGGGTGCGATTCGAGGAGACCTCAATCCGAATGATGTGCTGAGCTCGATTGGCGCGGTTTCTCTCGGTGTCGGAACACGACTGCTCGGCAACCAGTCGAATGAGGCCACAGAACGCGAACTCAGAATGCTCGATACTTTCGTTGACGCGCTGTCGGATTCCGCGGGCGAGTAGCGACTTCGTGTGTGATATCAGATCACAGACGCTCTTCCCATTCGTCAAACGGCTCCGAGGCTGCAGGACTCCTCGTTGTCCGCTGTCGGATCGTTCTTTGAACAATGGGAAGAACAGGAAACGGAAGTAGCTTGAGGGTCAAGCGAATACCCCAACCCAACGGCTGGGGTCGGGATTTTGGGCTTGCCAGGATTCTGACCGCTTACGCATCGCGAGGTGCATATTGCACGGAATCACTACCCATTGCGAGACTGAATCTTCGTCTGGTGTGCCCTGAGTTTTTCGGATTTCGCTGACGGGATACAGCGCCTGCGTCAGCCGCCGCTCCAGCACGCGACCGAGGATCTCCAATCGGTTCAACTCTTTGGTGCTCATCGTCAGGGTTCCTGAATCGTCCATGTCGACCTCCAAGCCCGACACGATGAGGCGAAGAACCCGACATTTCTACATTGCTGCTACATCACTCTCTTCGAGGGGAGCCATCCATCCTTCTAGTGCGTCGCGCCAAGCGGGACTGGGCCGCAGACCCTTGAGGTATTGGCCCCGGAGCGGCGAATACGCCTCATTCGGTATGTAGTTGTCAGAAGACGACTTATCGGACGTGCTGAAAAGGGGGCTTCTTTTCCCTACTCACACATGATTAGGCGTGATCCCTTGCCGTGGAATTCTATCGGATTCGACCTGTTGATGTCCGGAAGAATCTAGAGCGGGAGCGCACGATCCGGGATCAATCTCTGGAACGTCCGGACCGTTCCGGCCTCTCCGATCGTTCAGCGCGTTCAGGACGTTCAGGACGTTCAGGACGTTCAGGACGTTCAGCGCGTTCAGCGCGTTCGCGATCTATGCGGTCTTCACGGTCTTCACGGTCTTCACGATCCTCGTGATCCTCCCGGTCTTCCTTACGCTGGCGGGCGTTGCCTTCGGATCGAAGCGGGCGACCCTCCCGTCCGGGCATGTCGAGGATGACGCGATCGGCATGCAAGCGTCCCTGGTCATCGAGTCGACCCTCGACGCGAACGAGCGCATCGAGGTTGAGTTCGGAGAGGTCGGGGCCCGTTCGCTCGACTTCGAGCGCAGTCCCGGCCAGTCTGAAGTCTGCGCCGCCTCGGCTTGGTGCTGCAAATCCCTGAATCGAGATGCGACCTGCGCTCGCCTCAACCGTCGAGGCGTCACTAACATATGTCGCTTCGAGGGTGCGCGACTTTCTGTTCCAGTGCCCGCTCACTCGGAGTCGGCGTCCGTCTCGGTGCGTTTCGGAGCGCGCTGCGGTCGTGGCCTCGACCGCTTGGAGAGTTGCGCGTGTCTGCCCAACATAGATCGTGCCCTGGCCGAGATCTCGGACAATCGATGTCACAGCGGCTTGTTGACTGGCTGGCCTCTGGTCGATTCGTGTCGCCGAGACGACACCATCGGATCGGCGCAGCCCGCTGACCGAGACATGAGAGCCGATAGAGAGTTGGTCGAGGGGCTTTCGCATTCCGGTCGTACGATCGAATACGATCGCGCCCGCACGAAGCTCGACGGACTGATTCATGATCCATACACGACGCGCCGACGGATCGATTCGATCGAGAGGACCTGCAAGCGCAGTCTCGACATCGATTCGTGCAGCCAAGAGAGGTCGGCCCCTTTCGGTCGAGATGCGAACGGTCTGGCCGACGGCGAGATCGGAGACTGTCGCGACTTTTCCGTCATGTCGGATTCGCGTGCCGTCGTCATAGTCGATTTCGAGGCCGTTGACGCAAACGCTTCCGAAGCCGGTGACGACGCCGAAGATTCCGGTTCCCCCGCTCCCCGTCCCGTCGTCCCCCGCAATGCCAGTTCCACCCGAGCCAGTGCCGGGCTCCCAGGGGTCTTGCAGACCAGTTCCCCCGCTCCCCGTGCCGGTGGCGATCGAATTGTGAAGCCCGCTTCCGGTTATTCCCCCAGATTCGCATTCGGCCATTGCCGAAACAGGCATGATGAGGACGGTCGCGATGATGGCCAATGTCGACAAGAAACGGTTTGAGAGGTCGCTATTCGCCATCCAGCTCACCTTTTGATTTGGTTGGCTCGTCTGGACTGGAATCGGCCTCGTTTTGTTCGTTGCCGCCATAAAAGTACGCGCCGACGGTCGCGCGATACGTCGTGTTCTCGCGGCCTTCATCCTGCTCTTGGAGAGCGAACGCACGTCGATTGATATTTCGAAGCATGGTCGCGCCCGCCTTGCGCGCAGCTCGGTCGAGTTCGTCCGCCGATTCCTTGCTCAGCCGATCGTAAAAAACCGTCCGGTCAAAAAAAGGCGAGCCTTCGCCGAGCAGATTGTGGGCCCCGGATGCGACGTGATCACGCAGATTTCGACCAAAGAAATGAATCTTCGCTTCGAGGCCTTCTTCCGGGACGAAGGATCCCATCCGAAGTCGGACGACGCCTTCTTCGTCTGATTCGGCGATGCTCTGTCGAATCCATTCGTCGAGGACGGATCGTGCTGGAATGTCCTTGTTGACTCGCGTTACGAGTTCTTCGAAGGAGGGGCCTCCATCGGGGGAAGGCATCCGAGGAAGCGGCAAGGGAGAACCCTCTGCTGTCAAAAAACGCGGGTCACCGGTCCATCGAGAAACCAGGAGAGCGCCTAACGGAATCGCACTGGGGACGGGCGGCTTTGCCTGTACTCGTTCTCGACGCAGCCTCTTGACATCCTTTCTGTGAATCCCGGTCACCAGACTGATGCGGCTGTCTGACTGACGGCGATTGGTGATCGAAAGATCGCTTTCAGCAACGTCAATCATGATCTCCTTCAAGAGATCCCCGAATACGGGATAGGTGATCTGGCTTTCGAGCAAGAGGCGGACGAGGGGCCGCAGCAACACCCGAGCCGCCCGAAGCACGGCGGCCGACGTGGCTGGGCCGATCGTGGCTGCGCTCTTTTGCTCGACAGGCATGATCAGGAATGTCGCTCAAACGAACGCGCTTGGCTCGACAGGGCGGAATTCACTCGATCCAGACGAAGTTTTGCATCCTCGTCGCTCGGATCGATCTCGAGAAGTCGGGCTAGGAATGCAGCCGCGCGCTTGGGCTGGTGAATTTCCTCGAGCGCACCCGCCAGGTTGTAGAGGACGTCGAGATCGTTCGGGTCACGGCGAAGACATTCCTCGTAGGCGATGATCGATTCCTCAAACCGCCCCAGTCGCTTGAGTGCGTTCGCGCGATTGAATCGAGACGAGTCGTGGTCGGGGGTCGCTCGAATGACCTCGTCGTACGCGGCCAGGGCTTCTTCGAATCGCCCGAGTCGCATGAGCTGAACGCCCAGATTATTGCGAGCCTTGGCCCAGTCTGGATCGAGTCGAAGGGCCTCACGGAGAAAGGCAATGGCAGCGTCCGGATCATCTCGGCTGGAGGCATATTCGGCCAGCACGAAGAGACTTTCTTCGTCGTCGCCGAGCGCATCCAATGCCTGGCGAGCGGCTCGCGCTGCGTCTTCATTCTTGCCGGCCCAACTGAGCACCTTGGCCAGATTCCGAAGCGCGAGGCCATGCTCGCGGGGATCGAGGTGGGCGAGGAGGTTCTCTTCCATTCGGTCAAGATCGTTGTGATGTTGTTCGGGATTGGTCGCAAGCCATCCCATCTGAAAGATCTCTTGGGATAGATGCCTGGCCAGCAGGCGATGTCCATCGACGGTCGGATGTACGTGATCCAGGAACCAGTTCGCGCCGGCAATCGAGGCGGCGGGATCGGAATCCTCGGTCGAGTCGACCGAGGCAGCCAGGATTCTTGGGAAGTCGACGACCGGGGCCTGTTTCGATGCGGCGACCTCTCGAACGATTTCAGGGATCCCGCTCAAGGCGCGCAGCGGGCAGACATCTTCGTCGCGGGCGGCAGTCAGCTCGACTCGCGCTTCCTCCAAATCTCCGAGTTCGACCAGGGCTCGGCCCAGGCCATATCGTGCGTGGGCATATCGCGGATCGAGTCGGGCCGCGCGAGAGAAAAGATCGCGTGCTCGTTCGAACTCTTCCAGGTAGAGGGCGTTGCTGGCTTCGTCAAGTAGCGTTTTGAAGGTCGCTGCTTCTTCGTTTGAGATGGCTCGACTGCGTTCGCTCTTGAAAGGGGCGCATGCTCGGAGATTGTCAGCGGGGACCACATAGAGAATCTCGGCCTGGGCGTTACGGGCGATCGTCGCCATCCGGTTCAGATTGAGTCGAAAATGTTCGAGCACGACAGAGGCGAGTTCGTCGTCTCGATGATAGGCGTCGAGTCCGACACTCGATTCGAGTTTCGTCCGAACCTCCGCCGCGAGCTGATCCTGTCCTGGCTTCGCATCGGTCGATGAATTCGAGCCCTGCCACCGGTCGGCGATGAGTGACTCCATTGCCCCCCAGCTTCGGGTCTGACGAAACACAAGTTCGATCTGTCGCCGCCACTGCGATCCATCTCGAATGGACCCATACGTTCGTTCTTCGAGAAACTCGTTGTGGCCGGTGTAGACGACGAAGAGGTCGGGTTCGAGTCTTGCGAGTTCCTTCATTAATGCAGCCACCCGATAGCTGGCATAGCTGATCCCGCCTGCGTTGATTACTTCCCAATCGGTTTCAGGGCCGAGTCGTTCGAGGGATGTCCGAAGCCATGCGCAGAAGGAGGTGACGTCACGGTAGGGGCGACCATAGGTCGTTGATCCGCCCATGCAAAACACACGCCGCGTATTAGGCGCCTTGGTTTTTGGAAAGGTCTGGTCGTTGAAGAAATTTCGCTTATTCGCGGCCGTTCGCATCATTGTTGAGTCGCTTCGTTCTGCATCCGACTCGACTTCAACGTAGAGCGGAATTTCCGAGACGAACCCGACATAGGGATCTGATTTTTCGATTCCAGTTTCCGCCCCGATCAACCACAGACTCACCTCTGTCATCGCGAAGAGCGCGAACAGGGGAAGGAGAGAGAAGGCGAGATTCTTGAACAGCGTCATTTGGGTACCTCGAGTTCCTAGAACTGGTAAGACACGGTCGTACCGAGTCCCCAATCCGGAGCACTGTTTGAAAGGCCGATCAGGCCATAAGGCGTCAGCCGAAGATGCTCGCTCAATCGGATCGAAACGTAGGGCGAGACTTCGTGCGAATCGGTTGCACGCGGCGTGGAAGCCTGGCGGAAGTCGTAGGCGGCCCCGACACTGAGCCACTTGACGATCTTGATCGAGGCTCCGCCGGAGGCAAGCCAGATGTTGTCGAGGTCTTGCGCGGTCTTGATGCGATAGCTCGCGCCGCCAAAAATGCTGAAGAGCCCGAACGTCTTGGCGAGTTCCGTTCCGAATGTCAGATCGGTGCCGCGCGAACCCAGGTTGCCGGGCTGAGAGGTCGGGATTCGGATCTGGCCGATGAGATCGATGATGGGTAGCGATGAATATCGATCGGGATAGTAGCTGTACGTGAGACTGGTGACGATGTCGCCCACGCCAAAGCGAGAGCTTTTAGCCGCAACGATTGCCTCATCGGCATCGCTGCCCTCGGTTCCATCGCCCGAGATCTGGTCAGACCCCTCGATGTAAAGAAGGGGGACGGAGACTCGCAGGGTCACGGGCTCCCATTCGAGCTTCGCGGAAAAAGGAATGGATGCCGAGTTGGTCGTGATGTCTTCACCGAAATCACCTCGGTTGAAGTCGACTCCAGTTCCGACAGTGGCATAGAACCGTCGAGGCTCCTGGTTCTTTTCATCGGCGAGAGCGAGGTTGGCGGTCGCTATGAAAACGAGCAGGGCGGTGAGGGTACGGCTGAGGGTTTGAATCATCGCCTGAGTTTGTCCTTCTGGGTTCGAACTTCGATGGATAAGGAAGGGCGAAGCGCGTGACGGGCCAGTCCCGCCACGCGCAAGTGCACTAACGACTCGAGCGCTCCGTACGTTCTGCGCGGTCAGGCCGTTCGGCGCGCTCAGGTCGGTCGGCGCGCTCAGGTCGGTCGACTCGTTCTGCACGCTCCGGGCGATCGGCACGTTCCTCACGGTCTGCACGTTCCGGGCGATCGGCACGTTCCTCACGGTCTGCACGCTCCGGGCGATCGGCAGGGCGATCGGCACGTTCCTCACGGTCTGCACGCTCCGGGCGATCGGCACGTTCCTCACGGTCTGCACGTTCCGATCGCTCGGCACGGTCGGAACGATCTGTATGATCGGATCGCCCTGACCGGTCCGATCGATCTGCGTGACCATCGCCACGTCCGCGCCCCTGTCGATCCATCGTTGAATCATCTCGGGAGTCGACGCCGGGTTGGCTGTCATCGATAGAGCCGCCTCCGCGCCGCGTGAGCCCGTCGGATCCGATGTCGTCTGACCGATCCACCATGCTGCGGCCCGGGCCGTCATCCGGCGGCGTGGCCGCTGCATTCATTGATCCGGTGCAGATGAGCGCCAAGGCTGCGGTGCCCAGGATCGATGCTCGAAAGAATTTGACTGTCATGGCTTGTCTCCTCGTCACCCTTGTTTGCTCGTCCAGGCGACTGGCTTGGGCTTGTCTCCAGCCCGCTTTAAAATGGGAAATATTCCCAATGTGTATTCAAATCATACTGGGATTTCTTCCCAATTTAAAGAGTAGATCGAAAGATTTGCGAAATACTTGATGAGAATCTCAAGTATTTAAAAACGTTACGTATTCAGGTGAGATCGGGGCGTATCTGCCTGCTACCGTGCTGGCCGGCAGTCAGATTTAGTCGAAAAACGGCCGATTTCTGGTTGAAAAGACAGGTCACAATCCGCCGAAACACAGCATTCAATCCGCCCGATTGACGGTTGATGGCGGATCAGCCCGGCGTCGTGCGAAACGCCTCGGCTGCGATCTGGATCGCCTCGGCGATGGCGGCGTCATCATGGGCCGTGTTCAGGAACCAGTTCAGGTCGGGTGTAAGAGGGACCCGCGCAGAGCCGCCCCGCCAGAAAAGCAACGTCCCTTTTCGAGATTGGGATCCTCTTCGAAGAGCAGGGTCGGCATCGTGACGGGTCCCGACTGTCGGATTCGATGGCCGGATGCGGTGGCCGCCGACTGCAGTCCGGACCGAAGCCGCTCGCCGACTCGCTGGATCATCTCGAAACCGTCTTCTCGATCGTAGATGTCGAGGGTGGCGACCGAGGCCTTGAGGGATGCGGCTGCAAAGCAGAACGTCGCAGAAAACCCCACCATTCGTGCTCCCTGGGCTCGAAGGCTTGTGTCCAGCGCTCTCTCCGCGCCGTCCAACGACGAGTCCTGTCCCCCTAAGCGCCCGAGTCTCGCCTCAGACAGGGTTCGCGTCCCCGTTTCACCCTCCGGCCTCGATTCGCCGTTCGTCGCTGTGCCCGACGGCGCTGCGGCCGCTGCCGTCCTCACTCGGTCCGGCTGCGGAGGTGGATCGCCTCGCAGGTAGAGGCCGATGCCGATGCCGACGACGAGCATTACGGCGGCGAGCATCAGCGATCGAAGACTCACAGCGGTTCTCCAGTAGTCGAACGAGATCTGTACTCAATCTCGCACGAGCTGTCACTGAGCAACAGGTGCGAGGGGGCCGAACGCAGAGCGCCGGAGCGTGGCGTGTGCCTCGCTCTGGCGCCGTGGTCGTGCGACTCAGATCGAGTCTACTCCCAGGTCTTCACTTAGAGATTCTTGTTGGGAGACCGCGGCGTCCTGAGGGTCTTGAGGAACGCGATCAGCGCGTCGTGATCTGCCGCGCTGAGCGCATCGAACGCATCGGCGTTCGCCTGCGCTTCGCCCCCGTGCTCGCTGATGGCTTCGCCTAGCGTGAGCGCGCGTCCATCGTGCAGGTACGGAGCCGTGTCGGCGATTCCCCAGAGCCGCGCGGTTTGGAAGAGCGAATTGCCGGTCTCCTCGGTCAGGTCCGGGCCCATGTCGTGGAGCTTCAGGTCCGCAAAGAGCGGAACGACGACGCCCGAGCCGGAACGCCTGAAGCCCGGCGCCGAGCGCGTCAGGTTGATCGAGAAGTACACGTTGGCGCTGGGGTCCTCCATCACCTCGGGCAGGCTGAGGGTCAGGTGCTTGCTGTTGGTTACGAACTCCCGCACGTGGCAATCGGCACAACCGATGTCATTGAACACATCGGACCCGGCCCGCTCCTGGGGCGTTTGCTTGGAGACCTTCTTCTGGCGAGGTCGCTCCAGCGAAACCTGGAAGATGTGCATCGCCGACAGCTCGCCTTCGAGGAGCTCGTCCGCGACGCCGTCGCCATCCGCATCGACGCCAGCGCCCACGACCTCGACGGGCTGGATGCCGTGATGGAACTGCATGGCGCCCGTATCGAACTCGCGCACCGTGGCGCAGCAGCCCGTGCGGCCGAAGGGCCGAACGACGAGATCCGGGCCGATGCCCTCGACCTGGGAGAAGTTGAAGCCGACGCCATCATGGGAGATCGAGCCGAAGCTCACACCCTTGGATTCGAGATCCACCGAGGTACTAGGATTGGCTTCTGCCAGCGCCTTCTGCGCCTGCAGGTCCTGGGTCATCTCCTTGCCGACGAGCTCGACGCCGCCCGAACCAAAGGAGAACGGCGGGTTGATGACGCGACCCTGAACCTCGGCGTAACCATTGTCGTCGGAGTCATCGAGATCGGGATCGATGATGCCCGGGAAGGCGGCCGGTACCTGCGGTGCCAAACCCGAAGTTCACCTTCATGTTGCCCGCGCAATCTCTTGGTTTTTGCGTCTTGGCGCTGGTTTCCCACGATCCTGCGACGGGGCAGAACGGGCGCGCACGCCGTTTCTGACCCGTGTGTACGTTGCTGTTCTTGTGATATATTGGGGGGGGAGTCGTCGCGAGGGGACTCGGCTTGGGATGCCTTGCTATGCGAACAACCGCACCAACCCCAATGCGCCTACTGCGCGACTCGGCCATCGCCGTTGCGCTCACGCTTGCCTTTTTTCCACGGTGGGTTGCGGCGGGTGTGGATCGCCTGCGCGCATTTCTCCTCCCAAACGCCAGGCTTGCCGGAGCTGAGGTTCTCCGTCGCACGTGCCAACGACGTGACCTGCGACGACGCTTGTTCCCAAAGGGGTCACCTTCATCTGCTGCAATGTTCGCAGTCGGATGGCTTGTGCTTTCGAGTTACACCGCGAGCGGATCCCCGAGCCAGGAGAGTTGCGCCACTGGAAACGACTGCCAGGTGATGTCTGCTGAGCTCTCTCCCTCGACAGGCACGAGCGGGGAGTGGTGGAGTGGCGTACAGCGCGCGATCGCCGCAGCCGAGTACCAGGCGAGCGAAACCGAAGGTGGACTACAGGCACCCAACCGGGCTCACGGCCTGCGTACCTGGTTCGCTCCCACCGGCATTCGAATTCACGATCGCAAGATTGAGGGGCGCTCGGGGTTGGCCGAACTGTCGCTGGTGGGCATCGGGCGCGGTTCGATGTTGGCACCCGTCGCGGCTGGACGCGTCACCGAGACAGCCTCGCGGGTCGAGATCCGACGATCGGGCATCGTCGAGTGGTATGAGAATTCACCGCGCGGTCTCGAGCAAGGCTTCACGCTCCAGGCGCGTTCGCAGGGCGAAGGCAGTCTGGTGTTGGAGCTGACCGTCGCACACGCGCGGGCGATTATTGACGGTGCCTCGGTCGTGCTCATTTCCGAGGCGGGTCGGAGGCTTCGGTACGGCGATCTGTTTGCGGAGGACGCGGAAGGCCGGCTCCTCGCATCGCGCATCGAGGTTGCCAACCCGCACCTTCTGCGGCTGGTCGTCGAAGATGCCGGAGCCGTCTATCCCATCGTGATCGACCCCCTGATCACCGCCGTCCCCGACGCCACCCTCGAGTCGAATATCGCCTGGTCGGGATCCTTCGATTCCACGAGCTTCGGCGAGAGCGTCTCCGGGGCGGGCGATGT
>LWDU01043085.1_pt1 | contig 61249 bp, 62 predicted proteins | sample 727161 | NCBI WGS metagenome assembly LWDU01 (sample SAMN04566230, study PRJNA314399) | hydrothermal vent metagenome | isolation source: deep sea hydrothermal plume seawater | place: Mexico: Gulf of California, Guaymas Basin | collected 2004-07-11
CGCCTGGCTGAACAGGGGAATCGGTTTGTGTCATTTGGGATAATATCCGAGAATTTAATTTTACTACTTAAGCTGAACCAAAATATACCTTTTACCAGGGTTCAGAAAGGCAAGGGTAGCTGCAAAAAATTATTTTGATAAGGACGTGAGGCCCCTTCTTTAGTAACTTTTATCTATTAAAAATAAAATAGGGAAGCAATAGATGATTTATACCTTAGAAAATCTTAAACCAAGTTATTTGGGTGATAACCACTGGATAGCTGACAGTGCTGATATAATTGGCAATGTTCAAATTGGCTTGGAGGTCAGTATTTGGTGGAGAGCGGTTGTTCGAGGTGATAACGAGCCAATAGTTATTGGAGATCGGACTAATGTTCAAGATGGCTGTGTCCTCCACACAGATCCAGGGTTTCCTATGCAAATAGGTAAAAATGTTACGATTGGGCACATGTGTATGTTACATGGTTGTGAGATTGGTAACGGTTCTTTGGTTGGAATTGGTAGTACGGTTCTTAATGGGGCTAAGATTGGTAAAAATTGTCTAATTGGAGCACATTCATTGATTACTGAAGGTAAAGTAATTCCAGACAACTCCTTGGTAATGGGTTCGCCTGGGAAAATTATTAGGGAACTTGAGTTGGAGCAATCTAAGGAATTAATAAAGAATGCCGATGGTTATGTTGAGAGAGCCAAACGTTATGCTCAGGGTCTAGTTGAATTGCAATAACTGAGGGAGGTAGATAATGACTAAATCAAGCTTGGCTTTAGAACGTTTCACTATTCTAGATTTAACACGCGTTCGTTCTGGACCGACAGCCGTTCGCCAGCTTGCGGATTGGGGCGCCAATGTTATTAAAGTTGAAATGCCTGCTAAACTTGATCCTTCTGTTCTGGGAGGACCACGCGAGGGTTCTGATTTTCAAAATTTACATCGCAATAAACGCAGCCTTAGTTTGAATCTGAAAAATGAAAAAGGTCTCGCTATATTTAAGAAACTTGCTGATAAAGCCGATGTTGTAGTCGAAAATTATAGACCTGACGTGAAGTTTCGCCTTGGAATTGATTATGAGAGTTTAAAACAAACAAATAAAGGGCTGGTATATGCAAGCATCTCTGGCTTTGGTCAAGATGGACCCTATAAAGATAGGCCTGGTTTTGATCAAATTGCACAGGGTATGGGCGGTTTAATGTCAATTACAGGTGTTCCTGACGGTGGACCCATGCGAGTTGGCATACCGGTTGCGGATCTGACCGCAGGCCTCTTTTGTGCGCAAGGTATTATGGTTGCGTTATTAGAACGTGAGGTCTCTGGAGAGGGCCAATGGATACAAACGTCACTTTTACAAGCACAGGCATTTATGCTTGATTTCCAAGCAACCCGTTGGTTGGTGGACGGTGAAGTGCCGGGCCAAGCAGGCAATAACCATCCAACTATTATTCCTATGGGTGTATTCAAAACTGCGGATGGCCATATGAATATAGCTGGTGGCAGTCAAGTTATGTGGGAGCGCCTTTGTGACGCATTAGATTTGAACAAATTAATCAGTGACCCGGATTACGTAAAGCCGCAAGATAGGTCAATTAACCGTAATGCATTAAATATTATACTTGAAGAGAAAACGCGAACCAAAACCACAAGTTATTGGGTTGAGTATTTGAATGAACGGAGTGTGCCTTGTGGCGAAATAAATTCTATTGATGAGGTATTTAATAATCCTCAGATAAGGCATCTTGGTATAGCACAAAAAGTTAACTCGACAGAACGTGGTGAAATAGAGTTAGTCGGTCAGCCGATTGATATGAGCCGCACGCCAAGCTCGCTGTCCTTGCCGCCGCCCACTTGTGGTGAACATAGTGATGAAATTCTGGGTAATCTTGGACTTGACGATAGTGAAATATCCTCGTTGCGGGCGGCAGACATAATTTAGTCTTAAATTAATTTATATCAATTAACCTGTAAAAATTGTTGGAAAAGGCCATCGGTTGAGGCCCATTGTTTTATTGTGACTTGAGTTTATAGAAAATTATTTAATTAGCTTTGAGCCAGCGTCGTTTTTGATGATGATTAAAGTCAGTCTAAAGGTCTAAATAATATATAATGATAACAAAGGTAACAAAACAATCATATACGGTTCCTTGCTCAACCGAATTTCGTGATGTCGTCGTAAAGTTAGCAGAAAGCCGATCCGTCAATGTTGCAGATCTAGCTCGCTCAATCCTTTTAGTCTTACCTGAGGATATTATTGAAAGTTTTCCAGACCCCGGTGAACCTGAAGCGGGAGATCGAGAAAAAGCTATTTTAAAGTCTGGGTCATCGAAAGGTCGTCCCTGGCTGCGTAAACCCCGTTTGCAGGTGAGGTTAACCCCTGGTTACGATATTTCGTTTGTGAGACGTGCTTTAAATCTAGCTGTTATTTTGGATAATGATCAATACTCAGTTAATCTGCAAAAGGCTGAAGTTGGTGCACAAACTAATTTTACTAAACACATGACTATGAAGACCCGTAGGTTATTTCAAGGCACTAGTAAAGGCATGAGCGGCGATAAAGAACGGCTATGCGAAATTATTGCTGCTCTATCGTTTACACCGTTGCGGGATGGGTTATCCAATAGAATTGATGCTTTGCATGTCATGGGATTTTTTCCGTCCGAGCAACCAGATCGTGATGTTGTCCGCTCAAAATTTAAGTTGCTGGCAAGGATCCATCATCCGGATAGTAATTATGGGGATCATCAAAGGATGAGCCAATTGAACGCGGCAATGGACTTGTTAAATTTGTAGTGTTACTTCTAGCCTTTTAGACTGGGATAATTATTACTTATACCTCCCTTAGTTTGATAGGGGGTAGTAGGCATTGAACTAAACAAGCTAAGAGACTGAGCGTGATAACTTCTAGAAAGTGTTATTGGAAAGATATTGAAATTGGCCGTGTTTTTAAAATGGGGTCAGTTAGTCTTGAGGCAGCTGAGATCAGAGCTTTTGCAACTAATTTCGATCCACAGCCTTACCATCTTGATCGTGATTTGGCAAAGTCTTCGATATTTGGTGGTTTGTGTGCAAGTGGTTGGCACGTCTGCGCGTTGATGATGAAGTTGGTTAGCGATTGCTTAGATGCTGATCGGATTCCTTTACTCGGTAGCGATCAAGTTCCGTGGTTAAAATGGTATAGCCCCGTCTTTGAGGGAGATAGTATTTCAGGTGATATCACAATAACCGAAAAAAAAATTCCCGATAAGGCCACTGATTTTGGAATAATTACCTGTGATATAGTTATCAATAACCAAATTAATAAAAAAGTTATGGCTCTGACCACAAATTTAATGATCGAAATAGGCCGGCAAAAAGATGTCTAATATTTCTGTCCTACGTTCTAGATGGTTTGAAGACATTCCGATTGGCGAATTTCATGTTTTTGGTAGCCATACTTTTAGTGAACAAGAAATTATTGATTTTGGAACACTTTATGCGCCACAAGTGCATCACATTGATCCTGAAGCAGCATTGGATACGCGATATCGTGGAATCATAGCATCAAATTGGCACCTCTGCGCAATTTGGATGCGTCTGCTGGTGAATTATATGGAGAATTATGCGCTGGGCGTTGAAGATGGTCGACGCAATGGTGCCGGTGTTTGTATCAAAAATTTTGAAGTGTTTATACCTGTCAAATCAGGCCATACGCTAACATTTTCTCATGAAATTGTAGAAAAACCAGATAAAGTTGTGCGTAAAAAATGGGGTATCATTCGTAGTCGTAATGAAGCATTTAACCACCGTAATGAATTAGTGATGCGTTTTTTTATTGATATTTTAGCTGAACGTTGTCCAAAATAATAATTTACAACTGCTTTTTTAGTGCAGTTTTGTTTGGCTAAATATTTTTTTTGTAAAAAAACCCGGAAGCTTCAGCAACCGGGTTTCTCATGAATTTCACGTATTATCTACGGTCGCCTAATAAATGTAAGAGCATCATAAATAGGTTCAAGAAGTCCAGATAGAGGCTTAGTGCCCCCATAACAGCCTTCTTTGTTGCTGTTTCCGAGTGCTCGCCCTCAATGTACATTCTTTTTATATTCTGCGTATCATGAGCCGTGAGGCCAACAAAGACTAAAACCCCAACTACTGATATTACAAATGCCATAGCTGACGATTGCATGAATATATTGACCACAGAAGCTATGACGATACCTATAAGGCCCATAAATAAGAAGGAGCCAAACTTAGAAAGATCTCGTTTGGTCGTGTAACCGTAAAGGCTCATTGATGCGAAAGTACCTGCAGTGATAAAGAATACCCGCGTAATGCTTGCGCCGGTATAAACTATAAAAATGTGGGTTAATGATAAGCCCATTATAGCTGCAAAAGCCCAGAAAACTGCCTGTGCTGTAGAAGCTTGCATTTTTTGGATGCCAAAATTAAGTACTAAAATAAATGCCAAGGGAGATAGCATAATGATCCAAGCAAACAAGGTTGGGCTATAACTGCCACTAGGTCCAACCGAGTACATCATATTCAATAGTGCTGGAAATTTTGTACCACCATAGGCAAAAATACCTGTCAGAATAAGACCGGATGCCATGTAATTGTATACGCGCAACATATACTGGCGGAGACCTGCGTCTAATTCAGATCCCTGGGCCTGCGCTAGACCAGAAAGACGCGCAATTTGATCTTTATTTCTTCCGAAAGCCATAATTTTTCCTCTTAATTCTATTTTCTAACATGAATGTACCTTTAATATGTCAGGTAGATGATTAAGATCAAGTGAAATCATTTGAGTTTTATATGTATATAGAAACGTATGCTTACCTGAAGTTTTTATTTGTTACGGAGTAATGGGGCTGCTTTTTGTCCCAGGGCATGCCACGTTCCTGCAAAGCCGATAAATATGGTAATGACTAAACAAACAAAAATGGTAGATAAAACCGTAATTGGGATAAAAAACCATGTCATATCCATTAGAAACACTATAATACTCCATGCTGCGATTGTCGCGATAAATGTCGAAATGAAGGATGTTACGATACCTAAAAGGCCATATTCTATTAAGAAAGACTTTAGAATTGTGTGGCGCGTAGCACCTAAAACCTTATATATAACTGATTCGTATATGCGACGACGACGGCTAGCTGCTACGGCTCCTGCTAGGACTAGACTACCACTAAAAATTGTAATTGCTGCCGTGGATCGGATCGCAGTTCCGATGCCGTCCAGCATTGTTGCTGCTGCCTGAAGCGCTTCGCGCACCCTGATGATAGAAATATTATTAAAACGCTCGCCGATTGCTTGTTCAATCTTCGCTTCGAGTTTTTTAGGTGCCTGCAACGCAGCAATATGGCTTTGCGGTGCTGAATCCAGTGTTCCGGGTGCAAAGATGATTGCAAAATCAAAACGTAACGATTTCCAATCAATTTTTCTGAGTGAAGAAATTTTAGCTTCAACGTTTCGGCCCAAGATATTAAGGGTAATGCTATCGCCGAGGCTAACGCCAAAACCTTTTGCAATATTTGCATCCAGTGAAATTAACGGTGGACCGTTATAGTTTTCAGGCCACCATTTCCCCTCAACAATGTGAGTACCTTTCGGTGGTCTCGTGGCATACGTAAGGGCACGATCTCCTCGGATTGCCCATTGAACACCAGCGTCTATGTTAACCTTTTCAACCGGTACTCGATTAATTTGTACAATACGACCCCTCAAAGTTGCCGTTCGTTTGAATTCACCAGTTCCAGGAATTGATTTGATGGTCTGATCAAAACTTGTCGTTTGGTTTGGTTGAATATCGATAAAGAAAAAAGCTGGAGCCATTACGGGAAGGCGTTCATTTATTTGGCGACTTAGATTTCCTTCGATTAAAGCAATGGTAATCAAAACAGTGAGCCCCAGACCAAGTGAAATTATCACACTGGAGGTATTAGCCCCAGGACGAAAGAGGTTTGAGAGTGCAAGTCGGAATTCGATATTTTGAATATGATTATATTTTTTTGCAAGATATACAAACAGTGTTGCGGCACTTTTTAATAAAATTAAAGCAAGGACAGTACCTATAATAAACCAAATAGAGAACCACTTGTCATCTGAGGTGATTATAGTTAATCCTGCCAGACCTAGAGCCCCTGCAATAATAGCAAATATAAATTTGCGGTGAGGACGGATAATTGCTGGTTGTATTGAGTCTCTATATAAATTTGCTGCTGGTATTTTTTGAGTTTTTGAAAGTGGCCATAGGGTAAAAGTTATCGCAATTAAGCCACCAAAAATGGCTGCAATTACGAGTGGTATTGGGTAAAAACCAATTTCTGGGCTTACTGGCCAAACATCATCGAGGGTTAGGCCAATAATAGTTCCTAATCCTGCGAGCATCGCAACTTGTATGAAATAAATCTGAAAAATGAGGCTACTATTAGCCCCTAAACATTTATAGGTAGCTATAGTTTTAATTTTACTTTCGAGGTAACTTGAAACCGCGTTACTCACGCCTGTTCCGCCAATTAGCAATGTTGTCAGCCCTACAAAAGATAAAAATAGCGTCATGCGATCAATGAACCGTTGCAATCCGGGTGTAGCTTCTTCTGTATTACGGATGCGCCAGCCTGTTTTTGGAAACTTCTTATCGAGCGCTGCCCTCCATGAAGCTGGAGTAACAGCCTTTGGAAGCAAAATACGGTAACGGTAACGAATTTGGCTGCCGGGTTGAATTAAATTAGTCGAAACTAATCCTGCAGCTGGTACCATTAACCGGGGGCCCAGACTTAAGACGTTTGCAACCCGGTCAGGCTCATTTTTAATGATGCCGGCCAGGCGAAACTGGCTATCTCCAACATTTAAGATATCTCCAATTTCTAAATTCAGTTTGTTTAGTAAATTATTATCGGCGACTGCGCCCCATAAACCATCTTTTTTTGCCAATACTTTTTTTAAATTTATTTTCTCTCTTAGTTGCATTTCTCCTATTAGAGGGTAGGCGTTGTCTACACCTTTTAATTCTACGAGAGCACGTTCTTTATTTCTACCAGCATTTTTTGCCATTGCCCGCATTTCAATTATTTCTGAGAAGTTAGACGTCGCTTTAAAATACTCAAGTTGTTCTTTTGTAGCCGGACGATGCAAAAGCCGTAAGGAAACGTCGCCGCCAAGTAATTTTTTGCCATCTCTTTTAAGGCCAGCTTCAATTGATTTAGTTAGGGTGCTGACGCCGGCTATGGTTCCAACGCCAAGGGCCAGGCAAGCAATAAATATGCGGAAACCTTTAATGCCGCCTCGTAGTTCACGAAATGCAAACTTTATCGCCAGCGACAGTTGACTAATTTGAATTTTACGCATGAATTTATTTGCTTTCGATTACCCGGCCATCTGCCAAGGTAATAATACGGTCGCAGCGGTCAGCAAGCATGGGGTCATGACTCACTAGTATCAAAGTCGTAGACGTGGTTGCTTGAAGTTTAAAAAGTAAATCCATAACAGCTTTTCCAGTTATACCATCTAAATTACCTGTTGGTTCATCGGCAAGAAGTATCTTTGGTCGGACCGCAAAGGCACGTGCTAATGCGACCCTTTGCTGTTCGCCTCCAGAAAGTTGACTAGGATAGTGGGTCAGTCGGTGATCCAGTCCAACCGCATTCAGTTGTTCTCTAGCAAGATCACTAGCATTTATGTTGCCAGAAAACTCAAGAGGTACAGCTACATTCTCATGGGCGGTCATAGTTGGAATAAGGTGAAAATCTTGGAAAACAATTCCTATATTGTCACGGCGAAAACGGGCAAGTTCATCCTCGTCTAAGCTTGTTAAATCAATCCCGGCCGTTTTAATAATGCCAGATGAAATCCGTTCAAGGCCAGCCACAACCATTATCATGGTTGATTTTCCACCACCAGATGGTCCTATAATTCCAACGGCTTCCCCCTTCTCAATGTCAAAGGAAAGCCCGCGAAGAATTTTTACCTCGCCCGCAGTATTATTTAAGCTTAACGTAACGTCCTTCAGATGCACAGCAGTTCCGGTTTCGTTTTGTGACCCGGCGTTTGAAATTTGGTTCAGATAAGACATATATTCCCATATGGTTTTAAAATATGTAACTCATATGTTTCTTTCGTGGCGTCGATCAAGCCGTTTTTATTGCTATGGCAGTATTTTTTTTGTTCCTTTGACGATCTTATCACTCGTAAATGTGCCATCTAATTCGTCTGAAATAACACAACCAGTTATAAAACTCATGATTTTTGGTGATAGTTTGACAGCAGGCTATGGCCTAAAAAGATCAGACTCTTTTTCAGAAAAATTATCCAACGCTCTGAAAAGCAAAGGCTGTAACGTTCGGATTATTTTATCAAGCGTATCTGGCGATACAACCGCCGGGGGTAAGGCGAGACTTGATTGGGCATTAATAGAAAAGCCTGATGCCTTCCTTTTGGAACTTGGTGCTAATGATGGATTGAGAGGTATTGATCCATCAGTTTCTCGAGAGAACTTAGAGAGTATAATAAAGAAATTAAAAAAAAATAGAGTAAAAACATTAATAGTCGGTATGTTTGCGCCACCTAATTTGGGAAAGGAATATAGCCGCGAGTTCAACAATATTTTTTCGAGTTTAGCTAAGAAATATAGTTTATTGTTTTACCCATTTTTTCTTGAGGGTGTTGCTGCAAATCCCCAATTGAACCAAGCCGACGGTATTCATCCCAACCCTAAGGGTGTGGACGAAATTATAAAACGGATGTTGCCGATAGTTATGAAGTTAGTAAGATAGAATTTAATTCAAAAGCTAGGGTAAAATAAAATTTATGTTTCAATCTGCTCACGCACAAAATACTAGTTGGCAGTCTGCAGTCCAAGATTGCCTTAATGAGTTAGATAAAAATATAGATGCAACGATAGGTTTTGTTTATGTTACTGATGTCATTGCACCATATCTTTCGTCAATTCTTGAAATTCTAAAGAATAGGACCGGAATTGAAATGTGGGTTGGGAGTGCCGGCTCTGGCGTTTGTGCTATTGGATCTGGTGGTGGGCGTGAATATTTTGGGGTTCCTGCCATTGCTATTATGACAGCAGATCTGCCAAAAACCGAATTGAAAATACTATCAACAATTGACACTGTTAATTCAGATGATTTTGTTAAACAACCGCAAAACAATGAATTTATATCTGGTCCACCATTAATTTTACTCCATGCTGACTATGCAAATGGAGATGTTCTTGAAATTGTGGACGATATTGCTATTGAGACCGAAGGTTATTTAATAGGTGGACTTACATTGAGTGACACACCTAAACATCATGTTGCCGGTGGGGTAACAGGTGGGGGTGTGTCAGGCGTTATTTTTGATCCGGGAATTGGTGTTGTAACGTCTCTAAGTCAAGGATGTCGACCGATTGGTAAGGTGCATGAAGTCACGGAATGTTCTGAGAATTTTATTATTGGCTTGGATGATCGTAATGCCATAGAAATTTTCCAAGAAGATATAGGCGAGGTTTTATCTCGTGATATGCAGAAAGTGGGTGGTTTTATTCATGTTGCGTTGCCTATTGCTGGTTCGGATACGGGTGACTATGTTGTTCGTAATTTAATTGGTGTGGATCCGAATGAGGGTGTGATTGCTATTGCAGCTCCCGTTGACCATGGTGATCACTTGATGTTTGTTAGTCGAGACGCCAATGCCGCGCAAAAAGATCTTGTTGAAATGGTTGTTGGATTGAAGAAACGTGCCGGTTTAAATATTAAGGGCGGTATTTATATTTCATGTATTGCTCGAGGCCCGCATATGTTTGGCGAGGCTAATGCTGAGATGAAAATAATAGAGAGCGTTCTCGGTGATATACCTATAATTGGCTTATATGCAAATGGTGAAATATCTAATAATCAGCTTTACAGTTATACCGGTGTTCTAACATTATTTGTTTAGTTATAGATTTGTTATTACTACCGCTTCAAATTTATTTCTAATAAGGTTCAAATAATCTAATCTCTAGTATCAGATTATAAATCGTTGTTTTTAATATGCATCAGCAATCCTTCGGAGGCGTCCTCAATTAGATCGAGGACCAGGTCAAAGCCGTCTGGGCTACTATAATAGGGATCTGGGACATCTAACTGATTTAGATGGGGCGCAAACTCTAAAAATCGAAAAAGTTTATTTTGCATCTCTTCAGGAATCAGTTTTTGAAGTGTTAAAATATTGTCTGTGTCCATTGCCAGAAGATAATCTGATTCGATAACGTCTAGATTATTGATTAGTCGGGACCGTTGATTGGAAATATCGTAGCCCCTTTGGGCGGCAAATTCTTGTGAGCGCGTATCTGGGGGATTTCCCACGTGCCATGATCCTGTTCCAACAGAGTCAATTTCAATTTTATCTTCCAAACAATTAATTTGGATATGTTTCCTAAAAACACCTTCTGCCGTCGGTGACCGACAAATGTTTCCTAGGCAAACAAAAAGAACCTTGACCAAAACCACCTCCTTCTATCGGATACTCTACATGGATGACACTCAATGGGAAATTGTTATATTAACGGGTGCTGGAATTTCTCAGGAATCTGGCCTTGATACTTTTCGCGATAAGGGGGGTATTTGGTCAAAGGTTAACATCGAAGATGTCGCGACACCAAACGCTTATCAAAAACACCCTAAGAGAGTCCAAGAATTTTATAACGCTCGACGGAGACCGCTAATTGAAGGTCTTATAAAACCCAATGCTGCTCACAATGCCTTGGCTCGGTTAGAAAAAGAATGGTCTTCCGAAAATAGAGGGAAAGTGACAATAGTAACCCAAAATATTGACAATCTTCATGAGATGGCTGGTTCTAAAAATCTTATTCATATGCACGGTGAAATTTTAAAAGCACGATGTCAAAAGTGCGGTAACATATTGATTTGCAATACTGATCTGGGGTTTGAAGAGGTTTGTCCTGAATGCACTGGAAAAGATGTTTTACGCCCCCACGTTGTTTGGTTTGGTGAGATGCCATTGGAGATGGATCATATTTATGCATTACTGGAAAAATGTGCCTTATTTATTTCAATCGGCACTTCAGGAAATGTCTACCCGGCGGCCGGCTTTGTCCAGTTTGTTGGTGTAAATTTAAATGTTTATAAAATAGAATTAAATCTTGAGCCCTCAGAGGGTGCAACGCTGTTTGATGAAGCGCGCTACGGCGCCGCGACCGACCCCATCCCACTTTTTGTTGAGGAATTACTATTGAATGGTATCCCTTCCAGAAATTAGTGGCTGTAGAAAATGTAAAGAAAACCTTCCGCTAGGCTAAGTCCGATAGCATTCGATAATAATACTGCAGAAATCCTTATTATTAGGCACGTATCAAAGACTTATTGTCTTAGAGATTATATATTATTTCTTTTTATCTTTATAGGCTACGGTAGCCTCGCGTTGAGCAATATAAAGGGTTGAACCAATAATTACGGATGTTCCAACCCAAGTCCAAATATCTGGGATTTCTCCATAAATGCCAAAGCCTACAGCTGCAACCATTAACAGGCGTATATAATCATAAGGTAGTACCGCAGATGCATCAGCGATGGCAAATGATCGCGTATAGGCTAGATGTGCCAAGGTTGAAAAAATACCAATACCTATCATCCAGAATAAGGTTTCAAGCGACGGCGTTTTCCAAAAGAAAATGGCCGCACCTAGTGATAGAGGTGTTGAAAATATACCCATATACAAGACAATTGTCTCTGGTGATTCTGTCCGGTTTAGCACCTTTACCAGCAAAGCTGAATTTGCGATGAAGATTGCGCCACCAATCGCATATAAAGCTGGAAGTGAAATAGTTTCTATTCCGGGCCTTAAAATGATCAATGTACCTATTAAACCTGCGGCCAGTGCCCACCAACGTCTTCGCCCAACAATCTCGCCTAAAAATAATACTGCACCAAGCGTTGCAAATAGTGGTGCCGTATATCCAAGTGCCGTTGCCTCTGCTAGAGGCAAGTAGATCATGGAAGCAAACCAAAATATTGCACCAATATAACTGGAGAGACCTCTCGCAAATAGTATGGGTAGATTTTTAGCTTTTAAACCAATCAAACCTCGTCGCATCATCCATGGGACCATAATAATTAAACTAATGAAATATCGAAAAAAAACAATCTCTAGGACATGGACCTCTTTATTAGCCATACGAATCATGACACCTATAAAAGTAAAAAAAATACCAGCAAGGATCATCCAAATACCTCCGCGAATTGTTGCTGGCAGGCTTTTGAATTTGGATTTTAAATGTTGATGCACGAAATTATCCTAACGCATTTCTTTGGCGGCAGGCTCACTGTTTTGCGATTCCCTACGAGTTATATAAATCGTTGAAGCAAAAATAATTGATCCACCGATCCAAGTCCAAATGTCTGGCATTTTGTTGAATAAGAAAAATCCGATAACAGCCGCAAAAATTAGCCAGCAATAATCAAAAGGAATTACCGCAGTTACATCGGTCGTGGCAAGTGCACGGTTGAATAGGAGGTGTCCAAAAGTTGCTGTTGTACCAACACTGATGAGCCAAATCCATGCCTCCGGACTTGGCCAGACCCAAACAAAAAGCGCGGGAATTAGGGATAGTGGGGTTAAAAATAATGCCATAAATAGAACCATCGTTGTCGGCGATTCAGTATGACTTAATATTTTTACAGGCATAAATCCACCTGCAACAAAAATCGCACCAGCAATGATGTACAAAGATTCTGGGGTAACAATTTGAAGTCCCGGACGTAAGATTATAACAGCACCAAGCAAACCAATTAAAATTGCAACAAATCGTCTCAGACGTACGATTTCATGTAAAAACAAAATCGCACCCAATGTAGCAAATAAAGGGGCAGTAAATGCGAGGGAGGTTGCTTCGGCCAGTGGAAGAACTCCAAAACCAGCAAACCAAAAGAACATTGAAATTAATCCTCCTACGGCGCGAAGAAAATGTATGCTGAGTTTTTTTGTTTTTAAACCTCCAATGCCTATTTTAATTAACCATGGTAACATGATGACTAAATTTATAAAATTTCGGAAAAAAACCACTTCAAGAGTTGGGATTTCTCGCGATGCTTGCCGGATTGATGCACCTAAGCCGGCAAAAAAAATTGCAGAAGCCAGCATCCAAATTGCCCCGCGAGTGGTAGGCGCGATATCTAACCATTTTGTTAATGAAATTTATTTGGAACATTAACTTTGTGTAAGCTAGAAATTTATTAAAAACCAGCAAGTTTGCATTTAAATATTTGGATTTATACCTTTCATCAAAGTGTGGCGTCATACGAGATATAAGATATAATCTCTCTAAAATGGATGAAATTATTTTCTTGGTGAGAAACTGTGAGTGATCAAAACACAAAGATTTTATGGGAACCTTCTCACGAGAGAATTAGGGAATCCAATATTATAGCTTTTATTGAGGCTATTGAATCCGATTGGAATACCAACATAGATGATTTTGAGGGGCTTTACGAATTTTCAGTTCAAGAGTCGGAAAAATTTTGGCAATCTTTGATAAGTTTCGCAGGCGTCATTGCTGAAACATGGGGCAAAAATGTAATAAAAGATCCAGGTAAGATGCCTGGGGCCGTGTGGTTTCCCGATGCAAAACTTAACTATGCAGAAAATTTATTACGGCGTAAGGATGTTTCGGATGCGTTAGTTTTTTGGGGTGAAGATAAAGTAAAATCAAGGTTTAGTCACAAAGAATTATTTGATGAAGTTTCTCGCATAGCACAGGCCATGCGGGCTAAGGGCATTGTTGCAGGTGATCGGGTTGGTGGTTATATGCCGAATATGCCCCAAACGATTATTGCGATGTTGGCCGCTGTTAGTATAGGCGCTATTTGGTCGTCGTGCTCACCTGATTTTGGTGTTCAGGGTGTGCTGGATCGATTTGGTCAAATTGAACCAAAAATGATTTTTGTGTGTGATGGTTATTTTTATGGCGGTAAAGCCCACAATATCCTCGAAAAAACCTCTGAAATATTGAGGCATTTACCTTCGGTCAAGTTTACAGTTGTTGTGCCGTATTGTCATTCTTCGCCGGTAATTGAGGGTGTTTCTAATAGTATTCTATGGGGTGACTTTATTGCTGATTTTGGAGCCTCAGAAATCGAGTTTGCCCGCCTACCATTTAACCACCCCCTCTACATTATGTACTCATCAGGCACAACTGGAGTGCCAAAATGTATTGTACACGGTGCTGGGGGCACATTGTTGAAACATCTTTCCGAGCATTTGTTGCATTCAGATGAAAAGCCAGGTGACCGTGTATTCTATTTTACCACTTGCGGTTGGATGATGTGGAACTGGTTGGTATCTGGGCTCGCCTGTGAAGCCACACTATTATTATATGATGGTTCCCCATTTTATCCTGATGGTAATATTATTTTTAATTATGCAGATGCCGAAGGTATGACCCACTTCGGTACCTCGGCAAAGTATATCGATGCGGTAAAGAAAGCCGAGCTTAAACCTAAGAACTCCCACGATCTCAGCATGCTGAAATCTATGATGTCAACGGGCTCCCCTCTGGTACCGGAGAGTTTTGACTATGTTTATGAAAATATTAAATCTGATCTTCATTTAGCATCTATATCTGGAGGCACAGATATTGTTGGCTGTTTCGTTTTAGGTAATCCAATTGGCCCGGTTTGGCGGGGTGAAATCCAGACCCGTGCGTTAGGTTTGGCTGTTGACGTCTTTGATGAGTTTGGCAACTCTTTGCAGGAAGAAGCGGGTGATCTTGTTTGCACAAAGCCGTTCCCTTCGATGCCTGTTGGTTTTTGGGCAGATGAGGATGGTGAGAAATATAAATCTGCTTATTTTAAGAATTACCCCAACGTTTGGTGTCATGGCGATTGGGTGGAATTGACGGAACGGGGAGGTATGGTAATTTATGGGCGTTCTGATGCGACGCTTAACCCGGGTGGTGTTCGAATTGGTACGGCTGAAATTTATCGTCAGGTCGAACAGTTTGATGAAGTAATAGAAGGATTGTGTATTGGACAGATATGGGATGGTGACACGAGGGTGGTTTTATTTGTAGTGATGAGAGATGGGTCTACTCTGACAGATGTTCTTCAAGATGCTATCCGTCTACGTATTCGTAAGAATTGCACCCCTCGCCATGTTCCAGAAATTATTATTTGTGTACCAGATATACCACGAACTAAGTCAGGAAAAATTACTGAACTGGCTGTACGAAATATAATAGAAGGTCGCCCAATTAAAAATGCTGAAGCTTTAGCTAATGCAGAATCACTCAAGTTTTTTGAGAATTTACCTGATTTAATAAAATAGTGTCAGCAATGTTTGTTTTGGGGTAAAGGTTTTCCTGTATAGTTTAGACTTGTTTGCGCTAAATCCTTTTGGTCGTTAATGTTTCTAGTATTACCAATGTGTATTTTAGAGTCGCGGGAGAGAGATGTGTCTAAAGCCATAACAGAGAAAATCACGGGGAAGGTATACTTAATAGTTTTCTGCTCTAGCATGGTTATCTTACTTTCTATGGGCGTTCGCCAAAGTTTTGGTTTGTTTCAGACACCCATTTCAGAAGCTTTTGGAATTGGTATTGTGGCTTTTTCGCTTTCACTTGCCCTGCAAAACCTTATCTGGGGAATTGCACAGCCTATTGTAGGAGCACTAGCAGATAAGTTTGGCTCTGGGCGCGTCATTGCTGTTGCAGGGGCTTTTCAGTCTTTAGGTCTAGTTTGGCTTGCTTATGCCGACCAGGTTTGGGAGCTTCATGCCAGTGCCGGTATTTTAATCGGCATTACCGGGGCAGGTACTACTTGGGCAGTTTTAATGTCTGTTATAGCACGTAACGTTCCAGTTAGTCGCCGTAGTTTCTTTTTTGGTATCGCCAGCGGCACCGGCACCGGGGGCCAGATTTTATTGGCGCCCTTCAATCAATATACTATTAATACGTATGGATGGCAGGAGGCTCTTCTCATCCTCGCGGTCATGCTTTTATTGACAATACCTTTAGCCTACATTCTAAGAGGTAAAAATTTAGATGGTGCCAAACAACATGCTGAGACACTTCTGCAAGCCCTAGATCGAGCACGGAAACATTCAGGGTATTTATTCCTTGCTGCTGGATTTTTTGTTTGTGGTTTCCACGTCATGTTTATAATGGCCCACCTGCCAACATATCTCCAAAACCAAAATATGCCCGATTGGTTGCCAGGAACAGCTATTAGTGTGATTGGAATAACAAACTTATTGGGAACTATTTTAGCTGGGTATCTCGGTGATAAATATAGTAAAAAATATTTATTAAGTACTATCTATTTTCTTCGATCGATCGTTATTACAGCTTTTATCCTCTTTCCTATATCCAGTACCTCAGTTCTAGTTTTTTGCTTTTGTATTGGGTTTTTGTGGTTGGCCACTGTTCCTCTAACGAATGCTTTGGTGGGGCAAATTTTTGGAATAAGGTACCTAGCCACTTTATCTGGAATTGTGTTTTGCTCTCATCAGATGGGTGCTTTCACATCAGTTTGGATGGGTGGTTATTTATTTGATTCGTTAGGTTCATATGATTTGGTATGGCAAATTGCTATTGCTTTAGGAATATTAGCAGCCTTACTTCATTTGCCTATTAACGAATCAACCACACTTCCTGCTTCAGCAACAGCAGCAGTTAAGTGACCAGGTGTTCTAGGCCTTTTACTTAGAATAAAATAATTTATTAGATTATATTGCAATTCAATTAGTTTCTTCGGGAGATAATATTGCGGGGTTATTTTGGAATTGGTGCTGAAAGAATTAGTAAAACTATGAATGTGGGGAGTTTGTTCCGCACTGCCCACGCCTTTGGCGCAGATTTTATGTTCACGGTAAATGCTACGTATACGCGTCGAGAAGGTCGACGTTCCGACACATCTGACGCAACTACACATGTACCTTTTTATAGCTTTCCAACGATTGACAATATGGTTCTTCCGCAAGGTTGTGTTTTAGTTGGAGTTGAACTCATTGAGGGTGCAATTGATTTACCGAGTTTCCATCATCCGCATCGGGCGGCGTATATTTTAGGGCCGGAACGTGGTGAGTTGTCATCAGAAATGGTTGAGAAATGTGCCTATACAATTAAAATCCCCACACAATTTTGTATAAATGTGGGTCTTGCCGGCGCAATTGTGATGTATGATAGGGTAAAATCTCTGGGTAAATTTGCGCGTAGGCCACTTTCTGCGGGGAACGAGCCGGAAAATCTACCTGAACATTTTTATGGTGGACCATCTGTAAGAAAGAAGATGAATGAGTATTTGGATATACCACCTAATGATGAACACTATAGATCTTAGAAATTATGTTTAACGTATTGAAAATAATATGTTTTAACGCAATTATATGGACCGGAATTTTAACGGTTCCAAATACAAGTTATGCCCAGACATTAATCAAAAATTTTGAAGATTGGAGTGCCTTTTCCGATGGTAAAGGACAAAATAAAATTTGCTATATTGCTAGTGTACCAAAAAAAGAAACAGGTAAATATAATTCGCGTGGAAACACTTATATTCTTGTAACCCATCGTCCGGGAGAAAAAAAACGAGATATATTTGAATTGCGTGCGGGCTATGTTTTTAAGAAAGATAGTGAAGCCACGCTCAATATTGATGGGCAACTTACTAAGTTATATACAGATCGTGGTACTGCATGGGCGGAAGATAAAGTCGAGCCTAAAATTCTTAAGATGTTGATCCGTGGTAAATCGATGACGGTGACGGGATTTTCGAAGCGAGGGACGAAAACTGAGGATATTTATTCTTTGATGGGATTTACGTCGGCCTATAAAGCGATCAGTAAGGCATGTGGTGTCAAATAAATGCTACGAGAAAAAAATAAGAAAAATTTAATTGGTGTTTCGCGCAACGAATTAGAAGTTGAACTAATTGAAATGGGTGAAAAAGCTTTTCGCACCAAGCAGCTTTGGCATTGGATTTATCATCAGGGCGAGACTGATTTTTCCAAGATGACTTCGTTAGGTAAAACGCTACGTGCCAAGCTTCAAGATGATTATGTGCTCGTGAAACCAGAAATTGTTACTCAGCAAATATCTGAAGATACAACACACAAGTGGCTTTTGAAAACAGAAGATGGCAATGAAGTTGAAACAGTCTTTATACCAGAAGATGATCGCGGGGCGCTTTGTGTTTCTTCTCAAGTTGGATGTACTTTAACGTGTTCATTTTGTCATACTGGCACTCAAAAGTTGGTTCGCAATTTAACCGCAGCTGAAATTGTTGGTCAGATGATGGTTGCACGTGATTCTTATGATGAGTGGCCGTCTGATGGCCATGATCGTAAGCTTACTAATATAGTTATGATGGGGATGGGTGAGCCGCTCTATAATTTTGAAGAGGTCTCCAAGGCTCTAAGGATTATTATGGATGAGGAGGGAATTTCAATTTCTAGGCGGCGTATTACATTGTCGACGTCGGGTGTTGTCCCTTTGATTGAGCGCTGCGGTGAAGAATTAGGCGTTGGTTTGGCAGTTTCTTTGCACGCTGTTCACGATGAATTACGCGATATTTTGGTGCCGATTAATAAAAAATATCCTATCAAAGAATTACTTGATGCTTGTCGCAGATATCCCGGTTCAAGTAATGCACGGCGTATTACTTTTGAATATGTCATGTTGAATGGTATTAATGATTCTGCCTCTGATGCAAAAGAACTAGCGCGTCTTTTATTAGATATACCCGCTAAAATTAATTTAATACCATTCAATAAATGGCCGGGTGTAGAATATGAATGCTCCTCCCACCATAAAATTAAACAATTCTCAGAAATTCTTAATGAGCGTGGTTTGAGTGCACCAATTAGAATGCCTCGTGGACGTGATATTATGGCGGCTTGTGGGCAATTAAAATCTGCCAGTAAGCAACCCCGAAGATATTCGGATAAACATTCCAATGTCTGAATAAGGGCTTTTAATGAAGTTAGCAATTGTTTCAACAATATTAGCGGCTTTCAAATTCTGTTGGTTCCACCGGACCCAGTTTTATTTTCTAGCTCTTCCTGCTATTATTATTTTAGCTATTTTATCAACCCTAGTTACGACGTTACTTCCTTCCACTTCTCAGCATGCATTTGAATTTAAACTCTTTGGTGAACACATAGTTAATTCAAAAGAAGTCTTAAATTATTCTTATGATGGGTCACCTTGGCGTTCTTTGGCAGATTTGTTTTTATTTTTTCTTATGGCAGGCTTCTTTCCGTTATATAGCGTTGCCTGGCACCGTTTTTTCTTGGTCCCCAAAGCAGATTTAAATATTTTGGACTGTTATCTTTGGCAAGGCCGGCATTCGCTGTTTTTGTGGTCTAATATAAAAATATTTCTCTTGATAGTTCCGATTGGCGGGATAGCTCTTCTATTAACATTAGCCTCAGTTGTATTTGCCCCCATTGTTGGAATTGCTATGATTTTTTTTGTGAGTGTGTGCTATGCTCGTTTCTCAATGTGGCTACCCGCCGCGGCTTTGGATAAGAAGATGACCTTTCAAGAGGCTTTTGTTTTAACAAAAGGGAACGGCGGGCAATTAGCAGCAATTTTAGTTTTGACAGGTATAGTAGCGGGTATCTTGGATGGTATGGCAACGAGCCTGATTGCCTCTGCGTCTATTTCTCTAAAAATAGTCGGTATACTCACACAGAACTTACTGACAAATTTTGCACTTTACTTAATCATGTACGCTGGAATGGCGGTTGGAATTACGGCTTTATCGATGGGTTATCAACAACTAACCGAGGCTTATAATTCTAATCGGACGGTTTTGTGAAAGAATATTTATAATTTTTTTATTTTTATTTAACGTTGGGAATTACAGTTCTGGAAATGTGAAAGGGGATACTCCCCTATAGTTTTCAGCCACTGAAATTTGCCGGTTTAGTGGTGGGTTGGCGCGTTGGTTGCAATTCATTCGCATGCAAAGACGGCAATTAACCCCAATTGGTGTGACTGCGGTCTGCTCGGTTAAATTGAGGCCGTCAGCATAGATTAACTGGGGGGCATAATCTATTTTACACCCAATACCAATTGAACGCTGTTGTTCTGCCGTATTATAGCCGACTGCCTTACTGCTAACGGTCCTGGAAATTGTGAAATAACGCGTCCCATCCTCCATTCCAACAATTTGTGGGATGATTTTATTAGGCGTACGAAACGCTGCATGTATATTCCAACGGGGACAGGTTCCGCCAAAGCGTGCAAAGTGAAAACCTGATGCGCTAAAACGCTTGGATATGTTGCCGGCATGATCGACCCTGAGAAAAAAGAAGGGCACGCCTTTAGAACCTGGACGCTGCAATGTGGTTAGGCGGTGGCTTGTTTGTTCGTAGCTTGAGCTGAATCTCTGACCCAGTAGGTCAATATCGTAACGTAATTTTGTTGCTGCAATTTGGAATTGTTCATAAGGCATTATGACAGCTCCTGCAAAATAGTTGGCTAGCCCCAAACGACAAAGTTGTTTTGCTTCTTCACCTTGCAGCCCCGTGCTTAGTATCATTTCATCGAGTAGATTTTGGTACCCAAGAAGACCGGCATGTAGGGCAAGCTGAAATGTTCGAGAGGGTACCTTGACTATTTCTGAGATAAATAAACGGCGACTATGTCGATCCAATCTCCAAGTAGTATCTGGTAATACATCAATTGGCATGATTCGAACTGAAATATCATGGGCAGCTTTTAAGTGATCTTTTAGCCCAACGTATAGATTATCAAGGGACAATTCAGCATCGGTCCATAATGTTTCAGCGGCATTTTCCAGTTCTGGGAAATAATTGTTAGTATCATGAAAGTAATCGCGGACTTCCTCTATTGGGAAATGCGAGGTATTTGATGCAGTTGTACCTTCCTGATTGGCAAGTTGTTCCGCCATGGCTGCATTATTATTAAGACTTTCTCGGTAAGCTCGATATAGCGTTAAGACCGACTGAGCTGCTGAGGGGCTGGCTCCAACGAGATCTGTCAATTCGTGGTTGGAGAGTTCCAAACCTTTAAATATGGGGTCTGAAAAGATTTCTTTAAGTGATGCAGCCGCCTGACTATCATCATCGCCTGAGAACTCTTTGAGACTAATATCAAATGCGTCGGCTAGTTGCAGAAGTATTTGCGCACTCAAAGGACGTTGATTTCGCTCCAATAGATTTAAATAGCTGGTGGATATGGCTAGATCATCAGCCATTTGCGCTTGTGTAATATTCAATTCTCGTCGAAGGCGCCGTATTCGGTTACCAGCAAATATTTTTTGAGTACGTGTAGCCACTTGTTGATATCCCCATATCAAACTAATTTTCTATAATTTTACAACTCATACAATATGACAAAAATATACTATAAAATCTATATCAACAATACTCATAAAAAACAATAAGTTATCGACTAAGTCTAACATTTAGTAAAATATACTTTCATATTTTAATACTAAAGGATGTAATAATGTCGAAGTTTGAAGAAAATAATAATGAAATATATAAGACTTTAGTTCCTAAGGCGCCTGACGGTCGATTTGATGGTATCCAACGGCCTTATCAGCCAGAGGCTGTAGAACGTTTACGGGGTTCTGTTGTAATGGCTCAAACATTAGCGGAGCGTGGAGCAAATAGATTATGGGAACTTCTTCATAAAGAAGAATATATTAACACCTTAGGGGCGATGACTGGTAACCAGGCAATGCAGCAGGTAAAGGCTGGATTGAAAGCTATCTATCTATCAGGTTGGCAGGTTGCCGCTGATGCAAATACTGCCGGGGCAATGTATCCTGACCAAAGCTTATACCCTGCTAATGCTGCACCAGAACTTGTTGCTAAGATTAATAGAACCTTGCAACGGGCCGATCAGATAGAACATTCAGAAGGTGGCAGCAAGCGTGACTGGTTTGCCCCCATTATTGCAGATGCAGAGGCGGGATTTGGCGGTCCTTTAAATGCGTTTGAGCTCACAAAAGCATTTATTGAAGCTGGCACCGCTGCAGTCCATTTTGAGGACCAATTAGCATCAGAAAAGAAGTGTGGTCATCTGGGTGGTAAGGTTCTCATACCCACTGCACAGCATATACGTAATCTAACTGCAGCTCGATTAGCGGCGGATGTTATGGGAGTACCAACGCTTATTGTTTCTCGCACAGATGCTGAAAGTGCGAAACTGCTTACCAGCGATATTGATGAGCGTGATCGTCCGTTTATCGAATCAACAGAGCGAACGTTGGAAGGTTTTTATAATATCAAATGTGGTATTGAAGCATGTATATCTCGCCAGCTTTCTTACGCCCCCTATTCTGATATGTTGTGGTGGGAGACCTCAAAACCAGACCTCGGTGAAGCGCGTGAATTTGCAGAGGCTATACACGAGAAGTTTCCGGGAAAATTATTAGCTTATAATTGTAGTCCAAGTTTCAACTGGGCGGCTAATTTAGAGCCAGAGACAATCGCAACTTTTCAAGAAGAATTAGGGCGGATGGGATATAAGTTTCAGTTTGTCACTTTGGCGGGATTTCATCAACTCAATCATGGAATGTTTGAATTAGCTAAAGGTTATAGCAAACGAGGTATGGCTGCGTATTCAGAGCTTCAAGAGGCAGAATTTTTAAGTGAAAAAGATGGATATACCGCAACCCGCCATCAACGCGAGGTAGGAACAGGTTATTTTGATGCAGTTGCAAGCGCCATAAGTGGAGATCAGTCTTCAACAACGGCAATGTCCGGATCTACGGAATCGGAGCAATTTAAATCTGCAGCTGCTTGATAATGGTTATTTAGGATGGAGAAACTAAAAAATAAAAGCACGATCTTATAATTTCTCCTAAGTAGATTATTCTGCTTTAATGAGTAAGCTCGCATTTTAACTCCTTAATTTAGTAATTTTGGAGCGAAAGAGGCGGGCTTTCTTTTTCCAATAAATAATGCCAATGTCCGCCCTAAAAATCAGTTTTTTGGATCAAATCAAAATCATATGCAACAAAATAATATTCCTATTCTAATTGCTGGCGGAGGGCCTGTGGGACTTTGTTTGTCAATGGAGTTGTCAACAAGGGGAATAGCTAATTTATTAGTTAATAAGCGCTCTGAAACAACTATACACCCTAAGGGTAGCACAATTAACAGCAGGACGATGGAACATTTACGCCGTTATGGGGCATCATCTTCTATTCGTAAATCTGGCTTGCCGGAAAACTATCCAACAGATAGTACTTATGTTTCGCGTCTGAATGGTTATGAACTTGGTCGAATTAAAATGCCGACCCTGCGGCAAAAATTAAACAATCCTGGTCCATGGGGTGAGACAGCTTTGACCCCTGAACCTATTCATCGTTCAAATCAAATGTATTTTGAAGCAGTGATGCGAACTCACGCGGAAAGTTTTAAAGAAGCTGATATTCGTTTTGGTTGGGATTTAATTTCTTTTGAAGATAACGGCAGTTACGTGAAAGCTAAAATTACGGAAGTTTCCACTAATAAAACTTACTCTATCGATTGTGAATATTTAATGGGATGTGACGGGGCAGGCGGCATCGTGCGCCGGCAACTTGGATTCAAATACGCGGGTCGCGAGAGTACGGGCGACCGATTTTACGACGGTAGTATGGTCTCAATTTATGCTCGATCACCCATGGTTAAGAAAATACGCACCATGTCCGATTCCTGGCATTATTGGACAATTAATCCAGAAGGACGCACTGATTTTATCTCCTTAAATGGTGATGACGAATTCGTACTCTTATCTGAAATTCCCTCGGATCTTTCTTTGGAAGAAGTTGATGCAGAAGAAATTTTTCGTATTGCCGTGGGTGCTGATATTGACGTTGAAATTATTTCTGTTCAGGAATGGCAAGCAGGGTTGGCAATGGTTACAGACCACTATCAAAAGGGTCGAGTTATTTTAGCTGGTGACGCAGTTCATTTATTTACACCGTCAGGGGGTTTTGGTTTTAATACTGGGATCGATGACGTTGCAAATATTGGCTGGAAACTTGCGGCTGTAGTCCAAGGATTTGGTGGTGAAAAGTTAATTGATAGTTATGAGACTGAACGCCGACCAATTGGTATTCGAAATACTAACACGTCGGGACAATATGCAGATAAAATTGGGAATTTAAAATTCCCAGACTTTATAGAAGAAGACAGTACTCGTGGTAATGAAGCTAGAAATATTCTCCAGGTTGAATTGGCATCGTTCAAAGAAGAGTTCGCCAGTCTGGGTATTGTATTGGGTGCTCGGTATGATGCCTCGCCGTTGATAATTAGCGATGGATCAGAAGCACCACCGGATGAACCCGCTAAATATATTCCTTCTAGTGTGCCTGGTGGGCGATTACCGCACTATTGGATTGGTGATAAAGACAGTATTTATGATAAATTAGGTCCGTGGTTTAATATTTTACAGATTGGACCGAATGCCCCAGGTGTTTTGGCCTTTGAAAAAGCGGCAAATGAGCTCAGCATCCCTATCAATAAAATAAAAATCGAAGAAATTAGTGCACTAAATTTGTATCAGAAGAGTATTCTTCTTGTTAGGCCAGATCAACATATAGCGTGGCGAGGGAATGAAGTTCCAGAGGACGTATATGGATTATTGAAATTAACCATTGGGAAATAGGATTCAATATACAACCCTATTAAATTATTATAATTCCTAGTAAAATCAAATCTCTTCATTATAGATTTTATTTTAAATAGTGGCTTATTCTTGAAGTGATGTAGCATTAGCATATACTGCCCGACCTATTGTTTCTTATTGTGGATTGAAGGAATATATTTGTGCCCAAAAGCATAAAAAATAGAGATGTCAAAAAAGTAGTTCTGGCTTACTCCGGAGGCTTGGATACATCTGTTATTTTACGTTGGTTGCAAGATGAATATCAATGTGAAGTTGTGACATTTACAGCTGACCTTGGGCAAGGTGAAGAAATCGAGCCTGCGAGAGCCAAGGCTGAAGCTATGGGTATAAAAGAAATTTATATTGAGGACCTGCGCGAAGAATTTATTCGCGATTATGTTTTTCCTATGTTCAGATCAAATGCCATTTATGAGGGCACATATCTCTTAGGCACCTCAATTGCGCGCCCTCTTATCGCAAAAAGACAAATCGAAATTGCTCAAGAAGTTGGCGCGGATGCAGTGTCGCATGGGGCTACAGGAAAAGGTAATGATCAGATCAGATTTGAGTTGGGTTATTATGGCCTTAATCCAGATATTACCGTGATCGCGCCGTGGCGGGAATGGGATTTGAATTCTCGTAATAAACTGATTGAATATGCCCGTAAGCACCAAATCCAAGTTCCTAAGGATAAGGAAGGTGAGGCGCCTTATTCAACTGATGCAAACCTTCTACATATATCTTATGAAGGCAAAGTACTTGAAGATCCGTGGCAAGAGCCAAAGGAGTCGATGTTCACCCGCTCGGTATCTCCAGAAGACGCACCAGATACACCCACGATAATTGAGGTTGATTTTGAATGTGGCGACCCAGTAGCGATAGATGGTAAAAAATTCAGTCCTGCAAGGTTGCTGACGCGTTTAAATGAATTAGCGGGTACTAATGGTATCGGTCGAATTGATATAGTTGAAAATCGTTTTGTAGGAATGAAATCACGGGGTGTATATGAGACGCCCGGGGGTACAATATTGCTTTCCGCCCGTCGAGCAATTGAGAGTATCACGCTTGATAAAGGTGCACTTCATCTTAAAGATGAATTAATGCCTCGTTACGCAGAACTACTTTATAATGGTTTCTGGTTTTCTCCGGAGCGTGAAATGTTACAAAGTGCGATTGATATAAGCCAAAAGAATGTGACCGGCACTGTACGCATCAAACTCTATAAGGGAAATGTCATCATACTTGGTCGTAAGTCTCCTCATAGCCTTTACGATGAAGATATGGCTACATTTGAAGAAGATTCTGTTTATGATCAGCAGGATGCTGAGGGTTTTATTAAGTTAAATGCACTTCGTTTACGGCTTGCGGCAAAACTAAAGAACTAAATTTACAGCTAATCTGATAGTATGATTCTTAACCCCCTCATCGTTATTCCATCTCAGTTGAACGAGCTTGGCGAGCCAAAAAAACAACTCGCTGACGTTAATGGACAGTCTATGGTTGTCCAATCCTATAGACGAGTAAAGGAAGCCGGGATTGGTAGTATAATTGTTGACTGTATTGATGATGATGTTGCGGAGGCTTTAGTTGATGCGGGGGCTTACACCGTTAAAACAAATCCTGAAGATCTACCTAAAAATCATAATTATAGAACTGAATCTGGCGCTGAGCGAATTCAGGCCACCGTTAATCGATTTGATCGTTTTTATACTCATGATTTGATTATAAATATCCATGAAGACATGCCGACACTGGAGCCAAAATATATCCGAGCTCTTATGTACGCCTTGGTCGACCGAGAAGTTGGAATGGCTACAATGGTTTGTCCGCTAGAACAAGATGAATTAAACGATGCCAATATCGTAAAGACCGTCGTTGATTGGAATGAAGGTCGAGTTGTATATGTAATGAAAAGCTCGAAAGTGGGAACCGTTGTTGACTTCTCTCGTGATCCAAAGTTGTTAGCCGATCGACCGCTTTTTCGTCACGTACCCATCTATGCTTATAAGCGAGGGGCCTTGGATCGTTTTGTTAATTCACCACCAACGGATCGAGAACTTGATGAAAATATTGAAAGTTTGCGTGTTCTGGAGGCTGGTATTAGGATGGACGTATGTCTTGTAGATAGCGCGCCGTTTAAGGTGAAAAATGGGGAAGATCTTGAAAAGATACGAGTAGATTTAGACCTTAGCCTTTAGTCAATCTCTTATTCATGAGAATAGGACGAAGAAATTAACGCCTTAATTAGCTATCTTCCAATGCCCGAGGTGTCGAGGTTGCTGTGACGTCTTCAGATCCCACTTTTTCTCCTAGTTCAATCTCGGTTATGCGTTCGCCGCGTTTTGTTATTTTTTCTGTTGAAGTTCCAATTTGGTTTAGATCAGCATCTGCCTGGCGCATGTGGGTATGTAATTTCTCAACCCGATCATCTAGACGTTTTACATCTTCCAGCATGATTTGGACTTCATTCTGTATAACGCCCGCTTGTTCGCGCATATGGACGTCTTTAAGTACAGCGCGAACTGTATTCAGGGTTGCCATCAATGTTGTTGGTGAAACAATCCACACTTTGGAGCGGTACGATTTTTCTACTATCTCCGGTAGACTAGCGTGAAGCTCAGCATAGATTGCTTCGGATGGTAGGAACATTAGTGCCGACTCGGCTGTTTCACCTGGGATAATATATTTTTCTTTTATATCTTGAATATGTTTAATAATTGCAGCGCCTAAACTGCGCAAAGCAATCTTTTGATCTGCTTCGCCATCAGCATTACGGAGTAAATGATAGGATTCAAGCGGGAACTTTGAGTCAATAACAATTGGCCCGGGTGGATTTGGTAAATCCAAAACGCAATCCGCACGCTTACTATTGGACATTGTTACCTGAAATGCATAAGCTGAGGGCGGTAGGATTGAACTTACCAGATCTTTAAGTTGGATTTCGCCAAAGGCACCTCGAGCTTGTTTATTTGATAAAATATCCTGCAGGGCAACCATTTGTTCTGATAGTCCTGTGATATTCTTTTGGGCTGTATCAATCACCGCCAAACGTTCATGGAGTTGTTTTAGTGTAACACCTGTTTTTTCTGTTTGTTGAACCAATCCATCGCCGAGCCTTTTGGTCAGTGCTTCGAAGCGCTCATTCACAGTGGTTTGACCTTGTTCCATTCGGCCCTTGAGTTCAGCCTGAGCAGTTATTGAGTTTTGTGCCTGTTCTTGTGCTAGGCGCTGTGACATTTCAGAAAATTCAACTAATTGTTGATTTAATCGAGAACGATCCCGATCCCCGCGTACCAATAAAAAGACAGTAGTTACCAAAGAAATGATTATTAAAACTATTAAAATTAAATTTGCATCCATGTGCTATAGAACCATTTCAAAGAATTATTTTTTTTACCAACTGGATCTAGCCTGACGACCGCCTAAATTGCAATCAAGTTGGCTAAACGGAGCCATGTTATCTTGACGGAGCACTCAGCGTATCTTATGTCAATCGAAGATCTTAAGGAAGTATATCTGAATTATGGCACTTTTACCTATAATCGTGGCGCCGGATCCTCGTTTGAAGGTCAAATGTGAGGATGTTGAAGAAGTAACGGGTGATCTTAGGCGATTAATGGATGATATGTTAGAGACAATGTATGATGCTCCTGGTATTGGTTTAGCTGCCCCTCAAGTTGGTGTAACAAAACGTATTATTGTTGTCGATGTGTCTAAGAGTGAGAACGATAAACACTCTTATAAAATGATCAATCCAGAAATAATTTGGGCTTCTGACCAGTTTGTTGATTATGAAGAGGGCTGTCTGTCCTTGCCAGAACAATATGCGCAGGTAAAGCGGCCCGAAGAGATTTACCTCAGTTACGTTGATCCTGAAGGAATGGTTCAAAATCACCTCGATGGTAAGTTATTTGTTGATCACATATCAAAGCTTCGGCGTGATTTTATTATTCGCAAACTTAAAAAATACAAAGCGGCACTCTGAGTTGACTCCATATGGCAGTTGAGAAAAAAACTAAATTACGCATAGCATTTATGGGGACACCAGAATTTGCAGTCCCAATTCTTGAGGCTTTAGTTTCCGTTGGTCATGAAATTATTTGCGTCTATACTCAACCACCTCGCACAGGAGGCCGTGGTCAAAAGGAAAAAAAAACGCCCATTCATATTAGAGCTGAAAAATTTGGCATTAACGTACGCGTGCCTAAAGATTTTCGATTTAAACAACAACAACGGGCTTTTGCTGACTTGAATATCGATTGTGCTGTTGTAGTCGCATACGGTTTAATCTTGCCTGGAGTTATTTTAACGGCGCCAAAGCTAGGATGTCTTAATATTCACGCGTCTTTGTTGCCGAGGTGGCGCGGCGCGGCGCCTATCCAGCGGGCTATTTTGACCGGTGATGAAGAGAGTGGCGTTACTATAATGCAAATGGATGAGGGTCTAGATACTGGCGCGATGTTGATGGTAGGTCGGGTTGCAATCACACGCGAAACAACAGGTGAGAGCCTCCACAACACACTTTCTGAGATTGGATCATCGCTTATTATTAAAGTTTTGAATGCTCTTATGGAGGGTAAAATTTGGCCGACAGATCAGCCTGAGGACGGTGTAACATATGCTAAAAAATTAGAACGATCTGAAGGGCATATTGATTGGCGAAAACCTGCTGAAGATATTGAGAGGCTGATAAGAGCGTTTACACCTTGGCCTGGTAGTTGGTTTGAAGTGAAGGGGGAAAGAATCAAGATATTGTCGGCGCAAGTTAAAAATATCGACGGAGTACCGGGCACGGTTATGGATGATAAGCTAACTATTTCCTGCGGTGTTGATGGGCTCCAGTTAAATACTGTACAGAGAGCAGGTAAAAGTCCGATGACAGTTGCGGAGTTTTTGCGAGGTTTTAAACTACCAATCGGTACTGTTGTCAACTGATGCAACGTTATAAACTGACGCTTGAATATGATGGCTCAGGTTTTGTTGGCTGGCAGAGGCAAATTAACGGCCTCGGTGTTCAAGAGGCTATAGAGCAGTCTATTGAGAGTTTTTGTGGAGAATCTGTGACAGTTTTTGGTTCTGGAAGGACAGATGCTGGTGTTCATGCAATGGCTCAGGTGGCTCATTTTGATATTAAAAAGGTTACTGATAGTGATACGGTTCGCGATGCACTTAATTATTATTTGAAAAAGGGTACTATTTCAGTATTGGCTGCGGAAGCCGTAAGCCAAGATTTTCATTCGCGTTTTTCGGCTACCAACCGTTCTTACCTCTATCGTATTGTTAGTCGACGTGGACCAATTACATTTGACAGTGGGCGTGTTTGGTGGGTTCCAGCAAATCTTGATGTTGTTGCTATGCGTCAAGCTTCTCAGGTCCTAGTAGGAAAACATGATTTTTCAACTTTTCGGGCAGCTGAATGCCAAGCCGACGGCCCGGTGAAAACGTTGGATGAAATACGTGTTGATCAAGCACCTTATCCGGGTGGCCTTGAAATCCGAATACATGTTCGCGCAAAATCCTTTCTATATCATCAAGTCCGAAACTTTGCAGGTTCGTTAAAATTAGTTGGCGAAGGTCGTTGGTCAATTAATGACTTTGAAACGGCTTTTAAGGCTACAGACCGAAGTCAAGGTGGTCCAACAGCTCCGCCTGAAGGTTTGTATTTTGTTAAAGTTGCCTATTAACTCGTTGATAGCTAAATATTTTTTTGTTTATTATTAAAAATATACTAGAAATTTTATAACCAAGCTAAAAGGTGCGATTTGAAAATAAGCTCTTCTAAAATTGCGTTTATACCTATATTCTTAATAAGTGTAATAATATTTTTTTTACCTCCGCCGGTGGGAATTGACACTCAGGTAATGAAGGGGGCTGCAGTAATTATTTTGGCCATCGGACTTTGGTCTACTGCAGTTTTACCAGCTTCTTTTGGCTCATTAATTTTTTTATTTGTAACAGTCGTGTTGGCTATTGCCCCGCCAACGATTGTGTTTTCTGGATTTCATTCGGAAGCAACTTGGTTAGTTTTTGGCGGTCTAATTTTTGGCTTGGGGGTAAAGCGGACGGGTCTCGATACCCGCCTTGTTCGCTCTTTATTAGTGAATTTCCCCAAAGCCTATATTGCAATGATCTATGGGGTTTTTTGGATTGGGACTTTTCTTGCCTTTATAATTCCATCTGCGTCGGGTCGGGTTGCCGTGCTGGTACCTATAATGGCAGCCTTGGCGAAAGAGGTGGGTTTTGGTGATGATCCATTGAGTTTGGGAAAGGGCCGGACTGGTTTAATTTTGGCGGCTTCAATGGGTACGATGGTTCCGGCATTTAATATTCTACCTGCTAATGTACCCAACATGGCGCTCTACGGTGCCGCCGACAGTGTTCTGAATATTCAACTTACTTTTACTGAGTATTTGTTACTGAATTTTCCTGTTATGGGATTTTTTCCTTTATTGGTATATCCAGCAGTTATTGCTTTATTATTTTGGGATGTCCCAATTTACCAAGAGCCAAAACAAGAAAGTAAGCTTTGGAGTGGGGAGGAGAGGCGTCTACTAATAATTTTATTAATCGCATTAGTTCTATGGATAACCGATAGTTTTCACGGTATTTCTCCAGCCTGGGTTTCGCTTGGGGCCGCAATTGTTTGTTTGCTTCCCCGTATAGGCATGCTTTCTTCTAGTGTTCTTGGTGGTGAGATTAATTATAGTCCAGTGTTATTTTTAGCAGGAGTGATTGGTCTGGGTGCAGTGGCTAATCATGTCGGACTGGGAACTTTAATAGCGGAAAATATTTTAAGTATACTAGATCTCCAAAAAGGCGCTGATTTTCAGAATTTTGCATCTATTTCAATTACAAGCATGATTGTTGGCTTGTTTACGACAATGCCTGCCCAACCGCCAATAATGGTGGCTATGGCCTCTGTGCTAGCTGAGGCAACTGGGTGGTCACAAATGAGTGTAATTATGACTGCTATAACCGCTTGGGGAGTGTTTCCATTTTTTTATCAAGCGCCTCCGGTCGTTGTTGCAGTTGCACTGGGGAACTTGAGGATTTCTGATGTGACAAAAATGCTCGTAGTATATATGGTAATTGGCATTTTATTGAAATTACCTTTGCATTTTGTTTGGGGTCAATACGTTGGAAAGTTTGTTGCTGTTAACTAACACTTGTAATTCATTGATCCTATTTATTAAGTGTCATTCTAACCGCATTAAATTAATTAAGATTGATTAAATGGGATTTAACGATCTCCTTTAAATTTTTCGGCATAATTGCAGAACGCCGTTTTTTCATATCAAAATAAACTTCTGATGTGGTTTGAGTTGCGCAATGAATGCCAGTATCAGCATTATACATTCGCTGTTCGTGGGTCATACTTTTATTACCCATTTTTGACCAAGCACCTTTTATTTCCATTAACTGACCTGCAGTAATCTCGTGGACAAAGTCGATCGAAATGTTTGCAACTACTACACCCATCCCATTTTGGGTAAGATCACTTTGTTTGATACCGATATGGCGCCACATTTGAAAACCACCGTCATCGAAGAAGTGTGCATAGAAGCGAACGTTTAAATGTCCGTAGTGATCACAATGACGGGGTAGTACGATACCGCGATATGTAACAAACCAATCCTCAACTTCTTTATTGTTCATAGTTTATACCTTAAATAACATGGAGTGTTCGTTGTGTGATTGCACTGATAATAATACTGAGTATTAAATCAAGAACAACAATCCCGGCAGCAATACCAACTGAAACTTCAAGCGCGGTCTTGGTTATAAAGTATGTATATAAGAAGACGAGGCCTAGCAGACAAAGACCAATTAAGGTAGCTGCAGTGCCATGAATAAGGTGTACCTCGACTAATATAGCGAACGGTAAATAGATAAAATTTTGGAGTACTGAAGCCCAATTATATATAACGATATAGCGAACAAATTTTTGACCGTTGCCAAGCATGTTGGTTATGTAATTAATTATTAGGGGAAATGCTATCCACCCTATGACGTAGGCAATTACATAAATGGCCACAAAGCGTGGAAAATTGATATCACTATCGCTTACCGCATAGCGAACGTTAAGAAGGAGCGTAAATATAGGTGCAACTATTATTGCCGCGGTAAAAGATCGCCAAAACCCTAAATGTGAGATGTTAAAATAGCTCATACCATTTTTATCCCCAAAGGCTAGTCGGATTGTACCATAGAGTGAGCTTGATATTTCTCCTATTGGGGCTCTAATGGATGCCATAAATTAAGTATTCTTTTTAAAGAATTGTTCAAGGACGGCCGAGTATATTTTAGTTAATGACTCTAGATCTTTAATTGCCACACATTCATTCGATTTATGCATCGTCTTACCAATTAAGCCAAATTCTGCAACTGGGCAATAATCTTTAATAAACCTGGCATCGGACGTTCCGCCGGTTGTACTGAGCTCTGGTGTCTTCCCGGTCACTGATTCTACCGCCTGCGAAATGATATCACTTAGGTCCCCAGGGGGCGTTAAAAAACTCTCACCCGAAACATAAATATCTAGTTCATAATCCAGATTTATTGCATCAAGCGCACTTCGTAACAGTTTATCGAGAGTTGTTGAATTATGAAGATCATTATATCGGATATTGAAGACAGCTTTTGCCTTTGCTGGTATTACATTTGTTGCTGAATTACCCACGTCAACCGTTGATACTTGTATTGTTGACGCCTGAAAATGATTGGAACCATTATCTAACGTTAGATTAGTAAGCGTGGTTAACATATTAACCAGTATATGGATTGGATTTTTTGCTAGATGGGGGTAAGCGGTGTGGCCTTGTACTCCATTGACTGTCAGCGTTCCATTTAAACTACCTCGGCGGCCAATTTTAATCATCTCGCCAAGGCTGTTTGGGTTAGTTGGTTCTCCCACTATGCATGCATCGAAGACTTCGCCCTCAGATTCTGCCCATTCAAGCAATTTACGTGTGCCATTTATTGCAGGACCTTCCTCATCGCCTGTAATTAGGAGGGAGATTGATCCACCAAAATCAGGTCCGTAGGTATTAAGAAAGCGAGAGGTGGCTTCGACAAAGCATGCTATGGCTGTTTTCATATCAGATGCACCCCGGCCATACAGAATTCCATCGATTACTTCACTGCCAAAAGGATCTATTGTCCAACTCTCTTCGTCGCCAACAGGAACCACATCTGTATGTCCTGCAAAGCAGAAGTTTGGAGCAGAGTTTCCAAGTCGTGCATAAAGGTTCTGGATATCTGGGGTATTTTTATCAGAAAAATTTTTGCTATGACAAGAAAATCCGAGATCCGCTAATACTGTTTCTAGTATTTTTTGTGTGCCCCCGTCCTCTGGTGTTACGCTGGGACATTTGATTAGAGAACGAGAGAGATCTAAAGCATTTATTTGATCGGGCACGGAAATTATTTAATCTCTTAATAAATCATTTATAGAAGTTTTAGAGCGTGTCTGTTCGTCAACCGTTTTTACAATTACAGCACAATAGAGGCTGGGCCCGGGTGTCCCATCGGGCAAGTTGTTCCCGGGCAGTGAGCCTGGCACCACAACCGAATAAGCTGGTACATGTCCTTTATGGATTTTGCCAGTTTCTCGGTGGATAATTTTTGTCGAGGCCCCAATGAAGACGCCCATGGAAAGGACAGCACCAGTTTGAACAATAACGCCTTCCGCAACTTCAGAGCGGGCTCCGATGAAACAATTATCTTCGATGATGACGGGATCGGCTTGCAAGGGTTCCAGGACACCCCCAATGCCAACGCCACCTGAAATATGGCAGTTTTTTCCAATTTGTGCACATGAACCAATGGTTGCCCACGTATCAATCATTGACCCTTCACCAACATATGCGCCAAGGTTCACAAATGATGGCATTAAAACGGCACCTGGTGCAATAAAGGCCGAATGTCGAACAACACAATTTGGCACGGCTCGAAATCCCGCACTAGAGAATTCCTTTTTGGTCCATCCGGAGAATTTAGAGGGCACTTTGTCCCACCAATTACCATCCCCGGCGCTATTGTTGATAATTTCCATGTCATTTAAACGAAATGATAACAAGACAGCCTTTTTCAGCCACTGGTTAACTTGCCAAGCAAATTCTTGACCCTTCTTTGGTTCGGCGACGCGTTCCTCACCGTTATCTAAAAGATTAAGCGCAGTTTCAACGGCACTACGAATGTCGCCTGTCGTTTCTGCATTTATGCTGTCGCGGGCGTCCCAAGCAGCATCGATAGCATTTTGTAATTCTTGGTTATTCACTGGTTTTATCGCCTTTTTTATTTTTAAATAAGGTCCGGAATGTGCGGTCAAAGGGCGGTTATGTCAATGGCGATATTAGTTGTTAGCGTTAATTACCTGTAATCATAGCAAGCCATTGGGATAAGTTATCTGTCGTATAATTGGGTTTGATCGTGTCAATTCCATTATGAGCCCAAGTTTGGCCCGTTTTTACCCAAACTGTTTTCATACCCAACTTGGCAGCGGGTATTAAATTACGGGCCATGTCTTCTACCATAATAGCTTTTTTAGGATTAATATTGAATTTGTCTATAAACTGGGAATAAATTTCAGGGGCAGGTTTAGGGATATAATCAGCATCAACGATATCAAAAATATTTTCTATGTGACGATCTATTTCTAAGTATTTGATGACCCGTTCGGCGTAATTTGTTGTCGCATTGGTAAATATGATTTTATGTTTGGGGAACGCGTCTAGTGCATTTGCCATCACTTTGTCAGGCTTAATATTTGAGAAATCTATGTCATGTACATAGTCGAGATAGGGCCCTGGATCCATGTTATGACATTCCATCATACCGCGCAGTGTTGTACCATGTTCTCGAAAGAAGCTTTTTTGGACTTTATAGGCTTCTGAAGCCGGTATTTTTAGAAACTCTGAAACATAATCACACATGCGTTTATCAATTTGACCAAATAAATTAATTGATGAGTGATATAGCGTATTATCTAGATCAAAGATCCAAGTTTCAATATCACGGAATTCGACCGATAGTTTGTTCATAAATCTGACCTTGATTAGTTGGCAATTACTAATTTAACTTGCTTCGATGAGCGTTCCTGCACCATGTTCTGTGAAGAGTTCTAATAGTAAAGCGTGGGGCACCCTGCCATCTATAATAACTGCAGCATCGACACCTTTTTCTACGGCATTCACGCATGTCTCAACTTTAGGAATCATGCCGTCTTGTATTGTTCCATTATCAATTAACCCTCTGGCTTTTTTGGAGTCCATTTTTTCAATCAAGTTCCCTTTTGCATCGAGGACACCAGCTACATCAGTTAGTAATAAAAGTCGGCTTGCTGACATGGCAGAAGCAATTGAGCCAGCAGCTGTATCAGCATTAATGTTATAGGTTTCGCCTTTATCACCAGAACCGATAGGTGCGATCACAGGAATAATATCAGTTTCTTTAAAAACTTCGAGTAAATGCGTGGCTATACTTTTAGGCTCTCCGACAAATCCTAGATCAAGAATTTTTTCAATATTGGAATCTGGATCACGTTTGGTTCGCCGAGCTTTAGTGGCACGGATGAGATTACCATCTTTGCCAGAAAGGCCAACAGCTAAGCCGCCGGCATGATTAATTGCCGCTGCGATTTGTTTATTGATTTTACCGGCCAAAACCATTTCAACTACTTCAACGGTTGCAGCATCCGTAACTCTTAGGCCATCGACAAAAGAGGATTGTATTTTTAATCGGTCCAACATTTCCGCTATTTGTGGCCCACCGCCATGAACGACGATCGGGTTGATACCAACGTGATTCAATAGAACAATATCGTTCGCAAAAAGTTCTGCTAAGTCAGGATTTCCCATAGCGTGTCCGCCATACTTAACAACGAATGTCTCCCCAGTATGGCGCCGCATATATGGCAACGCCTCACCAAGTATTGCTGCTTGGGCATGTGATTTTTTCTTTAAGTTATTATCCGTTTTTGCCATCGTTCTGCACTTAATTTTATAATTGTATTCCGCACCTTTAATTTTAGCCTACCAATATACAAATAACCAATAATTTAAATTATTTGATTATTTTTTTATTTTAGCAAGTGAGGCGAGTGCGGTTCTTAGTGGTTCGATCCCCTGAGACTTAAACGAGCTTGTTACCATAATATTAGGGTGAGCTGCGACATGTTTTGCTGCTTCTTTATGGGTCTTCGCTAGTAATTTTTCCATATCTAATGCTTTTACTTTATCACATTTTGTAAAAATAATTTGATAGCCAATAGCAGCAGCATCCATTAAATCCATTGTCTCCTGGTCTGTTGTTTTCAATCCATGCCGTGAATCTATTAATAAACAAACACGTCTTAATTGAACCCGGCCTCTAAGATAATCTTTTATTAGCTGGGTCCAATTTTCGACAACTGATTTTGTAGCCCGAGCATAGCCATAACCTGGTAGGTCTGCTAGCATAATTCTTTCACCAAGATTAAAAAAATTTATTTGCTGGGTTCGTCCTGGTGTATTGGATGTACGGGCAAGATTTTTATGACTAGTAAGGGCATTCAAAAGACTGGATTTACCCACGTTGGATCGTCCCGCAAAGGCAACCTCTGGTAATTGGCCATCGGGAAGTTGGTCAAAGGAAGCCGCACTGATTAAGAAATCACATTTCTGTGAGAATAATAATCTCCCTACTTCTAGGTTAGGCTCTTCCATAGTTTTATCCATAATTCCAACCTAATCGGTTTAAAACTACATTATTTAGCTCTTTTTTGGATTACCGATAGGTGCCCCAGCTTTGCGCATTATAATATATTGTTGTAGGACGGAGAGTGCATTATTCCAGGCCCAGTAGATAACTAATCCAGCTGGAAAGCGAGCCAGCATGAATGTGAACATAATAGGCAGAAACATAAAGATTTTGGCCTGCATTGGGTCTGGTGGGGGTGGATTTAATTTCTGCTGGATGTACATGGTGACACCCATAATGATAGGCCAAATTCCAATTGCCATAATTTCAGGTGGGGTCCAATTAATTAGTCCGAACAGATTGAAAGGCGTCATCGGATCAGCTGCTGATAAATCTTTAATCCAACCATAGAACGGCGCATGTCGTAACTCGATGGTTACAAATACTACTTTATAAAGCGCAAAGAATACTGGGATTTGTGGTAAAATAGGCAAACATCCGGCAGCGGGATTAGCCTTTTCCCTTTTATACAATTGCATGACTTCTTGATTCATTTTTGCTTTATCATCTTTAAAGCGTTCGCGTATTTTTACCATTTGTGGTTGGAGTAATTTCATTTTACCCATAGCTCGATAAGATTTATTTGCTAATGGGAAAAACGCAAGCTTGATTAGAATTGTAAGTAATAAAATAGACAATCCCATATTACCCAGATAATTGGTAAAATATACGAGGGCAAAGAAAATGGGTTTTGTAAGAAATTCAAACCAACCCCAATCAATTGCTAAATCAAAACGAGAAATATTTAACTGATCGCGATAATCGAGAATTAGCTGTGCTTCTTTAGCGCCCGCAAAGAGTTTGCTATTGGCTTGTGCTGCGGTGCCGGGTGAAATTATCTGAGCGTCGCTGCGAAAATCAACTTGATAATTATCCATTCCCTTTTGGATTTGATCGGAGAAACGCGTATCTATATTAGAGTTTTGATCTGGGATCAAAGCTGTTAGCCAATATTTATCGGTAATCCCAATCCAGCCGCCTTTAGACTTCTTTTGGATTAATTTATCCTCTTGGATTTCATCATAGTCTATTTCTTTCAGGACATCGTCGAAAATACCCAACATACCTTCGTGTAAAATATAAAAATCTGTTATTTCGGGCGTGCCAGTTCTTGATAGACGACCAAAAGGGTATACTGTTGCTGATTTAGTGCCATTATTTTCAACGCGCTGGTTAATAGTAAACATAAAATTAGCATCGAGCGAAATCTCTTGAATGAACTTTACCCCATCAGGGTTTTGCCACGTTAATTTTACTGGTGTTCTTGGCGTCAATGTTTGGTTATCAGATTTCCAGACGGTGTTTGCATTAGGAACTTGTGTGTCACCGGATACCCAGCCAAAGTCGGCATAATAAGGTTTGGTGCTACCGTATGGTAAAAGCAGAGAAATATTCTTACTTTCAGGCTGAATCGTTTCCCGATAATTTGTCAACGTTAGGTCATCTATTCTAGCCCCAACTAAAGAGATAGAGCCGGTTACTCTTTTGGATTCTATTTTTAACCGCGGCGTCGCGGTTAAAGCTTTTTTCAAGGCTTCTGCTTCTGCCGTAACGGAATTGATACCTGGTATTGGAACAGACATTCCCGGCACATTTGAAGAAGATGGTGTACCTATTACGTTCTGTTTGTTCGCAGGGTCTGGTGATTTTGGTAGGCTCGGTAGGTTTGTGTTGGATTTTTGAGCTATGGTCTCTTCGACTTTAGGTGGTCTTTGACTGGCATTATACCATTGGAAGCCAACCATAATGATAGCGGATAGTATGATTGCGAGAAGCAGGTTTTTTTGATCCATTATTTATTGTTCCTGATTTTATACTTATGCCTTGCTTCTGACACGTATGCTCGAAGTCCTTGTTTTCAATTTGTTTTCGGTAAAGGTTTTGCGCGCGAGGTATATCTGGCGGTTTGCATTTCTGCAACCGCCTTTTGAGATAAATTTGTGTTGTTTTTGGAAGTTAATAATTGTGGGACTGGATCGTAACCCTCGGTTCCCCACGGCTGACAACGTAAGACACGCTTTGCTGTGAGCCATAACCCTTTGTAGGGGCCGTATAATTCAAGGGCCTCAATTGCATATTGTGAGCAGGTGGGCAGATGCCGACAACTTCCCGGTATCATCGGCGAAATTAGCCACTGATAAGCCTTTAAGAAAATTTTCAGTATTAACAAAAATAAGCGCGAGGGTATGTTCATGTTTCGCTCTTATGCAATTGGAGTTTTCCCAAAGCATTTTCTAGATCGGCAAGAAGGTCCGGGAATGGCCGTTTAAGGGTATTCTGGCGGCCAATAATAACTAAATCGACGTGTGTAGGGGCTTTGATAGGCAATATAGCTTGAGCGGCAGCCTTTAAACGTCGTTTGACCCGATTTCGGACCACAGCATTACCGACTTTTTTGCTAACAGTGAAGCCAAGACGAAGAGTTTCTATTTTGCTAGACTCTATTTCTTTTAAAGTATGTTTGCGGCCTTGTAGAATTAATCCTGGCGTCACTCTTTTCAGGCGTGCTGAAGCAACCCGAAGAAACTCTGAGCGTTTCTTTAATCGTGTTAGTGATATATTTTTTATTGAATGGGTCACTGTTGGGACCGCCTAAAAAATTACGCTAGGCTGAGAGGCTTTTGCGACCCTTTGCACGACGTTTGGCAAGTGTCCGACGACCATTAGAGGTTGCCATACGAGAGCGGAAACCATGCCGTCTTTTCCGTACAAGATTACTGGGCTGAAAGGTGCGTTTCAAAAAACTACTCCAACGGATTTAACTACTAGCTATAATGGGAGCTAGGAACCAAGTATGACGCACGGTGTATACGTTCTTGGACTATAGAAGTCAACGGCCCTTCAATTAATTTATGGTGCGAAGTAGATGCTTTTGGCTTAACTTTCGGAAAATAGCTTGGAAAATTATTTTGGCTGTAATTTTTAATCGCCAATGGCGACACCTTCGCGCCTTGGGTCGGCGCCTCCAAATAATGTACCATTCCTATCTATCAAAATACCATGGAGGCCGCTAGTCAGCTTGCGCAAACGAACATTATGACCAAGTTTCTCTAGTGTGGGTTTTAGAGATTCAAGAACCGTCCCTTGTTCAAGGTCTGTCGTACCATTGCGATTAACGAAATGCGGCATTTTAATAGCCGCTTGAATTCCCTTTTTCCAATCTAGAACAGCGATAATTGTTTTTGCAACATAACCAATAATGCGTGAGCCACCTGGCGAGCCAATTACCATTACCAATTTAGCACTACTATCAACTACTAACATCGGGCTCATTGATGAACGTGGTCTTTTATTTGGCTCCACTCTGTTAGCAACAGGTTTGCCTTGTGATGTTGGGGAAAAAGAGAAATCAGTCAGTTGGTTGTTGAGCAAAAACCCGCGTACCATTAGTCGTGAGCCAAATGCGTTCTCAATACTTGATGTTATAGACACTGCATTTCTATCGCCATCGACAATACTGATATGGGAGGTCGATTCACCTTCAAATGACTGATAGGATCCCAAGTTTCTTGCGCTTTTGAGTTTAATTAAACCAGGTTTAGCTCTACCCATTGACTTCGTTTTAGATATGAGTTGAGCGCGTTTAGCTAAATAACCAGGGTCAATTAGGTGGCTTTTTGGCACTTGTACAAAATCTTCATCGGCAAGATATTTGTTTCGATCGGCAAAGGCGAGGCGACTAGCTTCGGTGATGACGTGGGTTGCTATAGCAGATCCCGGGGTTAACTCAGATAAATTTATACCTTGGAGAAGACCTAAAATTTGTAGAGTTGTAATGCCGCCGGAGGTTGGAGGTGGCATTCCGCAGACTAACCATTTCCGATAGAATGAACACACGGGTTTACGTTTTATTGCTCGGTAAGCTTTAAGATCCGCTAATGTCATTCTGCCCGGGTTTATACTTGCTGTATTTATAGTTTTTATTATCTCTAAAGCAATAGGTCCAGTATAGAAAGCAGCGGAACCATTCGCAGCAATTTGGCGGAAAGTTTTGGCTAATGGTTTATTAAATAACCGCGTGCCGACTGGTTTTGCATAACCAGTACTGTTATAGAAAAATTCTCTTGAGTTTTTAAAAGTCTTTAAAAACCGGTCAATTTTAACAAGCGAATAAAGTCGTGGTGATATACTAAAGCCTTTTTCAGCAAGTTTAATAGCCGGATCAAATAATTTTGCCCAGGGTAGTTTTCCGTGTTTTTTGTGTGCTAGCTCTAACATACGAAGGGTTCCTGGCACCCCAACGGATAAGCCCCCTGGCACAACATCATAGAAATTTGGACGTGAGCCATCTGGTTTTAAAAACATATCGCTAGTCGCTGCTGCCGGAGCCTTTTCCCGACCATCATAAGCCTCAATTACACGAGAGGCGGATTGATAATGCATAAGAAATGACCCTCCGCCTATTCCGGAGGATTGAGGCTCAACCACATTCAGAGCTAACTGAGTTGCAATTGCTGCGTCAATAGCACTACCGCCAATTCTCAACATTGCGAGGCCCGCTTGGGCCGCCAGTGGATTTGCCGCTGCAACCATATATTTTTTTGATTTCGTCGATTTGTCGTCATTTATTTTGGCAAAGGATTTTTTTACCACTCTTTGTTTTTCAGTCGCCGCCTCGGGCGACGCTTTAGCGTCCTGATTTTTACTTTTCACATTGCTTGGAATATTAGGTTGATTAATTAATACAGGTTTATTTTCCTGTTGGCAGCCAGATAACAGGTATACGCTAGCGCTAAAGCCCATTAATAGGTGAAGAAACGATCGATTAGAATTGTTTGTCATGCAATAATTTAATCCTAGTACCATACCAATCAAATTTATTAGAACTCCATCTAAATTATATAATGCCTGACTTTATGTATTAACCTCAAGAGCTAACCGAGAAAACTAAAAAAAAAATTAGAATAAATTTATTTTATATTTCGATTTTTAAACCGCAATTAGTTGGATGACTGGCGAATCTGGATTTGATGTGATATGCCAGCGGCCTTAAAGTATTCAAAAGGTCTTAAGGAGGCTTTTTAATGAGCGCAAATATGGACAATGGAAAAAAAATTAATCGTGTGTCGATACCCGACCTTGCGAGTCGAAAAAATGGTGAGCCGGTTGTAAGTCTAACGGCATATACTGCGCCAATGGCTAAAATTTTGGATCCACATTGTGATTTTTTGTTAGTAGGTGATTCATTAGGAATTGTTCTGTATGGAATGGATTCTACACTGGGTGTAACTCTTGATATGATGATAAATCATGGTCTTGCGGTAGTACGAGGATCCAGGAAAGCCTGTGTCATTGTTGACATGCCTTTTGGTACTTATCAGGAAAGCCCGGAACAAGCCTATAGAAATTGCGTTCGTGTAATGGCTGAAACAGGATGCGGTGCGGTGAAAGTTGAAGGTGGAAGGGAAATGACGGAGACGGTCACCTTTCTGGTAGAACGAGGTATCCCTGTGATGGGGCATATTGGTTTAAAACCGCAATCTTTCAATGTTGCTGGCGGTTATCGTGCTCATGGTCGCGACCGAGATGAGGCAGAAAAAATTAAAGAGGATGCTCGGGCAATATCAAATGCAGGTGCTTTTTCTATTGTTATAGAAGGTGTCATTGAAGATCTAGCTGCTGATATTACGCGTGAAATACATGCAGTAACCATTGGTATTGGTGCGTCGGCTCAATGTGATGGTCAAATTCTCGTTACCGAAGATGCAATAGGTATGTTTTCTGAGTTTACACCAAAATTTGTTAAACGTTTTTCTGAGACTGGTGATGAGATAGGTAAGGCCGCCGCTAAGTATGCAAAAGAAGTAAAGGCTCGCACTTTTCCAGCAGATGTGCATTGTTATCGCAACAAGTAGAATGTCGAGCAAAATAGAAATTGTTAGTACTGTTGAAGAACTTAGAAGAAAAATTTCTTCTTGGCGTAAGAAAGGTTTCAGTGTTGGCCTCGTGCCTACGATGGGCGCCTTACATGACGGTCATTTTTCATTAGTTAAAAAGTCTATAAATACTACCGATAAAACCATCACGACACTTTTTGTGAATCCTAAGCAATTTGGTGCTAATGAAGACCTAACTATTTATCCGAGAGACGAGGTTGGTGATGTTGCTGCGCTAGATGCAAAGGGTGTTCATTTGGTTTTTGCCCCAAGCCTGAAGGAAATGTATTCGGCTGACTTTGTAACTGAAATTTCCGTGCCTGGAATTGGAGACACAATGGAAGGGGTGTTTCGTCCAGGATTTTTTACTGGAGTGGCGACCGTTGTTGCTAAACTACTTATTCAAACCCTTCCTGATCGTGCTTTCTTTGGAGAAAAAGACTTACAACAGCTTTACGTCATAAAACGAATGGTAACGGATTTGAATATACCCGTAGAAATAGTTGGCTGCCCAACTATTAGAGAGTCAGATGGTTTGGCTTTATCCTCCCGAAACATCTATTTGAGTGCATCTGAACGTACAAATGCTGCCTCACTTTATAAAGTACTCAATGAAATTTCTCACGGGATCTTAAACGGGGATCATATTAATGAGTCTGTAGCAGAAGCAAAATCTAAACTTCTTAATTCCGGCTTTTTTAAGGTTGACTACCTAACGGTCTGTGGCACTAAGAATTTTATGGAGCTTAATTTTTTGAAAGAACCTGCCTATGTCCTCGGCGCAGCCTGGATTGGGGAGACCCGGTTGATAGATAATATAAAGATTTGTTAAGCAATTTAATGCGGAGCTATGTTTAATACTAAGCAATTTTTTCTTTTATTTCTAATAAATTTTTATTTACGGCCAATTTTAAAGGAAGGTAATAGAACTAAAGCTAAGGAGCCACAAACCAGCAGCAAACCTAATATTTCACGCAAACCAATGGGTTCTTGAAGGATAATGTGCCCACTATATACACCAATCACTGGAACTAACATTATTGATACAGCGGAAACCGAAACCGGAACCTCACTAACTATACGAAACCAAGCAAACCAACAAAAAATAATTGGATACACAAGAACCAAAATTGTTGAAAAAATAGCAGCTACGGATACGGTGCTTATCACCGTTGGCCAAAGTTCATGTTCCACGAATATAGCAATGATGGTTATTGGAAGACCTCCCAAAAGAAGTTGCCAACCAGCTAACGCCACAGCAGGCATTTTCCATTCAACCCGTTTATGAATGGCCGTACCTATTCCCCACGAAGCAGCCGCAATGAGCATCATAATTGAACCATTAGGAGATAATTCGTATATGCCTAAGGTCCCTATCGTTAATGTGCTAAGTCCAAGCAAACCTATTCCAAGCCCGACTATCCGTTGCAGTGTTGGGCTCTCTTTATTGATTATCATACTAAAGAGGACGGCCCAAAGCGGCATAGTATAGGCAATGATGGATGCTTGCCCTGAGGCTAATAGGCGTATACCCCAAGCACTAAAAATATGCCAGAACATTACATTAAATAATGATGCCACTATCAGCGGTTTCCATTGTCCAGCTGGAACCCGCATTCTTTGTCTAGAGATAAATCCTACTGAGAATATGAATAAGGCCGCCGTTGGCGCAATCAAACCCCGATAAGTCCAAGGTGGTATTTCGTTTAGACCTATTTTTAAGAAAGGCCATGAAGTGCCCCAGCCAAATATTATGGCGATAAGCAAGAAAAACCCTGTTTTTGTAAGGCCTGTTTTTTCCATTTTCCACAAAGTCATGGCAAAAAAACCGGCGTTTCAAGCGCCGGTCATTTTAAATAATGGTTCCCGGTCAGTTCAGATAAAGATGCACTTCATTTGATTGGGCTGATTTGCTCGTCTGAGCAGACACAGCAATTCTTTGTGGTGGAAGACCCATTCGTTGAAGTGAACGCATAACTTTTTCAGCATTGCGGCGAGCTTTATTTGAATTTAATGCTACTCGAGCAGCTCCACCTGAGGCTGGAGCAACAGCAACCAACTCAAACGAAGTGTTTGGCTGACGTTCTAGGGTTCTACTAACGGCATTGTATAGTGCTTGCTCGAAAGCGACGCTTTTACGGTCAAAGCGGATAACAACCAAGGGACGACGCCCAGCGAGCGAACGGGGCTCTGCTTGACGATAGGGAATATTTAAAGTTGCCGCAGCTAACGCCCGATTGGTTAGGCTCGAACCCATCAACTCCCCACTTTTGACGGCAGCAGACAATGTATTGAGGTTACTCCGCTCAGTTGACACGTAATTGGTTTGACGTTGGATATCTTCGGTCACCTCTTTCAACAGTCTATCAATTAAAACAACTGTACGGTTAACTTCATCTTCTAGTATTGATAGTTGTTGATGGTCCGCATCAATTGCGCCTGTTATTCTAAAAGCGGCCCGTGTATTTTCAGCCAAATATGCCGCCAACGTAGAATCGGCAGTTACATTTGTCGTCAACCTATTCATGGCACTTATATCATCTCCGACGTTTTTTAGGTCAGCGAGAGCTTGGTTGAATTGGCCAACTAAAACTGGATTTCCTGGTGTGGTACCTACCTGCAGACGCGCATTAATAGCCGAGATTGCCCCATGATAGCGTTGAGAGTCTTGAATTGTTTTATCACGCACCGCCTGAAGCTTATTGTTATTTTTGGAGACACTTGCCTTCAGGTTACGGAGTTCATTTCTAAGTTCAATAGCCTTTTGTCCCACAAAGGTCCCGGTATTTTTCCCTTCGGTGACGCTTGTTGGTTCAAATTTAGAGTTTCCCATTGTGGGTGGTTGTGAAAGCCTAACGGTTTTTGCAACTTGAACAGGTGCAGCTGGAGCCTTGTTTACTCTTGTTGGCTCTTTGACTGATGATACATCCTCTACAGGGCTTTCTCCTGCTAATGATGGCAGCATTTGTTCAAAAGAGAGTGAGCAAGCAGAAATAAGGCTTGTTCCTATTAAGGTAATTAAGACTTTCATTCTAACACCAATCGACCGATTATTTACAAAGGTCATCGCGCTATATTTCCTCATTCAAATGGACCAAGTTTGCAACTATACGTGACCTATATTTCGTTTGACCTCATAAAAATCAAGGTTTCAAGTGAAGGAACTAACATGTCTCCTCTAAGCATAACAAGTATTACTTAAAATCCTTGTATTTGACAAGCAACGGTTAGAATAAATTGCAATTAAAAATTTTTCAATATTTGCCGCACTTTTTCAATTCAATAGAGCATTAAATACTTAAAAAAGATGTCTTGATACTCTGCACGTTTTTAAATACTGTCCGCTCCACTTCGCGCCCGTAGCTCAATTGGATAGAGCGTCTGACTACGAATCAGGAGGTTGGGAGTTCGAGTCTCTCCGGGCGCACCATCTAATTGTTTTTCATTCATTTTCCGATAATTACCTTTAATTATATACTTATTCTAGCATTTGAATCGATTTTAGATAACAAAATCTTTAATTTTGTTAAAATAGTTTATCATTGGCGTTGGTAGAACTATCTATTTGGACCTTGTTGTTCTTGAGTTTTGTTTGAAGCACGGAACAGATAGTGGCGTATTATTGGCTGGACGAGATATATTAAGGCCATCTCATCAATTATTTTTTTATCACCGCTATTAAGTTCAAGAACATTGGGGATAAGTGTTTTTGCTTCTTTATTGCCTTGAATGGCTTTAACTGCCACCAAGCCCCATTCGGTATATTTTGAAGCATTAATATTCTTATGCAGTTCGGTTAGACGTTGGTCGTATTCATCAAGCAGGTTACCCCAGTAAGTCACATCATAATTATCTTTTAGATCTTGAATAAAATCGGAAATATTGGTCATATTGGCGTCCTCAAAGGAATTTAAGTATTGAGATTTTCTAGTAGTTTCCGCGCTTGAGATTATGTAATTCAGAAAGCCGGGTACCTTTATGAAAAGCTCGTTGAAAAGCTGGACGAACTTGGATGCGTTTAAACCAATTCACTACATTGGGGAAATCACTATTCCAAATCTTAGCAAAACCTAGATCGTCCATCCTATCTAATAAAGGAGCTAGTATTATATCCGCTATAGAATAAGATCCGCTAATCAGCCAAGGTCCTTCTTCAAGCGATCGTTCCATGCGTTTGGTCGTCGTGTAAATTTTTTCAATCGCGGATATAAAATCCTCTTTATTAAAGCCATCTGGTCCCATGCGGCGGTAAAATTCTTTACGTAAAGGCCTAATGTCTGACTGCTGATCATAAAACTGGTTTTTTGATAACCCTTTGAAGCGTGTTAGGAATGCCATGTTGAATGATGGTACTCGAACAGCGGGTGTTGGAACTTCCTCGATAAATCGCATCCAAGAGCGCATGGCAGCCCTTTTTACAGGATCTTCTGGCGTTAATGAATGGACTTGAAATACTTCATCAATATATTCACAGATAACACTAGAATCCTTTACAATTATTTCATCATGTACAAGAGTGGGTATTACGCCATTCTCATTTATTTTGAGATATTCGGGAGTGAGGTGTTCATTTTTTGCAAGATCGATATTGACGTCATGCCAATCTAATCCCTTTTCCGCTAGACATATCCGGACTTTCTGACTGCAGGTTGAATGAGGTGTGTTATAAAGTGTTAGCATTAGGATCATTCTTTTTAATAAAAGGTAGTCTTATACTCATTTGAATATTTTAACTCGATAAGATCTCCGGTTAGTTTTTGCTTGGCATTCGATAGGCGCTGGCTAGTTATTTGCTGAACCTCCATCGACTACCATAGATTGACCTGTCATAAAATCACTGTCTTCAGAGGACAGAAAAATTAAAGTACCAATTAAATCCTCAGGTATTTGGTATCTTTTGAGGGCGCGGGTTGCTTTATTACCATCTCGACCAGCCATCCATTTTTCACTATTTAGGACGTTTTCGCTCATAGTGAGACCCGGCGAGATTGTATTAACACAAATACCATCATCGCCTAGCTCTCGCGACAAAACCCGGGTCATTGCCATAATGGCTCCTTTAGAAGAAACATAATGTAATAAACCCGGGGTCCCTTTATAAAGCGTACCAGATGCAATATTGATAATTTTACCATAACCTCTATTGCGCATAATAGGGGCGACGGCTTTGGTGCAGAGCCATGGGCCTTTAACATTAACAGCCATCAAGTTATCCCACTCAACAACATCAATATCCTCAAACCGGCCGGGAACAAGAGTTCCGAAGATGGCCGCATTGTTTACTAAAATATCTACACTACCAAAGTGCTCTACTGTTTTTTCAGCCATTACTTGGGTGGATTTTTCATCGCTGACATCAGTAATTAAAGAGAGAGTTTCTGATCCTTGGTAGTTAGCCTCTATTTCTTTAGCGATAGGTTTACAATCATGGATATCTGTGAGAACAACTTTGGCTCCCTCATTAGCTAGTGCCTTTGCGTAAGTTGCCCCAATACCCTGAGCTGCACCAGTTACGATGGCGACTTTTTCACTTAACTTTGACATCAATTTCCCTTTTTCGATTAATTTCCTTTAAATGCTGGCTTCTTTTTACCTATAAAAGCATGGTACGCACGTTCGAAGTCCCTTGTCTGCATGCAAATTGCCTGAGCTTGAGCTTCGGATTCAATTGCTTCATCAATACCCATGCTCCATTCCTGTTGTAGCATTTTTTTTGTCATGGCATGGGCAAAGCTAGGGCCTTTAGCGAGACGCTTTGCTTGGGTCATGGCTGTTCCCAGAACGTCATTAGGTTGGGCTATAGCATTATAAAAACCCCAATTGAGGCATTCGTCAGAAGTCATCATGCGGCCAGTATATAATAATTCAGCCGCACGGCCTTGACCAATTATCCTCGGTAGCATTGCACATGCGCCCATATCACAGCCGGCCAAACCAACCCGGGCAAATAAAAACCCGACTGAACTCTCGGGTGTGCCGTAGCGTAGATCTGAGGCCATCGCCAATATTGCGCCGGCTCCAGCACAGATACCATCAATCGCAGCTATGATGGGTTGTGGACATTTTCGCATTGCTTTTACCAAATCACCCGTCATTCGTGTAAAGTTTAGTAGTTCTTTCATATCCATTTTTGTGAGTGGCCCTATTATCTCATGTACGTCACCACCTGAGCAAAAGTTTTCGCCTTCGCCGGTAATTACAATTGCCTTTACTTCATCTATCCATTGCAGTTTATGGAATGTATCACGTAGTTCGGCATAACTTTCGAAGGTTAGAGGATTTTTTCGTTCCGGTCGATTTAATGTTATAGTTGCTATTTCTTCGCTGAAAGCCCAGTTAAAATGAACAGGTTGTATGTCAGTTATATTAGGTGAGTTCATAATTTTTCCTTCCGAAGTTATTCCTAACTGGAATATAAGCGGCCTTAGTTTACTATAGTCAACCTGTGGCAGCTTATGAGAAATATAAACTATTTTTCATCTGCGTCGTATAGTAATAATTTATTATTATAGTATTGGCTTGGACTAGATTGTTCGCCTATAACAGAAATTTGGATTTTGTAAACTTGGTATAGTATTTTATATGAAAATTTTTAGTCAATACCGTACAATTATGTTTAGTGACTGCGATAATGCACAGATTGTTTTTTACCCAAACTATTTTCAGTGGTTTGATCGGGCTACACAAAATATGTTTAACGAAGTTGGCTTGCCTTGGAGTAAGATGTGGCCGGACTATAATATAGCTGGTGTGCCATTAGTTGATGCTCAAGCGACCTTTATATCGCCCCTACGAATGGAAGATGAAGTTATAATAGATAGCTGGGTTGAAGATTGGACAGGTAAAGTTGGAACCGTGCGACATAATATCCGCAAAGGTGATGATGTTCACGTTGAGGGTACGGAAAAACGCGTCTGGGCGATAAGGACCCCTGAAAAACCAAAGGGAATACGCGCTGAACCCATGCCAATAGAGGTCCTCAACCTTTTATGTGGCATCTGAATTAATATATTTTGCCAATTATTTTTGATCCTAGCATAAATATTTATGTAAAACCTTTGACTAACGCGTCATTTAACCTTTGTGAGAAAGCTGTTGGGTCACTGACAGCCTCACCTTCGATAATATGTGCCTGATCTAGAAGCAGATGAGCCATATTATTCAAATTTTCTTTCTTGCTTAACTCGTCTGTGCTAGCGGCAAGCTTTTTTATTAGGCCGTGGGTAGGGTTTATTTCTAATATGCGGCTGCTATCTTGAACATCCATTTGGCCTTGTTGTTTGAGCATTCGTGCCAGATGTAAATCCATATCGCCTTCTCCAGCAACGAGACAAACTGCACTATCGGTCAGTCGGTCTGATGCTCGTACATCTTTCACAGCCTCTCCAAGCGTTTCTTTAAAAGCAAGTATTAGTTTTGCGATCTGTGCATCATTTGCGGGCTTTTCTTTTTTTTCTTTTTTGACCCCATCGCTGTGCTTAATAACTTCAAGGTCAACATCGCCCGAGGTAACAGACTTGAATGGTTTGTCGTTAAACTGACCTACCGTTGATAACCAAAATTCATCAACGGGATCCGTTAGGAGAAGAACCTCGATACCACGGGCTTTGAACCCTTCAATTTGTGGAGAGGATTTAAGCATTTCGTCATCTTCTCCTGTGATATAAAAAATCTCCTTTTGTCCTTCATTCATTTGCTCATTATAGTCTTGTAGACTGGTGATTTCGTTGCTACTCGTGGTATGAAACCTAGAGAGTTCTAATAGTGTTTCCCGATTTTCGTGATCTTCATAAAGTCCTTCTTTAAGAACAGCCCCGAAATTATCCCAGAAAGTTGCATATTCGTCAGGTTTTTTAGTAGCTTTCTTTTTCAGTTCTGAGAAGACTCGTTTCATAAGGGCTTTTTTAATATGACTGACTAGTACATTACGTTGCAACATTTCACGGCTGACGTTTAGTGGTAGGTCCTCTGAATCAACAATACCTCTGACAAACCTTAAATAACCTGGCATTAAATCTTCACACTCATCAGTGATAAATACACGTTTGACGTAAAGTTTTACTTTGTGTTTGCGTTCAGGATTCATTAAATCAAATGGTTTAGATGACGGAATGAAAAGTAAGTTTGTATATTCGATTTTACCTTCAGCCTTGTTATGTAACGTTAGCCAAGGATCATCAAAGACATGACCTACATGATGGTAAAATTCTTTATATTGTTCTTTGGTGATGTCGGATTTAGTGCGGGCCCAGATCGCAGAGCCACTATTCAGTTGATCTGTTGTGGTTTCTTTGCCATCAGTCTTTTCCATTTGTATTGGTATGGAAATATGGTCCGAATATGTTTTAACGATGTTTTGAATTCTTGCTTCTTCAAGATATTCTTTGCTCTCTTTGTTTAAAAATACCGTTATGGTGGACCCTTGGCTCGCTCGATCAGATTCAACGATAGTGTATGAACCGGCGCCCTCTGATGACCACAACCAAGCTTGGTTCTCTCCAGCCCGCCTTGAAACCACTTCAACCTTATCAGCCACACTAAAACATGCATAGAAACCGACACCAAATTGACCTATAAGATCGGCATCTTTCTTTTTATCACCGGATAAACCCTCTAAAAAATCTGTAGTGCCAGATTTTGCAATAGTGCCTAAATTTTCGATAAGTTCATCATGGTTCATACCGATCCCATTATCGCTGACGGTTATGCTTTTCGTTTTTTTGTCAACTGAGAGCGTGATAGCTAGTTCTGTTCCCGGATCAATTAATTTGGTCTCGGTTAGTGCAATATAACGTAATTTATCGCAGGCATCTGAAGCATTTGAAATTAATTCACGTAAAAAAATTTCTTTGTTGCTATAGAGTGAGTTAATAACAAGATCTAATACTTTGGTGACCTCAGCCTGGAACTCACGTTTTTCTTCAGTTTTTTTCTTTGCCATTTTAGATAAATCTTTCGTTTAACGTTCAATTTTGCATCTTTTACGATGTTATTCGCATTCATATGTATCTAGAAATTAGATTGTGCAAGGCTTGTTTCATATATAATTAACTAAGCTTTTTAAGCTTGAGTTTATTTTTAATCAATTAGATATAGTGACTAATCAATCTTATTACATTCTATGCTATTTTTTTATGATCTAAGGATAATTTTCTTCACAACTTTACTCATAAATATGCTATACACTGCCTTATCATAAAGAAAGCAAGATCTACCTTATTTTTAAAATGAAAAGAGTGGTCAATGCAAATACCTTTACAAGTTTCATTCCGAGATATTTCCCATTCAGATTTTATTGAGAAGCGAATTTGCGAGAAAGTCGAAAAGCTTAAGAAATATACAAATAGAATAATATTTTGCCGCGTAATTGTCGAGGCACCGCACCGTCAGCACACGAAAGGTACTTTATACCACATTCGAATAGATTTATCTTTGCCGGGTGAAAAAATAGTGGTGGCGCGCGATCCTAATGATCATTCTCATGAGAATGTTTATATTGCCATCAGGGACGCTTTTGAGGCGGTTCGCCGTCAGCTAAAAAAATCACTACGTCAGAAACGTGAGGGTCATAAAAGAATGCTAAAACCTGCTATGGCAGAAGTAATCTCATTGGGGGTCTGACGCTCTATTTAACGAACAAGGCATCTTTTTCGCTAATGTTATGAGACTACAACAAATCTTAAAGATAAGTTGATATTCTCAGAATTTGTGAAAATCATCGGCAAATTAAAGAATCATACTTGCAAGTATGTTACTAAAGTTTGATCCTAGCGCTATGCAAATTTCAACCAACGATTCAAAAGTGACAGCTGTTCTTGGACCCACTAACACGGGTAAAACCTATCTCGCTATGGAGCGATTATTAGCGCACGGTAGTGGAATGATGGGATTTCCATTGCGTCTTTTAGCGCGTGAAAATTATGACCGTGCCGTGGAACTTAAAGGCCCTCGTCAAGTTGCTTTAATTACAGGCGAGGAAAAAATAATTCCAGATTATGCTAAATATTTTTTTTGTACAGTTGAGTCGATGCCGGTTAGTAAGCTGGTCGATTTCTTGGCAGTTGATGAAATTCAAATGTGTTCTGATTATGACCGTGGGCATATCTTTACGCATCGCTTGTTGCACGCGCGTGGCCAACAAGAGACAATGTTTATGGGATCTGAGGCCATCCGGCCTTTTTTGAAGAGACTTGTTCCGGATATTAAGTTTCAAACCCGTCCTCGGTTTTCTAAATTAACCTATGCCGGTAGTCGTAAAATTATTCGTTTGCCGCCCAGAAGCGCCCTCGTTGCATTCTCAGCTACTGATGTTTATGCATTTGCAGAGCTTATTCGGCGTCAGCGCGGCGGGGCAGCTATTGTTATGGGCGCGCTGAGCCCACGTACGCGAAATGCTCAAGTGGCAATGTTCCAAAATGGAGATGTCGATTATTTAGTTGCTACTGATGCAATCGGTATGGGTCTTAATATGGATGTGGATCATATCGCATTTGCTTCACTTAATAAATTTGATGGTACCTATAGACGAGAATTGCGGCTTAGTGAATTTGCGCAGATAGCGGGTCGTGCGGGCCGTCATATGAACGATGGAACATTTGGGGTGACTGGTGAAGCCAAAGAATTTGATCCAAACATAATTCAACAGATTGAAAACCATGGCTTTGACACTATTGAACAGCTTCAATGGCGAAGTTCTAATCTTGATTTTAGTTCATTTGATAGTTTGTTGGATAGTCTTAGTATTGGTTCAGGAATATTAGGCCTTGTTAGGGTGCGTCAACCTAATGATGAAAAGTTTCTTGTTCAATTGGCCTCTGATGAAGCTGTTAAAAATCGTTTAATAAACAGTAACTCAATTCAATTGCTTTGGGAGGTTTGTCAAATTCCGGATTTTCGGAAACAGATGAGTGGTAGCCATGCAAGTCTATTGTCTAATATTTTCCAATTACTGAGTGATTCGGGAAAATTAAATTCTGACTGGATTTTCAACGAAATCAATCATATTGACAATACTGATGGTGGCATTGATTTGCTTGTGGATCGTATTGCTAATATCCGGATCTGGACATACGTTGCCAACCGATCTGATTGGCTTATAAATCCAGAAGGTTGGCAGGTTCGAACGAGAGCGATTGAAGATCGCTTGTCAGATGTATTACATGAACGATTAACCCAACGATTTGTTGATCAACGTACGTCTGTTTTGGTTAAAAGATTAAAAGAAAAAAAATTATTGAAATCTATCGTCAATGGTGATGGAGATATTTTGGTCGAAAGTCATTTTGTCGGCCGCATTGAAGGATTTAGGTTTATTCCCGATAAAACGGACAGTGCTTTAGCTGGGCGTGCAATTTCAGCTGCTGTCCATAAGGCGTTGGCAAATGAGGTTCAGCGCCGAGCTATCGAATTGACAACTATAGCTAATTCACAACTTGAACTGGACACAAAAGGGAAAATTTTCTGGCTCAAGTCAGGTGAGCGCGCGCTAATAGCCCACCTTGTTGCCGGTCATGATACTTTAAGGCCCAGAGTAGAACTTGTTTCAAGTGATCTTCTTGAGGGCCCGTTAAAAAATAAAGTTGAGCAACGTCTCCACGCTTGGTTACATTATTATATTAGAAAAAATCTTATGCCATTAATCAACGCCCGAGATAGGAATTTGATTGGCGCAGTTCGTGGTTTGATTTTTCAATTAGTTGAAAATGGTGGGGTTCTGAATAAGCGTCAAGCAGATGACCAATTAAAGGCCTTAAGCAAACGAGATTTTGGTACACTTCGTTATTTGGGTATAAAAATTGGCCGTCGAGAGATATTTTTCCCAAAATTGTTAAGACCTCGGCCAGCTGGTCTCATTGCATTGTTATGGGCTATTAAAAATAAAATAAACCCTATACCGGAACTACCGAGCCCTGGTCTAGTCTCTATTATTTATGATGATGCAGTATTGTTTGATTTTATGCAGGTTGGCGGATTCAGACAGGCAGGTAATTTTTTGGTGCGTATTGATATTTTGGAACGTGTCACAGGAATGTTGAAAATGCGGGCAGTTAAAGGCCCTTTTGAATTAGATTCTCAGATATTAAATTTGTTGGGTTGTTCTGCAGAACAGGCAGTTAGCATTTTACAATCACTTGGATATTATAAAAGGAAAGTTGTAACTGCCGATCAAGGAACCAGGATACGTTCATTTATTGATGCTAAGCATCAGCGTACTCGTTCGCTAAAGAGGCAAAAATCTGGCACTCCAAATTTAAATCAGAGAAGTGGTTCACGTACAAATGTATCGATAGACGGATCTCCATTTGCTAAGTTGAAAGAGATTTCTATCCGATGAAACTGTTTTTTTATGGATAAAGCGCAATCAGATAGATTTTTACGCCTTGATAAGTGGTTGTGGCATGCGCGGTTCATTAAAAGCCGATCAAAATCAACTAAGTTTTGTCAAACCAGTAAAATACGCGTTAATGGCAGTATTATTTCTAAAGCTCATTATTTGGTTAAGCCAAACGATGTCTTAACTTTCTCCATTGGTAGTAATATTAGAATAATAAAAATTCTAAATATCGGTTTGCGGCGAGGGCCCGCGCCTGAGGCACAAGGGCTTTATGAAGATATTTCTCCACCGAAGTCTTTATATAAAAAAGACCAAAAATCATTGGTGATTGTAGGTAAGCGAGAAGTAGGGTCTGGGCGGCCTACCAAAGACCATCGTCGTGCTATTGATAAGTTGATGGCTAAAGATGAGCAGTGGCAATAAGCTAGAAAATTAAAATGCTTTAGGTGCTTTTACTTTGAGAATACCCATGCTAGTTAGCTCTCTATGATAAATAGAATTAAAAAGTTATTATTGGAGGGTTCCGCGAAAGTAAGTCGGCCAAAGAAGGACGAACTTCAAGCCGCCGCCGCCGCCTTGTTGGTCGAAGCTGCTTGTATGGATGGTAACTTCGATGATCAAGAGCGTAAAAGTATTATAAGTTTAATGGAACAGCATTTTAATTTAAATGATGAAGAAAGTTTAACATTGATCTCAGAGGCTGAGAAAATAATTGAGAACGCAAGCGATCTTTATGCTTTTACACGTGTAATAAAAGATCGATATGAGCCTGAGCAACGCATCGAGATGGTTGAAATGCTATGGGAAGTAGCTTTTGCTGACCGTACTGTAGATCACTATGAATCAAATTTAATAAGCAGAATTGCAGGGTTGATTTTTGTCAGTGATCGTGACCGCGGTGAAGCTAGAAAAAGGGTGATGGCAAGGCTTGGCATTAACTAAGCTAACGTGTAATAAGGTTGTTACCTATTGGTAAGGTAAAAACTATAACAATGGAAATTCAACGGAGACCAACATGACCTATATCGTCACCGAGAATTGTATTAAGTGTAAATTTATGGATTGCGTTGAAGTTTGTCCTGTCGATTGCTTTTATGAAGGTGAAAATTTTTTAGTAATCAATCCAGATGAGTGTATTGATTGTGGTGTGTGTGAGCCTGAATGTCCGGCTGAAGCAATTTTGCCAGATACTGAAGATGGATTAGATGAATGGCTTGAGCTTAATACACGTTTTTCAGAAAGTTGGCCAAATATAACAACGAAAGGCACCTCCCCTGCCGATGGGGAAGAATGGGATGGAAAAGATGGTAAGAGGGCTGAACTAAGTGAAAATGCTGGCACCGGTGCATAATAAATTTGTGCTAAGAAATTAGACGTAAAACTATAAAATTTTATCTTATAGGCAATTTTCTTTCAGAAAGTTAATTTTTATTTGCCACAGTTTGGTATGTATTTAGAACTACATTTATGTTAATCTTGATATGCCGGTCACGCTGTTAAGCTTGGACCGGCATTGTGTTATATAATTGTTCTGTGTTGGTGAAATTTCCAAAGTTAGTGTAGGTAAACACTCTGAGAAAAATTTTACATCAATAACATTATTTCTTATTGTGAGGTATTTCTGGGCAAGTGTCGAAAATTTCTAATTTGAATAATATTTTTGGAGAAAATAAGTATTATGGTTGCAAAAAAGAATGAAAGGCAAAAAACAACAACTTTCAAAACGGGAGATTTTGTGGTGTATCCAACACATGGTGTTGGTCAAGTTACTGGCATTGAGAAAGAAACTATAGCCGGAGACTCTCTCAAATTGGTTGTGGTTACTTTTGATAATGAACGAATGACCCTCCGGGTCCCCATTAATAAGATGGAAACGTCCGGTTTGCGCAAAGTGAGTTCACAGAAAATTATGGATGATGCGGTTACTACGCTGAAAGGACGCGCTAGAATTAAACGGACTATGTGGAGCCGCCGGGCCCAAGAATATGAAGCTAAAATTAATTCGGGAGACCCGATTCTAATTGCTGAAGTAGTTCGTGATCTGCATCGCAATGTTGGCCAGCCAGACCAATCTTTTAGTGAGCGCCAAATTTATGAGGCCGCTCTTGAGCGTTTAGCCGGTGAGTTTGCCGCTGTTGAGAGAATTGAAAGAGACCAGGCTACGGAAAAATTAGAAGCTGTTTTGCAAGCGGCTTAATTTTTGGCAGAATTTGCCTAAATAAGATTATTGCTGACCTCGTTTGTTTTTTGTATTTTATTGTTATACACACATCGTTTATTCGGAGATGACTTTGATAAGCTTGCCTCGACGCAGGTTTTCTGATGGTTTTAGGCCATTAAGTACTCGGAACGTCTCTTCTCTGAAGTCATTTATATTCATAAATTCGACAAAGCTTTGAACTGAATCTTTAGCTCCAACAGGTTTTACATATATACGGGTTGCTCGGACTTTTTGTGCCTCGGCGAGGGAAATATTTTTCAAACTATATGTTGTCTGACGGAGGCCAAGGTCAAGTTGTTGAGTTTGATTTATACGCGTTAAGAATATAAATCGATATATTCTTGAGTTATTGTGTTTGATAGCAGTTAAGCGAAGATCGAAGATGCCATTCTTTTGGCGAACCCGTGTTTTGGTAGTTGCACCCGGCATACCGTTTACGTAAATCCTGTCAACTTTGCCAATATCAGTGTTTAGTGCCCAAATTTTTACGATATAATCTGCCATCGATTTGTTATAAGGCCTTTTTGCCGTGTCAAATTGGATTAGTGCGTCTTTTGGCCCCTTGCCTATTACCGATCGGGGGTTATTGAACAGTTGGAACCCCTTTGGCACTTCAAAACGAAACCGCATTTCTGGGTGAATAAACGATCTTCCTTTAATAAAACCATCCTTTGGATCATCACCGTAGAGCATATTATGCAAACGCTGCAAATAATCGACGGTACCGGTACGAAGACCCGATTTTGTGTGTCTGGTATTAGCGATTGCGCGCTCAACTCGATCAATTGTTCGAGGGTGAGTAGCAAACATATCGCCTCGGTCAATACTGGCAGGATCTTTCTTATGGCGCTTGGCTTCTAATTGGCTGTGCGCTCTTAGTTTATTCAGGAAGGATACCATTGAATTAATGTTATAATTACCCCTTGATAAGTAACGGACACCAAGCGTATCAGCTTCAAACTCCTGCTTTCGGGAATAGGACTGAATTGCAGCTTTACTTGCAAAATTTGCTAAATCACCAGCAGCCGAACCTAGAAAAATACTTGCTGCCATTGAAATTCCCCCCGCTAACATCGAGCTACTATAGCGTTGTGCGGTATGGCGAGCCGTTACATGTCCTATTTCATGCGCTAATACACCCGCAAGTTCAGCTTCGTTACTGGCAAGAGCCATCAAACCACGTGTCACATAAACAAAACCGCCAGGTAGTGCTAAGGCGTTAATGATAGGGGAATTTAACACAGTGAAGGTCCATTTAATATTAGGAAGCTCCGACTTGGCTGCAAGTCGATGCCCTATATTATTCACGTAATTTGCAATTATATCATCATCGTAACGACCCCCAAATGATTTCAGAATTTTACCGTGTTCCTTGCGGCCTATTCTTATTTCATCATTTAAAGACATTAAGCCGGTGAAACTTTGATCGCCAGTAGCTGGGTTGACGGAGCAACCTGTAAGGCTGCTCATTGCCAGAGCAATTAAAAAATTTCTGATAAATTTTCTATGGTCTAGCATTACCTTTTTTTCCAACAAAACACTTAGATTAAGAGATTACACTAGTTTTTCTTACATAAAAAGATTTGATAAGTATAAGTAATAAATCTATTTTTTAAGAGATTAACCCTAATCTTCTGGATCTATTAGTTATGGACGTATCCTCTACAATATATCAGCTCTATCCCGATATTGAGACATACTCAAATGGTATGCTTGATTTAGATGGCCATCATTTAATGTACTGGGAGATTTCGGGTAATCCGGAGGGTTTTCCGGTTATTTTTTTGCACGGAGGACCAGGGGCTGGTGCATCACCTTCACACCGCCGTTTTTTTGATCCTGAATATTATAAAATCATTATTTTTGATCAGAGGGGGAGCGGCAGATCAAAGCCGTTTGCTGATATCTCTAATAATACTACTCAACATTTGGTTTCTGATATGGAAATTTTACGTCAGTATTTGGAGATTGAGAGCTGGTTGATTTTTGGCGGATCTTGGGGATCTTCTCTAGCTTTAGCTTATGGGATAGCACATCCCGATCGTGTATTAGGCTTTATTTTACGTGGAGTTTTTCTCTGCACCCGCCAAGAGCTCGACTGGTTCTTAAATGGTATTAAAACAGTCTTCCCTAAAGAATGGCAGGAGTTCTATGATTTTCTTCCAGATAGGGAGCAAGGTGACTTACTTCATTCCTACCACAGGCGTCTAGTTAATCCAGATATTTATGTGCATGGACCGGCAGCCTGCGCTTGGGCTCATTTTGAAGGGTCATGTTCGACTTTGTTGCCTAATTCTCGGGGCCGAGCAGGTACGGATCGTGGCCATACCTTACTAGCTTTGGCTAGAATCGAAGTCCACTATTTTTTGAACCAATTTTTTATACCGGACAATTATTTTTTTAGTCACCTTGATAAAATCACAGATATTCCTGCGACGTTAGTACAAGGTCGCTATGATATGATTTGCCCAATTGTGACAGCCTACGAACTTGCAAATCGTTGGCCAAAAGCAAATCTTATTATTGTACCTGATGCCGGACATTCGGCGATGGAGCCAAGTCTCAAGTCTGCGCTAGTTTCAGCTACCGAACGCTTTAAGATATAGTGATGATTAGGAAAATATTGTGGGGATTATCATCCAGTTTTATTTTTAATAGCTCTAATAGAACTCACTATTTCCTTGCTTCTGGTTAAAACGATTCTAGAATGTATTCACTATTTGATAGCTAAGTGACTGTATAAAACACATTGTGAAGTAATTTTATGTCCCGGTTTATAAATAAAATTTTTTCTCTTCTAGTATTAACTTTGATTATTTTACCACAGGTATGTATTGGTGAAGAAGTTAAGGCTGATACTGGTCAGAAAGATGATCCCGCGTTTCTATCTATTGGTGCAGGTTATTATGACTTTAATCGGAAAAAAGAAACCGGAAAAGAATTTCGCGCTGAATATAGATCTGATAAAAAGCTTTCTATTTTTAGACCTTTTGCGGCTTTTTCTGCTACAAACACCTCTCAGGGTTTTATAGGTGCTGGTATTTTATTAGATATTTATGTTGGGCGAAGATTTGTAATGACGCCTTCTTTTGCACCACATTATTATTGGGGTGGTAATAAAAAATTAGATTTGGGTCATTCGATAGAGTTTAGATCACAAATGGAATTTGCTTATCGTTTAGATAATCGATCTCGTCTTGGTATGGCAATCTCGCATTATTCGAATGCTGGTATAGGCAGTACTAACCCCGGGACTGAGACAGCGACGGTTTATTTCTCTGTGCCACTGCGATAGATGTTACACAAGATTAAATGACTATTAAAAGTTTTGTGATTGAGTTATCTGATCGATACTGCAGAACTTTTCCTATAAATTGAGCAATTGTGTAAAATTCTGAATGGTTGTGTAACTCAGTTGGATAGAGTGACAGATTCCAAATATAGTATTTCATCGAATCAATAAAAATAACCAACAACATCAATA